>Ga0307508_10002714_pt1 | contig 18510 bp, 17 predicted proteins | sample 9_EM_MG_FD_203089 | JGI IMG/M metagenome (GOLD analysis project Ga0307508, IMG submission 203089) | Populus trichocarpa ectomycorrhiza microbial communities from riparian zone in the Pacific Northwest, United States - 9_EM | ecosystem: Host-associated > Plants > Roots > Unclassified | place... | reverse complement strand
GATAGCGACAAGGATGCGTAGGCAGTCAGCCGTTTCATGCAGAGGGATGTGGGGACCGCTTTATTGGCGCACGGGGGAAGACCCGTGGGAGAATGCCTTAGCGCACATGTGTTCTGCAATCTGGTCCGCCTTGCGACTCCGGAGTTAAGATAGCGTACGTCCGTTACGGCCGTAGTCCTTAACCCCGTACCTTATCTCCCGCCTAGACTCTCTCAGCCCTGCGCATGTGTCTTACTCTGCGTATGGCGTGCTATGACCTGCGAGGGTGTTTTTGGTTCGTCAGAGATAGCGCTCGTGGCTGTTTCGTCCATGGCAACTGCGTACGGTGCCCTGCCCGCACCAGCCCCTGACTGGAGTACACTGCAGTCCCCCTCGCGGCTATCCAACGCACCCGTGCCGTGCGCTCGAATATGTAGTCGTCGCTCTCGGCTCGAGTGTTACGCTGACTTCCCAACACGTGACTATGTACCATATACTCCTATTGTCATCCCTGATCTACCCAGGTGTGACATGTAAACAGTTTCCTCCAGCGGTACTATAAACGCGGTACAACAGATACCCTGTCACGATCCGGTCCACCTGAGGTTCTTAGCAAACGTGACAAGCGAACAATTCTACGTGCCATATGGAAACACCAACAGTATACACGTGAGCAAATTGGTCGGATCTACACCCCCCATATTTCGCTGCCCACCTTCGATGGCCTCCTCCGACAGTACAATATAAAGAAGTAGCTAGCAAAAAAGTGACCAAGGCTAAAGGTAGAACACGCAAAGGCCTGGCTGCAATGGGCTATCACACGTAAGGATTGGAGTGCGGAGGACTTCCAGCAGGTGATCTACAGCGACGAGTGTAGTGTGGAGCAGTGGCCTGCACGATAGCAGAGATGGGTCTTCAGCACGCCGGCAGAGGAGAGGTGGCACGTCAACTGTGTCAATCCTGTGAAGCATCGTCAGGTGAAGTTGATGCAGTGGGGTTGCTTCTGGAGCAAGCAGCATAGTCCGCTATTACTGTTAAAGACTGGCTCCGTCAATGCACGCGTGTACCGAGACCTACTACGTCACTGACTGCTTCCAGTTCTCGAGGATATACGGGCAGCCCTCGGAAATCTGCTTTTCCAACAGGATAACGCCAAGATACACACTGTCAAACTCATGCTATAGTTCTTTGAACGTTACACTGTTCCACTCGAGTCCCATCCTGCCTACTCCCCTGACCTGAATCCGATCGAGCATGTCTGGACCTTGATCAAGTGACACCTCCAAGTGAATTATCCTGACCTTATCAACTACCCAGGAGGGTCCGATAAAGTGAAGGTGAAGCTGGCAGAAGTTCTTCTGCACTGCTGGGAGAAAATCCCACCCAAGAAGTTCAAGACACGCTGGGGGTCGATGTCTTTGTGGGTGCAGACAGTCATTGATGTGAAGGGATGGTACACATGCTACTAGTTACTGTGCGGAATCATTCCTCTGTATTTCTTCTACTCCCTTTTCTGTCTCTCTTTAATGTTCTGCATTTCAGTACTTGTTTTATAGCACTCGGGAGGAGGAGAAAGTGGGGGGGGGCCCCCCTGTCAATGCAGCTAAACTGAGACACAATCTGGCCAATCACGAAGACTTATGATGAGGTACTGTACGTATGTTGTTTCCCTTTGGTTATGCTTGCGCATCCTTTCTCCTGCCATCATTACATAAGTTGTTTCCGTTTAGTTATGCTTGCGTGTCCTTTTCTCCTGTCGTTTTGAGTAGAGTGATGGCTGTGCATTGTTCGAGTGCGATCTTGTGTTTTCCTTGGATGTGATGATTGAGTCATGATGGGGAATGGAGGAACTGTATGAGTTTTACTGGCAAGCTGTGATTCCACAGAGGGAAGGGAAAAGTATAAAGGAAGGGCACGGTAGCTAGTCTGGAGATTCTTTCTCCATGCAATCTATTATCTCTCTCCACAGACCTATCTCTCTACCTCGGTAACCGGGCGCTGCGACCACCACCTGTAAGAACCATTCAGAATAGATAAGGGCGAAGCCAAATACTGCCACAGTGAAGCTGAATATCATAACGATATCATGCTGGACGTGAAGAAATAAGGGCGAAGCCAAATACCAACACCCAAAAGACAAATACTGTCACACCAAAGCCAAATACAGCAATGATATCACACCGGGTGTGACGAGATAAGGGTGAAGCTGAATACCACCACAGCAAAGCCAAATACGGCAACGATACCATACTGGGCATGAAGAGATAAGGGCGAAGCCAAATACTGCCACCGTAAAGTCAAATATCACGACAATACCATGTTGGGCATGAGGAGATGAGAGAAGCCGAATACCACCACAAGCCTACATCGCCTGTCGAGTAGCAAAGACTAGGGAGTCAGGATCTTGACATCCACCATATGACAGCTGCCAAGGTGTATTCTTCTCCATTTTCTGGCAACTAAATATGACTAGAGCGTACCTTCTTATGACCTATAAAGACATCAGGGATTGAATCCTCATTGTACACCTCTTCCATAGACTCAGTATCCTCATATGGCTTCTGATAATTGGAGTAACGATCTGATCCCACTGAGTCATATTAGGATACCTCTCAGCTTTTGATTGTCTTCTGGCTCTCTGTACGATGATGCTGATGGTGAAGCTCTGGTTTTTTGCTGTGTGGTTGCACTATAATCAATATCCAAGATGTAACCAGCAGTAGAGGAAGTCTTCTGGTAACAGAGAAAGTGACAGATGAGCATCATGAGCAACACGATCCAGCGATCAGTGAAGTGGGAAAGCAGTTAAGTAAATGCTTCGACTCACCTGAGTAGACCAGAGAAGCAGTGTGAGCTGGTAAGGTTGAGCATGCAGTCGGCGAGTGGACAAGACTGGATGAGTGATGGCAGGCAGGAGGAGGCAAGTTCAGGAAAGGCAGATGGGTAGGGCTGTATAGCATAGGATGGGAGAAGACAAGATAACATTACAGCTACCACTGTGAACAAGCTGTTACGTCAAGATCTATGTACAGAGCGGGGTAATGATTACAAGCAAGTCACGTCACAGCTCGGCTATGCTCTATTTTAGGGTGGATTGACGTCTATCAAATTGCACATGATTTTAGAGTGCCAAGCCAGACTTCCACTTATCACCCCCCCACTCCTCTTCCCGCTCCTTGCGCTCCCTGAGCCCCCACTTTGACACCTCACTCACCGCGTCTTCCTCAGCCAGGAGCAGCCTTCCCACATCCGCGGTGGAGAGGAAGTCTAGCACTGCCTGGCTGCACATCCTGTCGGCGAAGAGGTCCCGGATTATGAACCGACTCTTCTCACTCCCGCTTTCCTTTCGCACCTCGGCCCACAGGATCTCCTGCTGGGCCTTCCACTCGGTGTGCAACTTGAAGAGGTGGTCTCAGTTCTGTATGATTCATGAGCGCCAGGAATGGGTCGGCTCCTCGTCCAGTACAGGTAATGCCCTGTAAGACAATGGCCTGTCTTCAGCTGGTAGAACCTCAAGGAGAGCCTCTTCGTACTCTTTGCTACCGCCCCGTCTGGCTTCTGAATACCCTGGCATCTTGTACTTCTTTCTGGAGGCCCGGCCTCCAGCCCTGGCGGGTTACTGCACTTCTCAGAGACCTCCAGCTTGAAGTGCGCGAGGGGTATGGGGAGCGGCGCTGCGCTTCTCTCTACCCGGTCTGACTATCCTAGCCATTCCACACCACTTGCGTCCGGCTCCTCCGCCACGAACTTGACCCACTCGTTGACCTTCTTGTTTCCTGGGACGCCCTTATGCGCCATGGCCCGGATCTCGATGGTGATATCCGGCCCGGCTCTCCGCAGCACCGCGATATGCTCTCTCGCCTGGAGCGCGTACATCCGGCCAGGCCAGGTTCCTTCGACGCCGTTCACTTGATGGCGGCTTGCGCGTCCGTTAAGATCATGACCCTGTCAGGGATCGTCTGTCTTCTTGAGGCCGTTTCCAGCGACCTAGCGGAGACGGCGCACTCTACGTCGTAGGCCTCTCGGTTGTGGCCCACGTAGGTTTCAATGCTCACCCAAGATTGCCCGCTTTTCCATACCACAGCGTATCCGGTGGCACCGTCGTCAAGTCGTAACCCGTCCGTGAACATGGTCAGTCCTGGCCGGCCTCTCTTCACCTCCACCTTGTCCTCCTCCTCCTCTCCCTGCAACCGTTCCACATCGAGGGTCTCCGGTTCCTCCAGTAGTACTGTAACCTCCTTGCTGCCCGAGTATCCGAGAGAATTCGTGAGCTCCCGATGGCTGCGTGAGCACCCACTATCTCCCTTGCCTGATCGCCCTACGGCAGACTGAATAACCGCAGCCCGAAACGCCGCTGCCTGTTTTCCAGCTGGGCAACTGCCGATCTGAGCCCCGATTCTATTGACAAGGCTCCCAGATTGGTCGTCCGGAAGCAGTCTGTGGTCTTGCGTCCTTCCTGGTTGACGAGCAGTTGCAGCTCCTCCCTGTCCGGCGGTGCCCCAGGCCCGGCCGCCCTTCCACCATAGTTCCAACCCCGGACACGGCGACAGGCTGGATGCAAGCCGTCACGACCTTCCTGCAGTTGCCCGGCGAGAGGCCCATCTCCCCTGCGAGCCAGCGGAGACGGATCATCGCGTTGTTCCCCTCCTTCAGCCGGACGGCGTGATGTTCTTCCCGCAGGAGCTAGGAGCTAGCGTCAACAGCAAGACCCCAAGCCAGCACGTCGCCTCCTTGTTGAATGGAATTGAGTTGGCACCCATCTACCAATACCGTGGCAGTGGGGTTGTCTTCCTCTCGCGGAAGAGAGCCGCTTCTGACTTCCCGTGGTCGAAGGCCATACCATTGCTTGCCGCCCAGTCGTGAGACGCCGCTGCTGCCTCAGACAGCTTGGCCGCTGCCGCCTCGTCATCCGTCCCCTCCGCCCACCACCGTCGTGACACCAACCACCGCACAACCACCCACCCTGCTCCCTACACGGCACCGCTCCCCGCACACCACACGTACCTCTCTTCCTCTGTTCGCCTCCGTATCCGCACGACGCACGGTGGTTGGTTTTTTTCTTCGGGACCGCATTCCGTGACTTTTGCACTAACGCTCCCAGCGCCCGCATGGCTACTTACGTAGAGTACAATCTTTTCCCTTTCATTTTGTCTCACTTACTTCACGGTCTCAATTATTCGCTTTTTTTTTGCGGCTGGTGCGCCGATAGGGTATTGCTCCGTTCTCCGAACGCACTCTGCTGTAGGAAAACGTTGCTCCCCGTTGAACGGATTTTTTTTTGAGGTTTTGCAATCCCGGTCGGCCCTCAATCGGTGCTATTTTTCAAAATAGGAACGCTCGAAAAGAGTTGTGGTTTTGCAAGTTGCACGTTCTTAAGTCACTTGACGGTGCTGATGTCTATCTGCATGCAGACTTGGTTCTTGCCCAGCCCCCGCATGTTTGGCATGTGTCATTCGATGGAACCAACCAGAGCGTTTGTTTACATTCCAGGGTTGCAGTTTCTGGACTGGTGCTATTAAGTCATGACTTATTCTCATGCCTACTTAGATATATCCCTGCACGCGCCCCTGTCACCTCCCTGCAGTCCTCCGTTGCCCTGACGACCTAGCACCGGCGAGGGTTGCAGAGCTTCGGTAACAGTTAGCCGCCCAGTATATGCACACCACCGCAACTTTTACCGGCTAACAAACGCAGTGCGTCATTGGACAGATCCAGCCTCCTTGGCCTCCTCACTGCTGTTGCCGCCGGTTCTCCACGCCCGCGGCACCAACAGGCATGTTTTTGAACTGTGGAATGTGCGCTGCGGGGTAGATAACGATTTCATTCGTCCGATTGGTCACAGCGCTTTAAGCCCGCTAATTCTGGGAGAAGCGATCTCGATCATTTCGTAAGTAGCCAGGTGTTCGGTCGAGCGAAACGGCGCTCTTCGAAATTCAGGCCCCATACCTGGCCGTGGCCCGTCTTTCCTTCAGCACCCCGAGGAGCCAGTGGCCCCCCCACTTGAGCAGAAATCCCGCCCAACGAAAGGTCTACCAAACCTCCCTTCACCTCCTCACAAGGTACCCGCCATTTCCCTCTGGCACAGAACCCCCGTGAATGGGAATCGTTTCGAGCAAAGTAAGTATCCAACTAGCTATCGAACATCATCGTGAAACAGGATCCGGCTAATAGAATTCAGGAAGCGAAAACGACGAAAATGACCGCACCGGTCGCGGGAAAATACAACCCCGCCGACCGCAGCGCCGACCGCGACGCAAACAAGGCCCGCGATCCGCGGAGCTCGGGCGGGGCGGCTGTTGTCGGAGGAACCCGCAGAAATAATAAACGTCGCCGCGGCGGTCGGCACCCATCCTCGGTCAATGCTGGCGGCATACTCGATCGGGATCACAGGGCTCCGCATCCCATAGTGGGTCCCTCCACAGGCTTCAGTGAGTATTCCAATCGGAAGCTTTCTGCCACTGCCGACCACCCAGAGCACCGGGGAACCGCTCAAGAGATGGCACAATATTGGTACCAGAAGTCCGAAACGCAAAACGACGAGATCGAGAAGCTGAAAGCGGAGGTCTCGAAGTGGCAGCTTGCCCACGATGAACTGAAGGATCGAGCAGAGGACGAGTACAATCGCGGGAAGGAGAAGCTGGAGGGGCTCCTGGAATCGCACATCAAAGCCGTCAACAGTGTCGGTTCGGGATTGGAACCTGTGACAGATCAGACATTTACGGAGACGTTTAAGAGGTTGCGCTGCGAAGTAAGACCTAATAGTCTGCAACGGGTGACGGCCATTCTGATATTAATCCGTAGGTGGCTGGGTGGTGTCGCGGTGCATCTATGAATGGCAGGAACCTGCCCCAGCCAGACGCTTACCTGATACCCTCGGCGCGAGACCTCTGCCAGGCGCGGGTCGGCGATCTCAACAAGATCAATCTCGCTGAACTGTTCGACTGCCTAGTGTGGTCGTTCGCGGAGAGGTCCATATTCTCCTGCTGGATGCCAAAATTGGGTGACAACACCCTCAGCGTCATCCACATACTGGAAAGCGTCATCCAACGTGGTGGTAACCTTTCCCTTCCATTCCGATAGCTTCCGCTAAAACAATTAGATGCCGCAGACGGTGAGAGAGCATCCATCTGGCGCTCCCAAACCGCCTCTTTCATCTTCCAAGACCCCGAATACAAGCAATCTTTGAAAGACGTTTCTCGAATCTCCTCAGAACTTCTTGCCGTGCTGCACCCCGCCAAGAGTCGGCCGTACAAACAGAAGCAGGTACCTTGGTACATCGAAGAATCGTTACGCTCGATGAACACTCTCACCGCACAGATGAGGTGTCAGCGCGGGGAATTCCGTCTAGACGAGAGTGTGAAGTTGGGTGATCCGTACGATGAGACTACCATGGAGAATGCTGGACCCACCGAGGTGGAGGACAGGATGCAGGCGTTTGTTGTCGCAGTTCTTTCAAAGGGGTGGATTAGGGTTCCACCGAAGGAGATTAGCACTGAGGAATTTCATATCTGTAAAGCTAGGGTTTTGGTTGAGCTGTTCCAGCAAGGACAACAGTCCGTCGACTAGGTTGGATGTAATTCAATATGCTTTCAAGTTTTGTTGACTTGTAGTAAGCCATACAAGAACGACAATTTTCGAGTGTTCGTTCTTCTTGTGCTACCAGAATAGCTATTCGTATCTTGCACATTGAGCGAAGACCACCGCGGACGCGATAAAATAGACGACGGCTCATGTAACTGCAAAGTCCGTCCGTTTCAGACCGAGATGGTGACCTTCTCCAGACGCCTTTCGACGCAAAATGACTATCCAGTTCAAGCGATAGCCATTGGGGTGGCTTGGGCACGGCGCCGTCGGGCCCGCATCAGTCCTCCACCTCCCCTCCCCTTCGTTCCGGCGTTTAGTTCCTACTCCTCTTCTCTTTCTCTTGGCTAAGCAGCTGCAGACTTAGAGAGTACAGCAACACTGTGGGCAACCTTACTTCCTTCCTTCCTTTCTTCGTTGTATCTTCCTTTTTCCTCTTTCATCCTCTCTTCCAGCTCTTTTTCCTAGGGCAGCTACCAATGGAACTCTCCTCGCCCAGTGGGACTTTCGGTAGTGCAGTGCGATTCCGGACGCATGAAGGCCTTAGCTATTAGCCCTGTTGCACTCCTGTCTCCAGGATGTAAATTGTGACAAATAGGGCAATTGGCCGTACGCAGAGCATATTTTCGGTCGCAATGGAAGGATGTGCCTTTGACTACTGCACCTGAAACGTCAAGACATTCCTGCCAAGCCAGCCATGTTGACATGTGATGCTTTGCCCCGACCGGCGTCACCGCTGCGGAAAGCCGGTCAGGCATCTCGTACGTCACGCTGCGCACACACCGGACGTTGCATTTTCCTCTCCACCACGGGTGCGGGAAGGCTGGTCTCGGCTGAGGAAGATACGGGAAGCGAGTCGTCGGAGTGGAAGCGCAAGGAACGCAGCGAGCGGGCAGACGAGCTGGGTATCTGGAGGGGAACTAGTTACCACTGTTTCTCCCCACGCTCTCCTTCATGGCAGACGAGGAGGAGGGGACGGACACGGATTCTTTGGCTATCTCCTTTCTGTCCCTTCCTTTGCTTCCCCCTTTGTGATTTCTTTGGTGCGCATCTCCTCTTCTCGGGACAGGCATGGGCGGAGAGCAAATGGGAGCTTGCGACTTGCCGCCCTTGCGCGTGCAGCAGACGGGAAACTTGGACAGTGTGTACCTCGTCATGATAACCTTAGGTCACATATGTACAAGTAGTGAATAAAAATAAACAGGACGTTCCACCCTGTGCCGCCAGCGCACACCAGACCTGCCCGCCAGCAGGAGCCGGCCAGACGCCGTGGACAAGGGCGCGAAAGGGAGCTGGTGCCGCAAATCCCGCTGTAGGGGTATCAGAAATCAACACACTGCCAGGCCTTGGGAGCGATTGAGGTGCAGGGAGATGTCACAAGCCATTGAGTACATAGGCCTTCACTGCCCCGTAGGCGCCGCTTTTGTGCAGGAGCGACGATTCAAACCCGCGTTCCCTGTCGGTGAGAGATAAGAGGATAGGAAGAAACCAATAGTATGTGGGATACTCCGCACCATCAGCTCGGAACTGCGAGCTGACCGGTGTCATTCGTGGTAGGTGCTATGAATGGCATCAACCTCCGCGAGCTCATGACTGAGGCAATTTCATCGGCGTTGTTCTCCCGTTTTGAACTCACATTTGAGCATTTATTCCTCAATACATTTCCACTCCTACCCACATCTCGCAGAGTTCTCCAAAAATCTTACGCTGCTTAAGCCCCGTCAATCCAGCAGAGGTTCGAGCGGAAGAAGCTCTCAACCATACTTCTCGATCTCCGACACCTTGCACCGAACCGACTGCCGAACGCAACACCAAATGGGGCGAAACAAGAGATCCGGCGCTCGCAGGAGGGCAGCCGCAGCCAACCAGACAGTACCTGCTGCCAGCCTGACTGCACCAAGTGCCAGCCAAACCGCACCCGGCGATCAAGCCAAAAAAAAGGTGTCGAGATTCATCGTCGGCCTCGACTTCGGAACCACGTAATTAACCCCTCTCTATGTCGCACTGCACTGCTGACGGCCACCAGTTATACTTCCGCCGCATTCGCTCACTCCGGAGCACCAACGGAAATAAAGATGGTCAATATCTGGCCAAAGGGGGGCACCGGCAATAGCAGCGCCGACCAAGTTCCGACCAAACTCATGTACACGAAGGAAGAAATAAAATGGGGCTACGAGGTCGCAGATGGCGCGAATGACTCCGGTTCGAAGCCGCTAGAGTGGTTCAAGCTCCTTCTGCAGGAGCGAGACGCGGCACCGTCGGTGTCCAAGAACCGCGTGGACCCCACGACGTGCCAGCCAGAGCCGGAGGGAAGACAACCGTTATCGGAGGTGGAACTGACGACGGAGCAGGAGACGAGGAAGGTCATGGGCAAGCTAGGTAAGTCGCGGGTTGAGCTTGTTGCCGACTTCTTGAACAAGGTCAAGGAGACCACACTCGTTTCCATCAAAAGGACATATTGGATGCAATCCGAGGTTGGTGCGAAGGTTGAGTGGGTTCTGACGGTGCCTGCGATATGGAAGGATGCGGCAAAGAATTTGATGAGTCAGGCAGCGAAAGAGGCAGGGTTTGGACAGAAGGGGGTCGATTTCAAGCTTATTAGCGAACCCGAATGTGGAGCTACGTGGGCGCTGCATGCGATACAGCCAAGCCAACTCTCGGTACCCCAGTTGCCCCCTTGAGCACTCATATTTTGGGACTAACTATTGAGCAGACTGGCGACGTTTTTCTGCTTTGCGATGCTGGGGGTGGGACTGTGTACATCCCCTAATGCCGCCCCTCGATGTTGCATAACTAATAAACGACAGTGACCTGATCTCCTACAAGATTACTGGTAGGAACCCTTTACGTGTCGATATGGTTGTTGAGGGCTCCGGTTCGTGCTATATTCTTCCCGTGTGCGTACATTCATCACGCTTATCTGTCACACAGGTGATCTTTGTGGAAGCGTCTTCCTCGACCTAAGATTCAAAGACCACATGCGGCGAACTCTTGGCGAAAAAATATTTACTGGCATGAAGGTATATAACGCACTCTCCTCTTAAATCTTTGCTAATTATACCCCAGCATAGGTCGACAGAAGCGATGATGCGAGACTGGGAGGAATTGGTTAAGTTCAAGGTGGACATCATTCCTTCAGCCTTCGAGTAATAGCACGTCGCTTATCTTCTACGTGTAGTTCGGCAATGGAACCCCCCCCTTCGGAACTTACTACATCACTGTTCCCGGTGTAGAGAACAACAAGGAGTTGAATGTGGAGGGTGGATTCTACGCTATGAAATGGTACCAATCTCTCACCCGTAGAGCTAGGATGCAAGCTAACAGTTTGCAGTGACGATGTCCAGGAGATTTTTGATCCAGTGGTAGATCGGGTCATCTCCTTGGTGTCGCAGCAAGTGTCGAAAGTCAAGGAGCAGGGTGAAAACGTGAAAGCAATCCTCCTCGTCGGCGGCTTCGGTTCCTCTGAGTACCTCCGCAAACGTCTCGCAGAACACACTTACGGTGGCCGCATGATTGACGTCCTGCAGCCTGTTAGCGCGTAGGTCTCCCCACTTTCTTGCCCTCCCTGCCAGTACGTATTAACGACGCCAAGGCGCATCGCCATTGCTCTCGGCGCACTCCTTCGTGGCCTCGAAGGCTCCATTGTCGAGACTCGGCGTTCTCCGTACTACTATGGTAGCGATTTCTCGAGTTTCTATACACCCGGGGACATCGTTCCAGCGGGGGCGGAGGCTCACACGTACATCTGCCCCCGTCTGAGGGCGTTGATGATCTCGGACAAGATGAGGTGGTTCATAAAAAAGGGCATGGTAATCGAACCCTCTTGTTCCAGTTTCCAATGGATCGTTCACCTTATCCCGGGCGAACAACCGACATTCGCATTTATGTCCACCCTCTACAAATGCGAACTTGACGAGGCACCTGAGTATATGTGGCAGGAGCCCACCAGTAAGCCCTCCGCTTCCCCTTTCTGTCTCCTCACTAAATTTGCAATAGAGGTAGAGCAAGTCTGCACATTGCTTGCCGACCTCTCACCGATTCCCCGACATAAATTTCGTACCTTCACCAACTGTAGTGGACAGAAGTTCCTGACGCTTCAGTTCGAACACAGAATGACGTTGGTGGATGAGGTTAGTACTGCCATTCCCGGGACCGGGGCAACACGTTAAGGGGCTAACTGGGAAATAGGAGTGGGTCTTCGAGCTGATGTTTGAGGGGAAGAGATACGGGGTTGTCAAGACGGAATATAAGGAGACAGGAAGAGGAACGGGGGTGGTCAGTGCTTATTGATATGTCACATGGCTGAGAGAATCGAGAATTTATTTTGATGTGATTCCTGCAAAACCCAACGACATTGGAAATAAACTCTTCCTGTTCGGCCATCCTGCATAAAACTGACGTCAGTTCACCATCCTGAGCTGGGAAGTAGCTGGCGCCCTATTAGCATGCAAACCCTCAGACCACAGTGATACCAAAGCGAGAATTCAGTTGTAAGCGCAACAGGATCCCATTCAAGTGCGAGAATAAGCTAATTTTGGGTTCTGAAGAGAATGTACGGCCGCATACTGTATCCGGTTGATGAGTCACGCTGGTTTCGACCCTGCCTACCCAAGTTTCCCAACCAGGCACCCCGTTCCAATGCACATGTTTTAGCCGCTCGCAAAAAATCCCAATGGACGGATAAACCATTCGCTTATGTAGCAGAAGCAATTGTAGTTACCGGTGGAGATCTTTTCTAATGCGACTTCTTTTGTGCAATATGGGAAACAAACGGACACACGACCGAAAGCATCAGTACTGATGAAGTGGTGGGGTAAATTGAGAAAGGAAGGAAGGGAGGAGGAAGTGGACATTTCACGTTAATTGAAGATCACCGAAGGGCCAATCGGAACGTTTGAGTATTTTTTGCATGTGACCATGAATTCTCACTCTTGGGCTGAACGCGGTCTATCAGACAAAACAGCACGGCCAGAGAGGGCAGAGATGAAGCCACGGAATGTCTTTAAATAGCCTTAAGGGTACATATATGAGGATGAAAAACTGTGCCGGGCCGGTTTCAAGGTTCTGTCTTTGTCCAGAAGCAGATGTTCACCTACCCATCTACGGAAGGTGCATCGATTGATGAATATATAGGTAACAAAAGACGGCAGGGACGAGGTGGACTCTTGATTGGATTTTCCTTTTGCCCCTCCCTCGTTATTTCCCATTGGCAGGCTCCATAATTCTCGGGGCAGGCAAGGGTGGAGGGCATTGGCGAGAGTTACAGCCAGCCGAAATGACAGTGGACGGAACGGACTGTGTCTATCGCCACAATCCAGAAAGCCGCACGCGACCTTATCAAAAAAGGGCTCAGTGTAATTGCCGGTGGGGGTGTTAGGCATAGAGAGTGAAGCGAGAAAGAATTGATGTACGGCTATCTCGAGAGTTCATACGGTACAGTACAAACATCTGTACGGTCATCATAAACATACCTACCAGAGCTCGATCATCCTCATGCGGCAATGTCGCTGACGTAGCTCCATGACTACGGAACTTCATTTCTAGACCCATAAAGACAGGGGGAGGAGAGGGGGAAGAGAGGGCAGCAGATATGGCCTGATCCGGACACCCGAACCCACCGTGGTCGAAAGGTACCCCTCTCCCGCCAGCAACACGCGCCAATGGACGGTTCCCACGAGAAACGGAATGGGAGAGGCTGAGCGGAGAGCACAGAAGAGGGGATTACGTGCGGCAAAGGCCGGCTGCCCGCACACCTCCCCGCACCACCATCATCATCCGAGCAGTTAACAAGAGGGTGAGGCGCTCTAGTGAGCAAAGCACATGGCGATCAGGGGAAATGTGTGCAGGCTAGGGAGGATGATAGAGGAGATGGGACTCGGACATATCTTCCGCAGCCGGCACGCGATTGTCACTTACGAGCCCAGTCCGCAATGACCAGCCAACACCTTCAACTATGCAAGAACCACGGGAGAGCATATTTTGACAGTGACAACGTCCGGACGCAGTACAAACGCGAGAAAAATGCCAGACGAGTGAAATAAGTAAAGACTCGCTCAGGTCTTGGTGCGCGCCACAACTCGACGCGCGAAAGAAAGGACACAGGGAAAGTGTGGCTCCTGGAATTTTGATAATCGCTAAACATGGCCGAGACAAGCCAACCCGTCATGCAAAGAACAGGAGTTCATGCAAACAACAGGAGTTCGAAGTTTGGCGTAACTACCTCGAAACGCCGGGCGAGCACCACGACCCAAGTGAGCCATTACTTATTTCGCTCTTGTACTCGGCGCGGACCGACCGACAGGCGCTACGGGCTAAAGATGAAGGGTGCAAAGGACGGCTTCCGCATGGCGGAAATTCTCGTAAATGGACGATGCTGGGTGGTTCCCAGCGCAGCTAGGCAAGCTCAAGTATCTAGCGAGAAGCAGTCGCTTAGCGTGTCACGAGGCTGCGATGCGGCTCGGGCCGTGCCGTGCGATTGCAGTCCATTCCTGGTACATATCTGCCGAATGACATCATGATCGAGATGGGCGGAAAAGTCATGCATCGATATGACGCTCAAGTACTGGCAGAATCAACGTCACCACGCCGAGTTTCCTATTTCATACGAGAGGATCTTGCGAGGATGCGACATCGGTGCTGAGATAGTGGAAGCGATAGTTACGTGATAGCAGAGGCATTGTGTCATATGCTGGTTATCTTAAGTATTGGGTAGGTAGGTAGTTATGCGCTCCATGTATTGCTATTGCGCATGAATGATCACCGCTCAACAGACACATAGGATTTCCGCTCTACACACACATGGTAACGACACCGCTCACATTCAAAGAACGAATCAAGCTTGCCGTGGCATGTGAGGCCAGGCTACCAAGCAACAGGTACATGCTCTTGTTGAAATTAGCGCTATCACATCTAACTTATCTCCTATTTTTTTTCCTACTTCTTTTCTTATGGTTAGTGGGATAGATTAGATATGTGGTGGCGGCGGCGGCGCGGCGCCAGTAGGTTTTGTTGACATGTTCTGGACTCTGTTAAATTGGGTTTCGTTGACGTGTTCTGGATTCCGGCGGGAAAGGATGTTTATGTTGCGGAGGTCGAGACATTATGCCGACATCGCCATCTAGGCCAGGTGGCCGCTAAATATAATGTCTCTCTTTTCCTTCCGCTCTCATAGATAGATAAGTCTTAGTCTTCAACACAATCACTATCGCTCTCCCTCTCGTGTTCTCCTACAATTCCCCGCTTCGAATCTTCTAGTCTTCACACGACTCCACTTCCGCAGTCGCTCAAAACTTCAGCTCTCATAGCTGGGTTTTATCAAGACTGAAAGGCAAGGGAGTGTGTTGGTCATGGGCTTGAGATGCGTGCCGCTCGAATTAAGTGGCCATAGATAGGATGAAGTATATCATCTGAGGAGGGAAATTTGGTCCAGTTTAGGTTTATTTCATGCAATGCAGCAAATCCACGCCATTGGTCATGTATAGGATACCGCGGTCCCTCGACGCCATCCCTACGATCCAAACTGTCAGAACGAATGACGTCCGGAGGCGGTGGTCCAGTGGTGCCGGCTGCCCGAGTCTCCGAGCACCGGCTCGGGGGACGGCCTTCCTCCTTCCCCTGACGAGCCCCTGAGGCCCGTTGTAGTCAGTTATATCGAGAGAATGTCCTGTAGCTACGACCCTGCACCTTTAATCAAATCAACCATTCTTTATCTCCAACGATTCCTTAACAGGTTATGAGCTCGTGTTAGACGCTCTTCCAATCTGCAATCCATCGATAACCGAACCCGCCGTATCTGCCATTTTCGTCACGCTTCTGCACCTCTTGCCTGCACCCTTGTTTTTGAGCCTCAACCCTTTGAGCCGCACCGCGTCGCGACGGCATCGAGCTCGCCTCGCCTACTCATAGCACGAAGCTACCACTCGTAGAAAACGACATGAGACCAGCCCTGACCGCTGAAACCACTTTCAAGATTGCTTCCCACAAAGATATTTCCCTCGAGTTCTGACGCTACGGTGCAGGGCCATGACTGCAATCGTTGCGACGACCGCGCTGCTTAGACAATCCACCTATCGGTTGGACCCACGATTCGAACCGTCATCCGCAGTCCTGCCGCGAGCGAAATTTATCCCGCAGCCCGCGCCTGGGAACCCTTCCGCCAGGAATACGACTCTACCTTCTCACTATCCGGTCGAATCGATACTCAGAGCTGGTGCGCGCTCGATGATGCAGGAGCTGCTGCGGCGCCCCGTACCGGGTAGCTGCACAGGAGACAGGGAGGTCGAAGGACCGGTGGAGGATCCCGGACCTCTTGGCGGACGAGTGGTGCGGACGTGCAGTGCTGGACTTCCTCTCCACCACGGATGTGGGAAGGCGAGTGCCGGCTGAGGAGGATGCGGTGAGTGCGGTGTCGGAGCTGGAGGTACACGAGTGGCTGGGAGAGCAGGGAGCGGAGGCCGAGGAGCTGGGCGGGGAGGAACCACCACTGTTCCTTCCCACGCCTGACTTCACGGCGTCCGTAGGAGAGGGCTAGGTCGTGCGCGGTTGTCTCCTTCCTCTGTTCTCTCCTTTGTAACTCCCCCAGTGCGCTACACATCATCTTGGGATAGGCCTGGGCGGAGGGCACAGGGGCGCTTGCCGCCCCTGCGCGGACAGCGGACAGGAAACGGACTGTACATAATCTCTCCATGATCTAGATAGGTCGCATGCGAGTAATGAATAAACCAAAAAAAAACCCGGCAGCTGCACGCGATAGATGGTTACTCAGAGCTGCGTATGCGCTTTGCGGTGTTCGAGTTGTCGCGGCAACGCACACCGGAGCTGCCGCGCACGTTCGAGGGCGGGGAGCTGTGTGCGCGCTTGGTGATGATGGAGCGGCTGCGCCGCCCCCCCATACCGGAGCTGTCGTGCGCGCCCGATGATGGAGCTACTATGTACACTCAATGCCAAAAATGGACAATTTTCCTTCGGATCGGACTGGGAATTGGCCTGGTGTAACCAGGGGAGCCTTCTGGTGGAGCGCGTGGCGGGTGGTTGAGAGGTTTCCATTCACTCTCCTTTCTCTCTTTGTCTATCTCCGTGGGGCGGCCAATCACCGGGGGTTGGCTTTTTTACACGGTTATGAGATTTAGCGCGGCATCCGAGGATACTGGATTTCACTGTTTCTCTCCTCTGCAGATGTTTGTTGCTATGCTGGCCGTTCCCTCTTCTCGTTCTCTCCTGCCGTCCATTGCCTCTTCCGTACGAGGATATATGCCAGAATGATGGACATCCGGAGATGAAGGTTCGGAGATGGTAGTTGCCCGAGTCTCCGAGCACCGGGTCGGGGGACAGTCTTCCATCCTTTGCTCCGATGAGTCCCTGGGGCCCGCTGTATATAGAGAATGCCCTGACCTACATCTCTGGCATTTCCATCGAGGTTCCCAACGTCGACTGTGTACTCTTCTCCGTTTTCGGCTCGCCACACCCAATTCGTCTGTTTTCGCGTGAATCCAGTGGACACATCAGTAGATGAAATGAAACAGCCGATGTAACATCTGTCAATGTGCTGCCGCCGATCGGAGGGGGGAGCAGCTCGGGGACGAAAGGGAGTTATTGCTGGGAAGCCGAATCCCGATGTCATCGACTGTTTCGTTTTCGGCATAGGCATTGGTACTGAGATCGCTGTTAGGCATTCTGAGTGATGGGTTGGGTGGTGACGGCGGGGTGCCTGACATGCCGGATGGAGACGGCGGTGGGAATAGTCTACGTCGTGGCTGGCGAGTGCAAGTGATCTTGCATACAGCGGGGGCGGAAAAAATTTCACCGAATTTTTTTTACGCTAGTGGGTTGCCCGGCCACTGTTATAGGTACTAGCGCCCACACACGCGCAATAGTGCGCTTAAGGACTAGCGCAGTATCAAATCGCGCTTGTGAAAAGGTATTGAATTTTCGTGAGCACAGTGCTCCGTCCACAGAACCCATATACCAATACACACGCAGTAACAAACCACCTAAAAATCCAACTACGCCCCGTCTGCGTGCCAACGAAAGTCGCACCCCTACTATGGGTGGACACGTCGCGTATCCTGGATTTACTTCGAGTTGCATCAGGTGCTGATGGCAGACCCTGATCATCTAGTTCGTCGTCCGGTGATGAGCCTTCTAAGGTGTCGCCGCTGGTGCTCATGTACCTTCGCCTGCAGTAGGTGCTCCTCGAGTCTTCCAGTCCTTCGGAGCAGGCATCAGGTGGGGGGTCGGTAGCCCTTTGTTGGATATTTCGCTGTCAGATGACCCATCGATAGTTAGTGACGCGTCAAGTTCGAATGATAACCTCCCTCTTGTCCCGACAGAACCTCCTCCAAGCAGCACCGACACATCTAATCACAAACCTAATTCCTCCCACTGCGCTACTTCCCGTGATATCCTCTGGATTGATAGGTATTGTTGCACACGTGTAGGTTCCGTTGTCCCCCATTCCCACCGTCCACCCGCCCGTCTTCTGGAATTCTCTCGGCTTAAGCTCAACTGTCCTGCACCGCTTGGCTCTAGAAGAAACGGCTGCCGGCAGAGAAACCCAGCAAGGGACCACAGCAATTGGATTTCTATAACCAGTGAACGTATGCTAGGAGTTCGAGGTGTATCGATAGCTGGCTGTAAGGAAGTCCGCGAGAGAATCGTTGTGAGGAGTTCTCCTGGTTGCTCAGAACCTGGTGCTTGGTCGTTGGTGGTTGGCAGCCTTTAAGCGGTGAAGATCGCATAGTTGGTGGTATGGGCTAATCACCTGACGTTCGAAAAAGCTCGGCGCGCTAACTCTAAACGCACTAGCGCGCGCTGAGTGCGCCAAAACCTATCCCCTGGACCGTAGAAATTGAGTTTCCGTGCCATTTGGACCCCGACAACCACAACTCTCGATCGTAGTGGAAGAAATAGCCTATTGTACCCCCCAATACTGAAGGTTATTTTGTTCTTTGA
>Ga0307508_10002713_pt1 | contig 18511 bp, 19 predicted proteins | sample 9_EM_MG_FD_203089 | JGI IMG/M metagenome (GOLD analysis project Ga0307508, IMG submission 203089) | Populus trichocarpa ectomycorrhiza microbial communities from riparian zone in the Pacific Northwest, United States - 9_EM | ecosystem: Host-associated > Plants > Roots > Unclassified | place... | reverse complement strand
TTCTGTACGGACGATTGGAGTTGGTACTCTTTCCTAGCAGGTTTCTCCCACCGGGTTTACTGTGTAGGTTTTAATGAGGCCAACGGGGAGTATTGGGCATATGTTCTCTCGTTTCTTTTATGTGCTTGCTGCTTTGTTTTCACGGAATACGGAACGCAGCAAGGGAGGAAGTGTTGTAATATCTCACTCGTTGCTTAGTCATGGCGGGCAGGCATGGACCTGCCCCTATATTCTCCTTTCTCTCGAGGCTTCAGCCTTACTTAGACAATACACACGTTCATCACTTTCAACACTCCTTTCCACACCACCAATGAGTGATCGGTGATGAGGTCCTCCCAAAACGGTGCATTCCGTCTTGATCCCGCTCGCCCATTCCACATCAGACTGTGGTCGTTCATGTCGCCAGCTACGGTAATTTAGCCGTGCCTCATGGCGGCGCCCCAATTTAATGCTTGGGCTGGCCGCCTGCCGTCGTTGCCCCGGTCGTGGATATACCGAAGCTCCGCCTATGGTCGAGGCCTGCAAGGCCGCGGAAGAGTTAAGGACGCTCATAAATATGAGATCTCCCCCACCCGGACTGGGCGGCTGTTGTCAACAGATTGAAAATGTTGTTTGTTGAATGGTTATGACCTTGCTGGTATGTGTGGAGCGAGACTTCGAGCTGGACAAGAGTTGTGGGGACAGTGCTTTTTCTATTGCTATGTTGAAGGTTGTAAGAGTCTGGAACAGAAGAAGCCCGCCGAACCGAGAACAGTATGTACATCCACACTGCCCGCTTAGCCCCATCGTTCCTATGGTAACACCGCCCCCCAACTCTAGCAGGGCCCCGTACATCCAGCGGCGAGAAGCGCACGCCGCACGTCCAGCAGTAAGAAGCCTTTCCAACGTTGTTTGCTCCGCGCAATGCATTTCCGAGTGCCGATCTACGTAGAACCGTTGTGGATTCACATTGGGCACAACTACCACTCGCCCCCAAGGTGATGTCGATTCCAGGTCCAGAACACATCCAGATTCCCTTCCGCTCAGTCGCCAATGCCACTATATGTGCACATCCGGCAAACAGCATTTATACGCAGCAAAAACCCTTCCAAACCGGACTCGTCGCCAAGTTTGGTACTCACCGGTTTATGCCCCCTCCACTCCGCCCTCCGTCAGGAGACTCGGGGGATCAGAAAACTCCCAGCTTTTTTTTAGAAAAGAAGGTACAAAGGAATGACAAAAGAAAAGCCTAATCGAGAGGCGACTTCCTACTCTTCCATTCCATCCCGCTCTCGGAGTTCCCACTTCGAGGCCCTCTTCTTCAGCCAGCTTCGGAACCTGCCTCCTTGCCTCCCTGGTGTCGTCCAAGATTGCCGGACTGCGTCTCGTCGGTGAAGAGGTCCCGGACCTTGAACCGGACTTTACCCCTCTCCCTTTCCTCCACCCACAGGGTTTTCTGCCAGCGTTTGCAGGGCGGGCACAGTGCTATAGGCTCTTTCCGGACGGGGCCCGGAGTCTCCGCCACGATGAGCAAAAATACAGGAAGAGATGCAGCGTGTCAACCCCATAGTTCCACCTATTTCTTCTCCACAAAGGCATACCAGCGGCCACGCCAGGCCGGAAGTTGCATCCCCAGCAGTAAATACGTCTCCACGGCAGCCTGAGGGCTGTGGTGGCAACCCGATCGCGGTGATGTTATGGCTAGGGCTGTGCAATTCCCCAGGTGTAGAACAGGATAATGTACATATGACCTCATATACAAATATTCACAAATCCTTCAAACTACTCCCGTGGGGTATAACAAGGGCGGCCAAAAACTCATGCGGCGCTCCTGTCCTCAAAATAAAGCATTAAATGAACAAAACGAAATCCCCAAGGCAGAAAAACGGTCGTGGCCCTGGCACCGAGCAAAAATTAAACCCCGAGGACATTCAAACACAAAGTGATGCAAAACCCCCTTCACCTAAGAGATGTTATCTACATTAAATCCAGAAAGAAAACCACCCCGGAGCCAAGCCCAATGGCAACAACACTGCACTGCACGCAAAGCATTCCACCACACCCCGATCGCGCGGGAAAAAAAAGTAATTTTCGCTCCCCCAAGAGTATCCAACCTTTAATTACACGCAATGGAAGCGATGAAGTGGTCGCCAATCGAGACTCCGGGGCGCCAGAGGCAGGTCCTGCGAGTCCCGGGTTTGCTTCGAGGTCATGACCGGTGGATACCGACAAACAGGGGGCGTCTCTTGTTTCCACTTCTTGAAAAACCCTCCGCTGATCAATATCCCACAACAAGACGTCACTATCGACGTCGGTTGATCGGAGGAGCTTGCCATCAGGCAGGAACGCCACTGATCTGACCCCGAATGAATGGCCCTCCAGATTACCGCGAGTGGTCCCCGTCGCCGGATCCCAAAGCCGGACAGTGTTGTCGGACGACCCGGATGCCAGGAGCTTACCATCAGGCGAGAATGCCACTGATACAACATCGTCTGAGTGGCCCACCAGTGTGCTGCGATAGCTACCCGTCGCCGGACCCCATAGCCTGATAGTGTTGTCGGACGACCCTGACGCGAGGAGTTTGCCATCAGGCGAAAATGCCACTGATGTGACCCAGTCTGAATGGCCCTCCAACGTGCTGCGACAGGTCCCTGTCGCCGGATCCCACAGCCTGACAGTCTTGTCGGACGACCCTGATGCGAGGAGTTTGCCATCAGGCGAGAACGCCACTGAACTGACCCACTCTGAGTGGCCCTCCAGGGTGCTGCGACAGGTCCCCGTCGCCGGATCCCACAGCCTGACAGTGTTGTCCTCGGACCCTGATGCCAGGAGCTTACCATCGGGCGAGAATGCCACTGATGCGACACTTCCTGAATGGCCCTCCAGGGTGCTGCGACAGGTACTCGTCGCCGGATCCCACAGCCTTATAGTGTTGTCGTCCGGTCCAGACGCGAGAAGCTTGCCATCAGGCGAGAATCTCACATCACTGACACAACTGCTATGCACGTCGAGTACCTGCAAAGTCGAGTCCCAATCCTCGGATACCACCGGATTTGCCTCGATCCAATCAGGGACATCGTGCCAAAAGTGCTCCCTGACAGTGCTTCGCCTTGGGCTGAACAGGAGTGCCGAGCAATATACTTGGAATGTGCAATCTCGATGGCCGCTCTAAACGCCAGGACGAATCGTACTGCATCACTGGCCATCGCGCGTAAGCCAGGATTGGCATTGGACTTCACTTCAAATGTCAGCATGAATTGCAAGTCACGCCGGTAGTGCTGGAGGGAAGCCAAACGGGCAACTTGTACCCAGCAAGGTTCCCTTTACTGGTTTCTGTTGCCCGAGGCGCTGGGTATCCCACTCAGAAATATCTTCTGAATTGTGCTCGACGGCGGCTCCCGATGCAGAAGCACTTGGAATGATCTGTTTACTAACCGGAAGTATTGATTCAATTGCTTTGACCATCAGAACGCCGTCACGAATACACCCCCAGTAAGCTTAGCGCTTCAAGCCAATGGAGGAAGTGTTCATTCATAAAGGCGTCGACCTGATTGTGCAGCGGTTCGCCTTCGCGTAGTTCGACGCTGCATCGCTGAAGATGATCGACCCAATATCGGCAGGCATACTGAACTTCGGCTGGAAGGAAACGCTGCAACATCTCGGGAGCGATGTCACTAGCGAGCGTGCCAGGATGTTTTAAAGAGCAGATATCCTGCCGTAGACTTCTTGACATCAGCCCGAGACACCTCGCAGCCAGCTCTCTGTGTGTGTTTGCGGCGACAATTTCGAATCGAGGGTCTTGGCATCTCCGGCTGTCCAACAAAAAGTCGCGGAAAGATGGGTACAGTAGCGTGATAGGGGTGCCGTGGACGTCGGAAAAGCGTAAGACGGAGCCCAGAGATTGCAATGTCTGCTTCACCTCCCACTCTTTAGCGCACAAGAGTTCGGTTAACGCAGCCGTAGTCAACGTGTCACGTAGGACCACAATGGACCCAATAATCCGCCTAAATCGCCGTGACAGTAGCTCTTCTCCTCCAGGCTCGCCATCACTGGATGTTACTGCGTATCGTAGGAGCGTCGCGTACATCGAATCAAGTTGTCCCATTGACGTTCCGTTTTCGTTGTCGCCCTCCAACACCAAAATGAGGCGGTCTGGTGGATGATCGAACTTATACCCGATGAATCGACATACTGTCATAGCGAAGATGAATAGCCCACCAGCTTTCTGAACAAGTCGGCGTAGGCATGATGCGTCCGGCCACTCGGCGGGCAATCCATGGCGCTTCCGGATGTCTTCAAACTCATGCCGGAGGAGGACGGATATATCGTTGTCGACCACCGAGTTGATGATCGTATGAAGTGCAAAATCTCGATGGGCATTGTTGGACAAATCGCTGAAACCTAGCTGAATCGGAGTTTCCGGCCGGCTGGTCACAAATATCTTCAACCGTACGGAGCTAAGAGAATTCGCCTGAGCAAGATGAAGGATTAATCTGACATCTCTTTCACCATCACACTCGTCCAACGCGTCGATAACCAATATCAATTCGGATGGTAGTTCTTCAACCTGGGAAAGCGGTCGGCGGATTAGGTGTTCCCATTCGTCCTGTAGGCCTTGTTTGGTGATATTGGGATTGTTGGGTATAGCTTCTCGAATGGGGGTGGCGAGACTGGGTTGTGTGTGCGCCAGCTGGCAGGCGAGGGTTGCGAAGAACTTCGATGCGTTTGCGAGATCTCCCTGGCCACAGGAAAAGAAGAAGGACGCTCCTAGTCGTTTCTTATCGTTCCACCTCCGAGCGACCGTACGTGACACGGTAGACTTGCCAGTACCCGCCATGCCGCTTAGCCAAAAGATGCAAGCGTCATAAGGATTACCCGACCAGCGCATAATCTCCAGAAGGAGTCCGTATCGGGTGTTCTGCAAGCAACTAGATTCGTGTTGCCGTAGCAGCGAGTTGAACGCGGCGCCATCGGCAGAGTTCCCTTTGGCTTTACGGCACAGCGCAAGTTAATCGGAGAAAACAGCATCGGAGCAGCTTCTAGCATACAAAATCTCTCAATGGATCTTCGGTCACACTGTAGAAAATCTCGGTGTCGTTGACATTGTGGCTATTGCTCACGTTGCCGCAGTTGGTCGCTGATTGTAGACCCTCCCTGGAGCGGCTAAACCAGCACACGAGTTATCCTGCAATAGTGGTGGCATCTAATGATCGGTTTTGGCTACATCAGGACCTTAACGGCATCCAGAAGGCGATACTGACCGTCGCACTAGCGCTTTCGACTCGCTGACCACGCCTGGCCTGGTTCCCTGGTGGGTCCGGGCGGTCGTCCGTCGACCCCAACACCATTTCCGCCAACTTGTTGAAAAGTGACCCCATATTAAGATCTGTACGCTGAGGGAAATGAGTCGAATCGCTTGTGATAGGTAAACTGTAAGATCGTAGCAATGACCATGGGCGGGTGCGGTTGTTCTTCCAGGTGCGGGGCTTACCAGCGGGGTCCGTTGTCTCAGCGGCTAAGCCACGTCGATGCCGATTATTGGAGGTTTGAGGTTACGCTTGTAGCCAACCAATAGAACTTCGACAGCCTTGATTTATTTTTGATTTGTCATTAATCGGGTGCGACTTTTCTAGATCATGGCGATATCTACATAGCAAGTCGCCTTTCGATTGGACTTTTCGTTTGTCGTGCGCCCTAACTTTCTCGGGACAGGAGGGTATAGCGAGAGCCACTATGCACTGAAAGACCGTGGACGGAAACGGACTGTGTGTATCTACGGCCTCAACCAGTCTGCAGGCGGCACATTGCAAGCTCCTCTTTGTCCTACGCCTAGGCCTATCCCGGGAAAAGAAGACGCGCGCAACTGAGAAGAACAAAGGAAAGAACAAAGGAAAGCGTGACCGTCCCATACCTTTCTTCCACGGTCGCCCCCCACTCCCGGCAAGCTCATCGGCCTCCCGCCCTCTCCTGTCCACCTTCTTTACCACCACCACCACCACCACCACGGCTTTGTGAATACCTCAACTACTAACGCTCTGAAGAGTAATCTGTTATCCGTGAGTGGCATCAACGAACTTAATTGGCTTTCCATATGTGGCGACGGGATCACAATCCGTCACTTGCCACAGGTGGTTGACAAGGCTTAATTCACCTGACCCCAATCATCATCAACCCCAACCTTGTTCTACTCCTTCTCATTGGTAGAGCTCGCATGGGACACCACCAGAGCGCTTATCTCCAACCGCCTCGCTTTCCTCAGCGCCCCCTTCACCTAGGGAATCGTCGACAACAAGGCGTTCCGCGCCCACTTCCGCAGCAGAAGCATGCCGTCCGGCCAGCAGGGCACGACCAAGATCCTCGGCGACGAGAACGTCCGGTTACCTCCGTGAGTCGTGTGCGAGTCGGGAGAGCAAGCGACGCAGAGCCGACGAACGGTAGTGATGGCCTTCACCTGGCTATAGTACAACAAGCCCGTCTACCCCGCGCTGCCGTTCACTGTGTACAGCACGTTCCACCCCCCGACGCACCTGCGCACGAACCTGATACCGACCATCAGGCCGCCGGCTCAGGCGCACCGCAGCCGGCGATCGCCGAGACCATCGCGTGCTTCGTCAAGAACTACGATGCCAGCATACACCTGGTCGCCAACCTCGAGCTGTTCCTGAGGGCGCGCGTGTTCTTGTAGAGTCTGGTGCTGTGGAACTCGTGGGTGCTGCTCGTCGTCTACACCGTCTTCCCGCACGAACGCTGCGCCCAGAGTGTCTTCGTCTCCGGCGCCATGGGGGGTGTCGAGCTCCGGGGCGACGCCCTTGCCGGCGCCCGCGTCTCCGGAGGCGCTCGCAAAGCCTGGGCCAACGCCAATTCGCTCGTCGAACGCTTCGGTGAGCTCAGCGACGTCGGGAAGATGCTCGGTGCCAGACAGACCATCAAGAAGGAGTAGCCGGCAGCTCCGCTTGTACGTCCGGCTGTTTTTTTTTGCTGCATATTACAATTTACAATTGGGGAAGGACGAAAGCTGGCGAAGGGGATGAATGGGACGGAGGCGCGGGGAGGGAGACTGTGCGCACGGGCACCGTGTGTGACCCGATAGTTGAGCTCGATGATTGGCGGTTTCGAATAAATGCCGGTTTCCGGTGACTCGGGAGCGATCGTAGCCGAATGGACGCGACTCGATCGGCGCGGATCACCTAACCCGGCCTTGGCGGTGCATTGGAGCCGAGGGAGGACGGTGGCAGGCTGGCAGCATAGCACAAATAGTGACACGTCGTGTCGGGTATGTACGTCGTATGCCAAGGTAGAAGAAAAAGCAAACGTGACCGACTCAGCACGCCAACCCGGAAGCAACCACATCGGCACATCCGTCCACCACACTGCTCGATGGTCCGGCACCTGTTGTCTCTAATGCTGAGACGTACGACTCGATGGCGATTCGGATTCGGGTGAGCGAATCGAGTCTACGGGGGCGAGTGGGAGTGACTAGTAGGAGTGGGTACAGGTGAGTAGCCAGCAGCCTCGACGACCGACACCTACGAGGCAGCAGAAGAGTGAAGGGCAGCAGCCCTTAGACGGCCTCGAGACCGCCTGACCATAAGTATTGAGATCATCCAGAACGGACTGCCGTCGCTGCCGGATAGCTATTGCCGAACAGGTTACATATGTTTTTTGCCCCACACAACGCACTTCCGCATCTCGATCAACGTAGAACAGTTGTGTCCACCTTGTGTACAAACATATACTCATCCCCAAGATGGTGTGGATAAGTACCAGGACCCAAACACTCCTTCAGGCCCTTATCCGCTCCTAGTCGCCAATGCCATTATATATGCAGATCCGGCAAACAGCTTTTATATTGTGTCAAAAAACCACCAAAACTGCACATGTCGCCTAGTTTGGCCCTCTCCGCTTTATGTCCTTCTCCGCCCTTCGTCCGGCAGCAGAAACCCGAGGAAAATTTGCACTTTGTTTTGTCTAGATAGAACGCACTAAAGAAATTACAAAGGTATCAAGAGGTGACTTCCTACTCCTGTTCCCTTCCATTCCGCGCCTGGAGTTCCCACTCCGATGCCTTGCTCGGGGCGTCTTCCTCAACCGGCTTCCGAGCCAGCCACCCCGCCTCCCTGGTGGCATTAAAGATTGCCGGACTGCAGCGCTCGTCTGCGGAGAGGTGCCGGATCTTGAACCGGTCCTTGCCCCTCTCCCTGTACTCCCCTCTCTGCTACAAATGTGGGAAGGCGAGTGCCGCCTGAGGAAGACTCGGAGAGTGAAGCATCGGAATGGGAGCCCGGGAGCGGAGAGAGCGGGAAGAAGAAAAGAGGGCGGAGGCGGAGGAGCTGGGTGCCGGGGGGGGAGCTACCGCTGTTCCTGCCCACGCCTTCTTTCATAGCGTCCACAGGAGAGGACGAGTCACGGTTTCCTTTGTTCTTTCCTTGGTCCTCTTCTTGAGTCTTTCCTTACGAGTACGATTTCATTTGATTTTCCTTCAATTCGGCTTTAGGGAAAAAAAATCTCGCTGCGCTCCGCCCACAGGGGGTTTCCGCTGGCGATTCCAGTGCGGACAGAGTGCGATAGGCGGTTTCCGCACCGAACCCGAGCCAAGATGAGGGGGAAAAAGGAGAGATGCGGCCTGTCAACCACGTAGTTTTCGCCCATGCTCAACCTTTTACCACATGCGGATTCTCTGGATCAAGTTTGTTTAGATATCGGCGGCGATGACTGGATCTCAGAAAAGGCATACCGGCCGCTATCGTATAGCGCCAGTCCGGAAGTTGCGTCCCCAGCAGTGGTTCCACCTCCACAACAGCATGAGTGCCGCGGCGGTAACCCGATCCCCGTGATGTTATGGTTAGGGCGGTGTAATTCCCCAGTTGTAGAGCAGGATAGTGTACAAATGACCTTGTAAATGTACAAATGTTCACGAATACTTCAACTACTTCGGTTGGGTGTGAAAAGGGCGGCCAAATCCTATACAGCACTCCAGCCCACAAAATAAAGCATTACACGAACGAAACGAAATTCCCAACATAAAAAAAAACAGGTTGTGACCGCGACACCGAGAAAAATCTGGACCCCGAGGACAGCCAAACACAAAGTATTGCCAAACCCCCCTACGCTCACCTAAGGAATCGAATATACATTAAACCCCACTAAAGAAATAGCCCCAGTGCTATGCCCAATAGCAACAACAGTTCCACTGCGCACAAAACATTCCAGATCACCCCGACCAGGCGGGAGCAAAAGAAGCTTTCGCTCCCCTAAGAGTATCCAACCATTACTTACATGCAGTGGAAACGGTAAAGCAGTCGCCAAATGAGACTCCTTCGGGGTACCAGAGGACGGTTCCGTGAGCCCCAGGTTTGCTTCGAGGCCATGACCGGTGAATACTGACAAAAAAGGGGCGTCTCTTGCTTTCACTTCCTGAAAAACCTCCCCCTGATCAACATCCCACAACAAGACGTCACCAGTATACTCGGTTGATCGTAGGAGTTCGCCATCTGGCGAGAATGCCACTGATATGACCCAGTGTACATGGCCCTTCAGAGTACCGCGGCATGTCCCGGTCATCGGATCCCACAGTCTGACGGTGCCGTCGCGCGACCCTGATGCGAGGAGGTTTCCATCAGGCGAGAATACTACTGATGTGACCCACTCTGAATGGCCCTCAAGGGTGCTGCAACTGGTCCCCGTCACCGAATCCCACAGCCTGACCGTCTTGTCGTCCGATCCTGATGCGAGGAGATTACCATCGGACGAGAATGCCACTGATCTGACCCAGTCTGAATGTCCCTCCAGGGTGATGCGACTGGTCCCTGTCGCCGAATCCCACAGCCTAACAGTCTTGTCCCGCGACCCCGATGCGAGGAGCCTGCCATCAGGCGAGAACGCCACTGATGTGACTGAATTCGAATGGCCTTCTAGGGTGCTGCAACAGGTCCCTGTCGCCGGATCCCACAGCCTGACAGCCTTGTCGTCCGATCCTGATGCGAGGAGATCGCCAGTAGGCGAGATTGCCACAGATCTGACCCTCTCTGAGTGGCCTTCCCGGGTGCTGCGACTGCCCATCGCCGGATCCCACAGCCTGACAGTCTTGTCGTACGACCCCGACGCGAGGAGCCTGCCATCAGGCGAGAACGCCACTGATGTGACTGGATTGGTATGACCTTCTAGGGTGCTGCAACAGGTCCCTGTCGCCGGATCCCACAGCCTGACAGTGTTGTCGTGCGATCCTGATGCAAGGAGATTGCCATGTGGCGAGAATGCCACTGATCTGACCCAGTGTGAATGGCCCTCCAGGGTACTGCAACAGGTCCCTGTGGCTGGATCCCACAGCCTAACAGTCTTGTCATACGACCCTGATGCGAGGAGATTGCCGTCAGGCGAAAATGCTACTGACCTGACCCAGTGCGAATGGCCCTCCAGGATGCTAAGACAGGACCCCGTCGCCGGGTCCCATAGCCTGATAGTGTGGTCCCCCGACCCTGATGCAAGAAGCTTATCTGGCGAGAATGCCACTGATCTGACCCAGTCTGAATGGCCCTCCAGGGTGCTGAGACAGATCCCCGTCGCCGGATCCCACAGCCTGATAGTGTGGTCCCCCGACCCTGATGCAAGAAGCTTGCCATCAGGCGAGAATACCACTGATGTGGCCCAGTGTGAGTGGCCCTTCAGAGTGCTGCGGCAGGTCCCCGTCGCCGGATCCCACAGCCTGACAGTATGGTCATCCGATGCTGACGCGACGAGCGTGCAATCTGGCGAAAATGCCACTGATGCGACCCAGGCTGAGTGGCCCTTCAGAGTGTTGCGGCAGGTCCCTGTCGCCGGATTCCACAGCCTGACAGTGTTGTCGTACGACCCTGATGCGAGGAGATTGCCGTCAGGCGAGAATCTCACATCATTGACAGAATTGCTGTGCTCGTTGAGTACCTGCAAAGTCAAGTCCCAATCCTTCGGCACCACCGGAGTTTCCTCGATCCAATCAGGGACATTGTGCCAAAAGCGCCCCCTCACAGTGCTTCGCCTTGGACTGAATATGAGTGCCGAGCAATATACTTGGAGAGGCGCAATCTCGATGACCGCTCTAAACGTCTGGGTGAACCGCAGTGCATCACTGGCCATCGCACGTAACCGAGGATTGGCATTGGACTTCACAATGTCAGTATGACTTGAAAACCACAACTGGTAGTGCTGGAGGGTGCCGTCATCACCAAACGGGCAACTTGTACTCCAGTGGATTTCCCTTCACTGGTTTCTGTTGCCCGAGGCACTGGATATCGCACTCAGAAATATCTTCTGACTAGTGCACGACGGCAGCCCTCCAGAAGCGGAAGCACTTGGAATGTTCGGTTTACTAACTGGAAGCATTGCGTCAATTGCTTTGACCATCAGAATGCCGTCATGCATATTCCCCAGCAAGCTTAGTGCTTCAAGCCAATGGAGGAAGTGTTCATTCATGAAAACGTCGACCTGATTGTGTAGTGGTTGGCCTTCGCATAGCTCGACGTTGCATCGCTGAAGATGATCGACCCAATACCGGCACGCGTACCGAACCTCGGCTGGAAGGAAGCGCTGCAACGTCTCGGGAGCGATGTCACTAGTGAGCGTGCCAGGATGTTTTAGAGAGCAGATATCCTGTCGTAGACTTCTCGACATCAGCTCGAGACACCTCACAGCAATGTCTCTGTGTGTGTTTGTGGCGTCGATTTCGAATCGAGGGTCTTGGCATCTCCGGCTGTCCAACAAAAAGTCGCGGAAAGATGGGTGTAGGAGCGTGATAGGGGAGCCGTGGCTATCGGAAAAGCGTAAGACGGAGCCCAGAGATTGCAATGTCTGCTTCACCTCCCACTCTTTAGCGCACAAGAGTTCGGTTAACGCAGCCGCAGTCAACGTGTCACGTAGGACCACAATGGACCCAATAATCCGCCTAAATCGCCGTGACAGTAGCTCTTCCTCCCCGGGCTCACCATCACTGGATGTTACTGCGTATCGTAGGAGCGTCGTGTACATCGAATCAAGTTGTCCCATTGACGTTCCGTTTTCGTTGTCGCCCTCCAACACCAAAATGAGGCGGTCTGGTGGATGATCGAACTTATACCCGATGAATCTGCATACTGTCGTTGCAAAGATGAATAGCCCACCAGCCTTCTGAACAAGTCGGCGTAGGCATGATGCGTCTGGCCACTCAGCGGGCAATCCATGACGCTTCCGAATGCCTTCAAATTCATGCCGGAGGAGGACGGATATATCGTTGTCGACTACCGCGTTGAGGATCGCATGAAGTGCAAAATCTCGATGGACATCGTTCGATAAATCGTCGAAACTGAGTTGGATTGGAGTTTCCGGTCGGCTGGTCACAAAAATCTTCAACCGTACGGAGCTAAGAGAATTCGCCTGAGCAAGGAGATGAAGGATTAATCTGACATCTCTTTCACCTTCGCACTCGTCCAATGCGTCGATAACCAAAACCAATTCGGATGGTAGGTCTTTAATGTGGGAAAGCGGTCGTTGGATTAGCTGTTCCCATTGGTCCTGTAGGCCTTGTTTGGTGATATTGGGATTGTTGAGTATAGCTTCTCGAATGGGGGTGGCGAGACTGGGCTGTGTGTGCGCCAGCTGGCAGGCGAGGGTTGCGAAGAATTTCGATGCATTGGCTAGATCTCGGTGCCCACGGGAAAAGAAGAATGACGCTCCTAGTCGTTTCTCATCGTTCCACCTCCGAGCGACCGTACGTGAGACGGTAGACTTGCCAGTACCCGCCATGCCACTCAGCCAAAAGATGCAAGCGTCATAAGGATTACCCGACCAACGCATAATCTCCAGAAGGAGTCCGTATCGGGTGTTCTGCAAGCAACTGGATTCGTGTTGCCATAGCAGCGAGTTAAACGCGGCGCCATCGGCAGAGTTCGCTTTGGCTTTTCGGCACGCTGCAAGTTAATTGGAGAACCCAGTATCAGAGCATCTTCTGGCATACCGAAATCTCTCAATGGATCTTCGGTCACATTGTAGTAATTCTCGATGTGGTTGACGTGGTGGTTGACGTTGTGGCTATTGATCGTGTTGCCGCAGTTGGTAGCCTGATTGTAGACACTCCGCGGAGCGGCTAACCCGGCACTCGAGCCATCCCGCAACAGCAGTGCCGGCTATGAGATCGGTGTTAGCTACAACAGGACCTCGATGGCATCCGGATGGCAGTACTGACCGCCACACTTGCGCCTCCAATTCGTTGACCACTTCCTGCCTGATCCCCAGATGCATTCGGGTGGTCGTCCATCGACCCCGACACGACATCCGCCACCTTGTTGAAAATAGACCTCATCTTGAGACGCGTATGCTGAGGGACATGAGCCGTATCGCTTGTGAAAGGTAAGTTGTACGATCGTAGTAATGACCGTGGGCGGGTGCCGTTGTTCTTCTCCCGGCTGAGGGGCTGTCTATGGGGCCGTCGCCTCGGCGGCTAAGCCACGTCGATGCAGATTGTTATTGGACGTTTGAGGTTCCACCTATATATAGCCAACCAATAGTTCACCAGCCTTAGATTGTTTTTTATTTGTCACCAATCGCTTGTGACCCCACCAGTTACCATTTCCGTCGGCGCGTTGTGCCCCGAGAAGGGTAGAGCGCACCACAGAAATTAAATAGGAAATCCACACGAAAGCCCAATTAAAGGCGACTTCCTATGTACTCCTCTGACTCCTCTGACTCCTCTTCCCTTTCATTCTGCTCCCGGAGTTCCCACTCCGATACCTCACTCCGGGCATCTTCCTCAGCCGGCTTCGGGCCAGCGTTCGCGCATCCGTGGTGGCAACGAATTTCAAGAGCCAGGATCTTGTACCGTTCCTCTCCTCGTCCCGTCTCCCTTCGCATCCCTGCCCACTGGGACTTCTGCTAGCGTTTCCAGTGCGTGCAGCACCTGAAGATATGGTCCCGCGCCCGGGTCCTGTAAGGGCACCACCAACACTTAGCGATGGGCTGCTTCTTGCCCACGCCAGGTATCTGCCAGTACGGCAGTGACCCATTTTCAGCTGGAAAGGCTCCGAGCTTTTCTTTTTCTTTTTTGGGTTGCCATTCGCGTGCGGCTGATGGAGATCATGTAAAACGAAGATTGGCAGCTTCTCGTGGGCCTGGACGGAATGCCTGTCAATATATGCAGGTGGATGGGTGTACCGTACTATTTCCGCAAGAGGTACCCCTTACCGCGACAACTATGCTTTTTTTTTTGTTTATTCATACTCGCATGCGACCTATATAGATCATGGCGGCGTACATTTTATCCAGTTTTCCCGTCTGCAGTCCGCGCAGTGGCGGCCCGTTGCAAGCTCCCCTTTGCCCTCCGCCCCGGCCTGTCTCAAGAAAGAGAAAAGTTCGCCCAAAGGAATTTTGCAAAAGAAAAACCAAGGAAATTTACAAGGAGAAAACCCAAGGAAGAAAACCAAACGAAAAGCGCAGCCCGTCCCCTACTCCTCGCCTGCCGATGCCATGAATGAGGGGGTTGGGAGGAACAGCGGGAGTTCCTCCCCAGCACCCCCCACGTCCCTGGCGCCCAGCGCCTCCGCCTCCGCCTTCCGTTCCTCTTCCCGCTCCCGGCGCTCCCTGAGCTCCCCCTCGGACACCTCACTTCCGGCGTCGCCTTCTTCTTCCAGTGGTGGCACCAGCCTTCTCACGTCCGTAGAGGATAGGAAGTCCAGCACTGCCCGCCCGCATCTCCCATCGGCCAGCAGGTCCCGGACCGTCCACCTGCTCTTCCGCCTCTTGGTCTTCTTCAGCACCTCCGCCCACAGAATCTCCTGCTGCATCTTCCATTCCGGGCACGCCTTGAAGAGGTGGTCTCTCGTCTGCAAGGGGCACCGACACCACCAGCACTGTGCAGTGGGGCGAGCCTTAGTCCAGTGTAGGTACTGTCCAGTGCGGGCGTGTCCTGTCTTCAGCTGGTAGTACCTCGAGGCGAGCCTCTTGGTGCTCCCAGCCACGGTGCCGTCCGGCCTCTGGCTTTTGGGCATCCGGTATTTCATCCTGGAGATGCGGCCTCCAGCCCACTGCCGTGCCTCAACCCACTTCTTCTCCGAGATCTCGCGCTTGAGGTTTGCGAGGTATCGCGGGAGTGACGCGAGGTACTCCACGCGACAACTATGCTTGAGCCGGACCTCATCAGGTGGACTGGCAGCTTCATGTCAGACCGCCAGGTGAAGCTCGTTCTCAACGGATAAATGGTCGAGGTGAGCCTGGTGGACACCGGCATCCCGCAGGGATCTCCGCCGGCACCAATCCTCTTCACCACATATCTGTCAGGCAGGCATCTTTGATGAGGTGCAAAGTGCGGTCCGGGAATCAGAGGGCTCTCCTTTGCGGACGGCATCGGATGGTGGGCGTACGGGACAGGTCGACGAGGCGGTGGCGGCCAAGCTGTCCGAGCAGCAGCGGCCTCCATTGACTGGGCAGCCGACGACGGAGTGGCCTTTGACCACGGGAAATCGGAGGCGACAATCTTTCGCAGGAAGAAGACTCCTCCCACGGCAACGGTGAAACTTTCACCGTGAAAGTTGGCGCCAACACCATCCCACAACAAGGAGGCGACGTGGCGGCTTGGGGTCTGGCTCTACTCCCAGCTCACGCTCAAGGAGCATCACGCCATCCGAATGAAGAATGGGAAGAACGCGATGGCACGCCTCCGTCGTCTTGCGGGGCAGATGGGTCTCGCTGCTGACGCATGTGTTGGGTGTTGTGTACGTGGCCCCGACACCATAGGCCCCGTTGACGCGGTCCGGACTCTGTTGAATTATTTTTGATGTGTTTTAGATTCTGTTGGATCGGATTTCGTTGATGTGTTCTGGATTCTGTTGGGAAAGGATGTTTTTCTTGCAGATTTCCAGACCGGCGCCAGACATCAGAGGCGATGGTGACATCATGGGCAATGTCGAGCCAGTGAAGCAGATGTTGTCATCGCCGTCTAGGCCAGTATATATAATGTCTCTCTTTTCCGCTCCCACAGATCGATAGTCAGTTATTCATTCCTCTCTGTCTCTCCATCCCATTCGTTCCCACCTTTCCGTTTCACCACTCGCGGGACAACTGCAGAAAGCCCACGACAGCCCGCACCCAGTCAGCCGCCATGTTCGGCGCCGAGCCGTGGTAAAAGGGAGGCCAGACCCGGGACACCATCAGCCAGGCGACAGCTTCTGGTCAACCGAGAGGCACGAGCAACGACATGCTGCTTTCGGATAACAAAACTTGGCGCCCTGTCGATTGAGCCAGGACTTAGAGCGGCGGTAGCGCGGCTGGGTGACGGGAAGCGAAGCTACAGATACTCAGCCTACCGCACAGCGATCAGGCTAGGGAAATCGTCAGCGCCCCCACAGCGATCGGACGGAGGCGCACGAGCGCCCTGGCCTATACAGGAAAGATGGAGGCTACAGTTTTCCTAGAGGAACCGTAGACCCTTGACACGGAACTGCTCCAAGAGGAGGAGGCCAAAGCGAAGGTCGAGACAGAGAAGTCACGACCTGGGCTCACCAAGTTCGCGGATGGATTACGACTGGACGACGGAGCCTCAGAATACGCGGTGGTTTGGAAGAACGGCCAATCCTAGCAGGGCATTAAAACCCACATGGGCAACAACCAGGCCCACGACGCAGAGTGCGCCGCTCTCGCCAGGGCACTGGAGACCACTCCGAGAAGACAGACGACTCCGGAACGGGGTCACGGCCTTCAACGATTCTGTTGGAAATGCTTCTCGCGCGTTGTTTAGATTTGGCACTTGAGCCTTAGAGTTTGTTGAGGACACGATTGCGTAAGGCGCAAGCGGGGAAGTGTCAGCGGAGGATATTTGTTCTGCGGGTTTTTTTCTCTTCTCCTTCTACTATATACTTATCGAATACTACAACGAAGTTGTGAACCACTCGAACCACAAGAATCGATACGCCTTGTGTTTCCTCATCTCATACAGCATTAAGACTGATCGAACTCCCATCATTCATTTCTATCCTCATCGCTAATCGGTATTCTTTCAACAGATTCACAGGCGGCCATTGGACGGATGGTCTCGGAGGAGCCTGGTCCTGGCCAGAGGTACGCGCTCCTTAGGCGAGAAAGTACATCGTAGCGCTGCGGAAAGCCCGGCCGGACATCACCACCGAGATCTGGTGGTGCTCAGCCGACAAGGGAGCATCAGGGAATGAGAAGTCCGACGAATTAGCCAAGCTCACGGCAGGAGAGCTAGACGCTCGTAGGGTGGAGCGGATGAGCTACACGGACCGACCGGGGCACGTGCGATACCACTCCCCGGAATTCTTGCGCACATGAAGCGGGAAATCTCGGAGAAATAATGGGCGGAGGCCCAGCAGTGGGCTGGAGGTCGCACCTCCAGGAAGAAATACAGGATACCAAGAAGCCAGAGGCCAGACGGCACGGTTGCTGGGAGTACCAAGAGGCCCGCCTCGAGGTTCTACCAGATGAAGACGCGCCATAGCCTCACCGGGCAGTACCTACACTGGACGAAGAGTCGCCCCACCCCCCAGCGTAGGTGGTGCCGGTGCTCGGCGCAGACGAGGGATCCCTCTTCAAGGTGTGCCTTGAGTGGAAGCCTAACAAGATCCCATAGGCAGAGCCGCGGAAGGAGATAGGGAGAGGGAAGAGCCGGTTCACGATCCGGGACCTCCTGGCTGATGGAAGGTGCAGTCAGGCGGTACTAGACTTCCTCTCGTGCACTACGGATGTGGGAAGGCTAGTCCCGGCTGAGGAAAACACGGGGAGCGAGGTGTCGGAATGAGAGCGAAGGGAGCGGGAAGAGGAGAGGAGGCGACGGAAAAGCTGGGTACCGTAGGGGATTTAGGTGCCGTAGGAACTACCGTATTATCTGGTATGTCATCGGCAAGCTGGTGGAGCGAACAGCAGCCCATCTGATTGCCGACCACCTGGAACGCAAGCGGGCCCTCCATGAGGGTCAGTACGGGTGCCGCAAGCGGCGATCCTGTGTGGATGCAGTGGCAGTCTTGATGAACTGCACCCAGCAGGCGTGGGCAGGAAAGAAGGTGGCAGGTGCACTGTTCATGGACGTCAAGTCAGCATTCAACAATGTTAGCAAAACGCACTTGGGCAAGCGCATGCAGGTACTGGGGATTGAGCCAGACCTCATCCGATGGACCAGCAGCTTCATGTCAGACCGCCAGGTGAAACTCGTTCTGGACGGCAAGACGGGCGAGGCGAATCCAGTGGATACGGGAATCCCCCAGGGGTCCCCAGTGGCGCCAATCCTCTTCACCACCTATCTGTCAGGAATCTTCGACGAGGTGGAGGCAGCCGTACCAGGTATCCAGGGCCTGTCCTTCGTGGACGACATAAGCTGGTGGGCGGACGGCGCAGACAGTACGGCAGTGGCAGCAAAGCTCTCGGCGGCGGCAGCGGCCGCGATTGGATGGGCGGCGGAGAACGGAGTAGCGTTCGACTCTGGCAAGACGGAGGCAGCGCTGTTCCACAAGAAACGGTCAGCACCTAGGGCAACAGTGGCAGTCGGCACCAACAGCGTCCCGTTCAACAAGGAGGCGAC
>Ga0307508_10002711_pt1 | contig 18518 bp, 23 predicted proteins | sample 9_EM_MG_FD_203089 | JGI IMG/M metagenome (GOLD analysis project Ga0307508, IMG submission 203089) | Populus trichocarpa ectomycorrhiza microbial communities from riparian zone in the Pacific Northwest, United States - 9_EM | ecosystem: Host-associated > Plants > Roots > Unclassified | place... | reverse complement strand
ATGCAAGACAAGGTGAATTGAGAAGAACTGACCTGAAGGGTTGGTTTTGGGCAGCCTTCATCCTTGGGCACAGTGAAGAGATAACCAGTGGTGTCTCCAGACTGGGATACGCGCAGCAAGTCTCCCTCTGCAACTCCGGGCCACCATGATTGATTCAGAAAGACCTTTGGTGACTCTTTTGGGTCGTGGACCCAAGTGTTGAGAACCTTGGAATCGCCCAGCCTCAACGAAACACTGGGTGTGCTAGGCGGCATCCTAGCGAGTGATTGGGTGGTGTTGGAACGTTTTCGACCATACTGAAGGACAGGCTGAGATTGGGGATCGGGACGAACTGTGTTCATCACATGGACAGTGGATCTATGTCGTACCACGCGGACTCGGAAGCAATTCAGCGGTTGGATACGTCGATTTGTCACATGGTCTATGCTTTTTTCCAGTCCACCACGTCCGACGGTTCGTTGGTGCTACGGCTCTGCTTCAGGCTGCGACGCTGGACGGTTCCTAGTTCTTGATTCGTTACTCGACTTTCATTCGACATCACACTCTTTTCAATTTCGGGCGCTCGCTCTGACTACCTGCCAATGTCGCCAAACCCAGCCCCCTTTGACGTACATGCAGTCTACGAGGTTGCCCTCCCCGTTGCTGCCACGTCCTCCCTCGAGTCCAGTAACTCTTCCATTGGCACTGGCTCGCCCGCGTCCCTGATTCCTGAACCATTGCTACACGATGCTCGCGCATCCCTAGGTTCCTCTCATGGCACGCCTACCGTCAAGTTTGCACCGCTTCCGCAAATTGATCCAAATAGGAAACGGTCCTTGGCACCCCTCGGTGTACCTGCGCATTTGCGCCGCAAGCAAGTTATTCAGCAGGAAGGTAGATCGTTATTATGGTCGGCAGACCCTGAAGTGGCAGCGGAGAACATGGAGGATCCAATCATCACGTTTGCAAAGTTTGTAAAGAAGACGGGCGCAACGCTATGGCGGAGAGTGAGGAAGGGTAGCAAAGCCGTTCCACACGATGTGGCATACTCTACCGAGCCTGTTCTCGACATCGGATCCGCTGTCGGGCAGGATGATATGGCACCAGGGGAGAGGGGTGAACACGTGTTGGTGGTTGTGGGAGGGGAGGATAAGCGAGGGCATCGGGTCTCTTGGTCGCCATTGGGGGAGCGCAGGACGCTCGGCCGGGACAAGGTGCAGCGAAGGAGCACGGCCCACCTTTGAGCGATTCCACAGTGGACAGTTGATCTTGGCAGAATAGGGTCCTCCTTAGTACCTGCATGTTGGGGTTGTACCTGAACTCGGTTCGTTCTCGCTTTGGGCCGATGAAAGGCCGGTGTCAAATAAAAACTTTGACTGCTTGGGTGGCCTTACGTCCTTCTTTCATTTCTTCTTTCCTTCTCTCACCCCGTCCCAGTGGGATCCGCTCTGTCCCTCCCCGCCGGTTGCCTGCTCGCTTCCTGGTCTAGCTTAGCATGTCCTGTACCCTAACTCCTACAGCGACCTTGTATGACACGGTCACAACGTTCGCCCCGTCCACCTCGTATTCTCAAAGCGCAGCAGACGCCAAAATGACCACCGTCGTGCAGCAGTCGTGTGTTGCTTCAGGCACAATCAGTAACTCATCGGTTGGGTGCGTGTCAAGCACACAGGTCACGCAGGTGAATACGGTAGCAGGTATGTGCCTTTGCCTTCAGCCAACTTTCCTACCTCGGCATCTGCGTTGTCGGCGTGCTGAGGCCGTGACTCGCTTCGGACGTCGAGAATAAAACAAGCTTTGATGATCATGGGTGCTGACCAGATTTGTCAGGTGGTGGGCAGGCTGTGCAAGTACCGATTGTCGTGACCGTCCCCGTCACAGAAGCACAGCCCACTCAGACCTTGTTTGCTCCGTGCACAAGTGGAGGAGGGAGCGCCGAGTCACCTGCGTCGCAACCATCTGCGCAGCCTTCGATATATACACTGACTACGTCCATCCTTGTTCAAAGCACTCCGCCGCCCTCTACAATAGTCGAGGAGTCCTTGACCACACTTGCGGATGGAGAGGTCGTGCAGACAGTCGTCACAATGATAACAACGCCACCTCCCACTCCCATTTACGTACCTACTTCCATTGCCAACCCTACCCTGCAAAGTAATTCACCACAATCAGGAACAAATGTCACCGCCATAGTGGGCGGTGTTCTCGGCGGATTCTTTGGGCTGATAGCAATCGTGGGATCCCTCTGGTGGCTATGGTAAATCCTCGGTGCTATACGTTCTGCATGTTTACTGACGATATCCCAGTCGGAGGCGTCGATCGTGGGATGACATTTTTGAGAAGGAGGACCTCCATAATAACGACGCTTGGGCACCAACTGTACCAGTACGCCGCGAGCGCGACGGTCACAGACTTGATTCGAGTGCCCAACCCGGACCCTACCAATACGGGCTTGTCGGGCATGTTATCCCTCCTGCAGCGGCTGGCGAGCCACTAAGGACATCGCATTATTCCACGGCCAGCGAACACTCGGGCACACACAGCCGGAACACGTCGCTTTCGGCCACGCCATTGCTACAAACTACTCGCAACGGATATTCAAGGCCTTCCACAGCTGGATCTATTCTGACTGTTCAAACCCATCCTGGGCAGAGGGGACCGGGTCCTGTTTCCAGTATAGAGATGGGGCCCCGTTCACTGTCTATGGTCTCACATTCGAGTAGCATAGGACCACTGGTACCGCTCTCGACTTGGACATCGAACACGAACGAGCTAGCGGTTCTTGAACCTTTGAATCGCTCTGGGAGCCCTGTTTCCTCTACCGAACGACGTGTCCTGCAGATCGTCAACGAGACCCCTTCTTCCCCGACTGACACCGTAATTCTGGCTGCACGTCGGACATCCTCTGGACCTTCATCGAATGTCATTATACACACGGACGGAGGGCGTGTTCTCGAGGACTCGTTAACAGATCTGGACACAGCCCCGCCTGCTTATTCACGCTAAGCCTTGCGCGATGCGCCATCATGGAAAATGGACACTGTCCCACATCACGACCAACTATGAACGTACATACCTAGCATTACAAGGACGTCAATTATGGACTAGATTCTGCCGCGCATGCCCCTTCATTCAATGCAATGCTTGTAGTCTATGGAGGTACATACAATATTTTTATCCTTGGGTAGTTTCTACGCTTTTTGGGTTGTTTTGGTAGCTACACTCATAATGGGATTACGATCATCCGAACCCGGCAACGAGGACAATGCAAGGTGTACGTAACGCAAGCGGTTTCTCCAGAGAACAATAGAACGCTGGTCAATGGCAACATGCCTCGACTATATAAGTCTTGACCCCGAAAGCATAGCATGTATCTCATTCTCTTCCTTTCAACCGGTGCTGGGTCACCTCATCCTTTCATCCTTACTGTCCTTGACACCTTAGACTCTTAGCATATCCTCATGGCACCCATACGCACTTGTATGTGTTTGGCACCTCTACCCGCCTCATCGTTGACTCATCTCTTATCCAGACATTTTCTTTGGTCTCAATGCTGTCCGTGTGCTTAGCATCGTATCCCTTCTGCTTGTCTTTGCGAGCAGCATCCTTGTCATGGTCACCGACATCGAGGCTGTGAACGCCTATGACGCAGCCAAGCAGAGTAGCAATACTACCACCAATGAAGCTCTTGTCGACTGTGAATACATTCTGTGGGTGCTTAGCTGACACTCTTATCACACCCTAATATCCCCCATAGGGATAGCACCGTCCCAAATCAGATTGGTGGTGTTTTCTGGGCGGTCATAAATCGGCTCTTCATCATCTTCCAAGTCATCACCCTCATTTTGTCTGAACTTGGCTGGCCCGCCGCGTTCTTTGATCGCTTCTTCCCCGTGTTAGGGACTGGATTCGGTCTCGGTGCACTGGGCATATTCCAGGGACTGTGTGTCTGCCATTATCATATCTGGCCTGGTAACATGCTCATTTCCATACAGAATTGGCGCTTCAGTCCTCTCTCAACACGTTGACGATTTCACCCTCGTGGCTGCCTTCTTTCTCTTTGTCGTCGGTTGTCTCAACATGCTTCTTGGTCTCATCTTCCGCGAATCAGCAAAGCAAAGACGTTCCATCAAGGCATGGCGTGCTGGTCCTCAGGACACCCTTCCCACTCACTTGCCCCCTACCGCAAACCTAAACCGTTCCGCTACGTCATCATCAGGGCAGTCTTATGCTTCTTCGACAGTGTACGAAGAAAAGGGTCGCGATCTCACCGAGTTTGGTGCCGCAAGGAGTACGAGCCGTGCTGGATACGGTTTTGGACGTCAAGGCGAGAAGGCAGCAGGAATGAAAGGTTTGTCATGTCCACTAATGTCATCCTATGACAATAACTGGTCCTTCAGGCTTCCTCATCTCTAAGCCCCTTGAATCTCTGCCACGTTATGCCGCACGCCCAACTAGCGCACCCTCTACGGCCTCTCGCTCGCAATCACCGGCACGCCAGCCCGGGCCACACTTTCAATCCAGCGCCACTGCCCTATGATTCCGCGTCCAAATCATTGATTGATAACGGACTGCCACGATAAATGGATGACCTCACTCAGGCTCTGTAGACTTGGACACATACGTGCACCCGGAAGGACCTTACTTACCGACATTCCAACCCAACACTTGACTAATATTCTGTGTCGCTGTAACGTTTGTATTTCTCAGCTGGCATGTGATGTGTAGCTTTAGCCCCAAACCAACATAATATCATTCATGTTGCATTATTTACATGTGTAATTCAATCAACAATTGCTACGACGGTCGGTCAAATGATGGTCAAATGGATGTCATTCAGAATCGTCAGACATATCCATGTCGATCAATGATCTATCGTCGGTAACATCAGCGAACCCCTCAGATCTAGAAGATGGCGTTGCTTCTCTGCTCAACACTGAGTAATTTTGTAAGGTGGGTGCGGGAGGAAGCGGCGGGGGCGTAGTTGATGGTGGAGGGGGGACAAAATCCTTGACAACGTCTTCCACAACCAAACAGCTCGAGGTACCGAAGGCGCCAGGAATTCTCCACGGCGGCACCGGTTCCGAGCCACCAGAGAGTATCCGTTCCCAGAGTGCCCTTCTCTCTGAAGTGAATGTAACGCTCACCCGGGAAGGCGACGAAGCGAGGCTGTCCAGCGGCATGCCGTTGTAAACGGAGAGGGCCGTGGAAGAGAAATATGTATTTGGATAGGTGGCCCATCGACTCAGTTCTACATCGACAAACGTGGTCAACGGGCTCGCTGCTGGTGAAGGTGCCGAAGGACCTCGCAGATTGAACATCCTTAGGTCAATTTCTTCGTCATCATCCGTGCCGTCAAAGATCCTAAATGGTTCACATTCCGGAGTGGTGACCTGCCCTTCCGCTTCATCTTCCAGAATGCGGGAACAAACCAACTGTCTCGGGTCTTGGCAGCCAACCCAACCGGGAGGGTAACCCCAGTATGCCATGTTAGAGAGCCACTCCACCGTGTTCCCCGTGTCCCCCTCTTGTAATCCGAGTGCGTCTCGTAAAAGAAGACCGCGAATCATACCTGGCTCATAAGATCTAAGCCATTCAAGCCGCTGTTGCCTCCATCCCTCGGCTACATAGAAGCGGGTGTTTTCCTGTCCGATGAGATCGGGGTGGAGAAAGTTGAAGAGTTGGCGTGACAAAGAGACCAGCTGTCGATCGATAGGTTCCGGGCACGATGCAACGGCGTGGTTGGCGGAACCACAATTAAAACACAGTCTGAGGTCTTTTCCTGCGGACGGAAGTAGTTCGTCCTTTTCTTCTCCGAGTATAATACCGGCAAATCTGTCGTACAGGCAAGAGTGCCGGTGCCCGAGAAATAAGGCAGAGGGATATATAGACGATGTAGTGTCGACAATGAAACAATCGCTGGGACCATCGACTATTCCGTCGATTGCTGGGACTCCAGATTTGCTTCCCATTGCTTCAATGCCTCGAGCACTGTGGAGGCATCCCAGCGACCCTTGGCTATCTCCTTCCCGTCGAGATGCAGCGCGGGTATCCAGTAAATGTATTTCTTCTTCCACCTTTCCTGACCTTTTTCCTGGATGTTGATGAGTTCCAGGTCGAACTCTCGCTGAGCGCTTTCGATGAGTTTTGAAAGCGGAACATAAATGAGGGGCTTGCGCACCTGTTTCTTCACTTTGCCCAGTTCGGCTTTGGCGATCTGGAGACTTGCAATCGTCACTAGACATCTATAAGCGCTGCACAGTACCCACCTCGCACAGAGAGCACTGAGGACCTGAGAAAAGCGTCAGACGGGCAATTCTGGAGGCTGCCATTAGTGGCTGGCAAGGCTAGCCGGGGTGGCTGTGAACTTGTAAACAAGGACCTACCGGTGACTTCAAGTTGAACCCGGTTTGGTCCCTTGTACAAGGTCGTCGATGCTCGGCTACTCGTCCGCGCCAGTCTACGCTCAATGAACTGCTGGAATGTCCATTCAAGAACCAGCCTGGCTGAAGAGAAGTAAACTAATCCCTTTTTCCATCCACATTCATTGCCCTGACCCATCCAAGCACGGCCATGTCCGTTTTTCTCTCAAGGACGATGTCTCTTTGCAGACTCTTGCAATTTTCTTCACGATGTTAAAATCAGGAGTGCTGTTAACCAGCCTCTACTCAGCACAACTGTCAAACAGCCACCTCTCCCTCCAAAGCCCGTCTTCCACCCCCCTTCCGTTGTCATCAACTCCGCCAGCCCCAATTCGGTCAACCTAGCAAGTCCGCAAAGTCCGGAAAGCTCTACCCAAAACTCCTCGCGCTACTCAGGACTCTTGTCTGTGCTTTCTGATGTCATCGGTCCTCCTTCCAATCCTCCCACCGCCAATGATGCCATCCCGCCCCGAACAGTGTCCGCCATCTCATCCAGTTTTCAGAGTCCAGTGCACGGTCGCACCGGCTTACCTTCGGAATCGGATCCAGTCGTTGTAAGCTTCGAGCCGACAAGTGACGCTTCCGGTATAGAGATGGAGCAAGGTGCTCCGAGGCACGCGGAACCGCCTTCGATTCCTGAACCCGACTCCGAAACTACTTCCGTTGATCCATTTAGGCACCAGATGGAATTTTTCCCACCGGCAGCGGATGATGCATTACTTGCCGAGTTCCTTCCCGTTCCTGACCACGAGGAATCCGACGACGGGGATGCTACATCATACTTCGTGGAGACATATATTTTAGAGCCACCGGAAGCCGAAGAAGAAAGTGGTGACGACGAAGATATGGGCGGCTGCGGCGAGGATGACCCTACGGTGATGGTGTCAAATAGGCAATCTACCTTCTCGTCGTTCACTGGCGCGTCACTGTTAGCCTCTCCCCGGCGACATAGCATCTTCGGGGATGCAGCTAGCCCCATTGAGGATCACGGTACGGTGGACCTCTTGTCACCAGTTCAACTGTCGACCAATCTCCGACCGTTTCCCATTCCTTCGTTGGGTTCCAGGGTCAAAAGGGGGGATTCAATAGATTCAGGATATGCTGACGGAGACAGTTGGGTTGGCCCTCTTCCATTCCCGCGTTCCCCGCCAGGAAGCTTTCAATCACCAGTGACGTTCCCATCTCATTCAGGGCGAGCATCCCTCTCTTTTTCCTCACTCAAGGCAAGGAGAGTATCGTACGATGCTATTGCTCTCCGTGCATCCCCTTATAATCCCATTGAGGTCACCAAGGAAGTTGAGAATTCGGAAGACAACGAGGATACCAAGTATACCATTTTAGGTGCCTATGACACGCCGCCTTCCGGAGAACAGGGTGAGGGTGGGGCTTGTGACCCTTTGCAAGTGAATGTCATGGAAGAGAAGATCAACGAAGCCGACAGGCCGCCATCAGAGGTCCCCGCAGTTGTGCGTAGCCCGCGGCGGTACTCCCCTAAACATCTTCATCCAACAAGGGAATACGATCTAGATTCATGCAACCAACCTTCCTTCACTTCTGATGACAATGTATCCTTTAAGACTGCGCTTTCAACGCAACCTTCCTACGAAGACTTGAGCGATATCTCTAGAGTATCACCCGTCGAGCAGGACTCCCTCCTTTCATCTATTTCGTACCGTTCAACTTCGGACACGTCGGTACTCTCGCATTACGGTGATACAAATGGACTCTTAGGGGAGTCCATTGTTGATTCTCATGTGCGCGGGTCTTCTTTCCTCGTTGCCACGACAAGCATGGGGTGTCAGATTGACAGCACCGAGGCCCTTAAGATAAGAGCCTCAGAAGAGTGCCCACTCGCGGAGGAAGTCGCCATCGACTCGAACACACCGTTTGTCCCTGCTAGCGCCGAAGATCTTCGGGGACTCGCTTCGGAGAAGGTTGTTGCCCCGCGGAGATCACTGACTGGTGTTTTTCATTTCGATAGATGCTCTCCGATATCGGGCCCATCAGTGGATACCTCTCATGATCTGTCTTCGGTCAAGGAGGTTCTCAGCTGTGTCCCTCTAGGCACCATTGACCTTCGGAAACTTGTTCTAGAAAAGGCTTTTACCCCGCGGGAACGTCTGTCTGGTGCCTTCCATTTCGATAGGCAACCTCTGAGATCAAATCCATCAGCAAAGCTCTCTCATCCTTCGGTCAAGATCGCCCTCAGCTCTGCTCCACCGAGTGTTGGTGGTCACCAGAAACCTGGCCCAGAACATGTTACTCCTCCGCAGGAACTTTTGCCTAGTATTTCCCGTTACGATCGGCACTCTCCGAAATCGACGGAGGAGTCTTACAGTCTATCGGATGTTCTTGGCTGTACTCCTGCAGATGCTAGTGATGTTCAGGAATCTGACCTGCAGAAACGCCCATCCGGTGTTTTACATTTCGATAAACGTTCTCCAAAACCGAGTTCATTCGCGGAGAGTCCTTGTAGCCTGTCTTCAGTCAAGAACATTCCAAGTTATGCTTCCCAAGGCGTGGATGGAAGGCAAGAGAAACTTCTAGCGGATGTTGTTGTCCCGCGGGAACGCTTGCCTGGTGGCTTTCATTTCGAAAAACACCTTCCGAAATTGAGCTCGCCAGCGGAGAGCTCTTACTGTTCATCTTATGTCAAGGACGTCCCCGCGGAACACGACGCAGTCGGGGCAGGTCAGAGTCCGCTTGTGGAGAACAATCTGGGACCCGATGAAATCGTTGAATATCTCGACTCGGAGGGTGACAGTTCCGCTCAACCCCTGTCGTTTTCTCTTCCTTTCTCTGTGCCAGATGAAATTGTTGGACAGCCAACGCTCAGTGGTGAAGAAGATACCGAAGCAACCTCCGCAGCCCTCGAGAAGGATGCGCCGAACGCATACGTGGTGTCCCAGGATGAAGAAATGCAACGGGTTCGCTCGGGTTTCGACCTGACGGAGAAAGCGAGGCCAAGCCAGCTCCCTTTGGTCGGGTCCCCTGATTTTACTTTGCGAAGGAGTCGAGCCGCATCCGATCTCACTGTGAAAGCAAATTCGCCTCTTGTGACTACTCCTGGGGATGCTCCTAGTATGTTGAGGTCACCGCCACCACTGGAGCAGCTTGGTCGATCTGATTCTGTGCAGTCGCTTTATGACCAGTATTTTGACGATGGTACTTCCGATGATCACTCATTGTCCTCTGGTCCTGTGCATAAGGACACGGCATCTCCAGATATGTCTAGCCGCATAGAGGAACCCTCTCAAGAAGTTAACTTGCAATCTTTGGATTTCATACCCCATATCTTCCGAGGGGTGCCATCTCCTAGTTCCGACGGCAAGCCTGGTAATTCCGGTACAGATTCTCCACGTTCTGAAACTATCCTTCGTCCTCTTTTGACTGGGCGGAGATCATTTTTGCGTTCTTCCCTTGCCGAGTTCATTCCGAAGGCAAATTTTGCTAACCACAAGGGAACTTCTTCTCCTACGTATGCCTCTCCTCGACTGCAGGCCAAGGTGATTGGGAGTACTATGGTCCCACTAGGATTTCGGCGCCATAAACCCCAGGTATGTGAGCAGATTTGGTTGAACAACAGTTGGACCCACTTGTTACTTAGCCCGCGGTGACACAATCATTACGAAGTGCATCACAGTCGTTGCATACTGTACGCCCCGCGTCGGAGCTCCGAGAGGTGTTGCGCATCCGAACCGATATTACGAGAGAGGATTCTCCACCAGGATGTTCTTCTGCAAACCACGTCTCCTTCCCAACACGGTCGCCCTCGCCTGCGAAAGCGATGTCTGCTCCTCCCACCGGGGGGTTAAAACGGCTCCGCCTTGTAAGTAGCGTAGCTTCCTGAACATTCCCCCCACTAATCCTCTCGCCCAGTCCACCATCATTAATAAGAGGTCTTCCATATTGTCAACCCATTCGTCGAGCATTGCACCTAGCATTTTGTCCTGTGAGTAGGTTATGGATCATCAAGTCGGCCTCCATTGACAAGTATCATTCAACAGTAGATCATACATTCAACCCATCTGCACCACAATCCCCCACTGTATCGTCTATCACTTCGTTTTCACGTAATTCATCGGTATGTCAGTCGGTTTTCCAGTGGAAATGATTAGTTGACTGGCGGTAGCTTTCATCTTCATGTGAACAAATACCCGAACAAATACACCATACCCTCGAGCGCTCCAGTTCCAACACTCTCATTCTGCAACCGAACGATGATGCTTGTTTTGCGCCGCAGTCCTCTTCAACTGGTCGCGATTCACGTTCCGTCTCTCCACCGATTCAACAGCCAAAGTCATGGCGTTTATCATGTTATCGAGCAGGCTCTCGAAATTACACATCTGCTGATAGTACCCGTCGTTTTTCTAGGAGAACTTCGACATTGAGTCTTTCTTACGCTGTGGCCGAAGAACAAGAGATTGAGGATGACTCTACTATACCACATCCCATCCAGTCAAAGTACACAGACGACTGGACGCGTCCTGCTTCTGTTCTCGCGGCACCAGTTCATGCTATCGCGACACCGAAGCCTACCCTACTTTTCGCAATTGCTAGTGACGATGTAGACCAAGTGCGTCAAGTCCTGGAAAATGGCGAAGCAGGTCCAAATGATTCCGTCGGACCTCAATCCGCCCTGGCGTTCACACTTACCAACGACAAGCTAACACACAAACAAGAGATTGTTAAAGCGCTGCTTGCATATGGTGCAAATCCCTCAGCGCTACGGAACCCAACCCTGAACCCTGCACCTCGCATTGAGGGAGGTGATGAACCAAGCGGTCCACCTCCAGAAACCACATCAGAAGGGATGGATCCAGCTACAAGGTAATCTAGACCCTTTGTTTTGTTTTTTGGCTTCTTCACCCTTGACGTACAGATATTTCGTCGCGCGAGCCGATGCGGCTCATACTCGCCAAACTTCACAGCTAATCTACCGCTCATTCTTCCGCCCTCTGACACGGGTTCGGTACGATGTCATTGGACAAGACTGGGCATTGGAGCAATTATTCCGCGTTCTATCCATACACTCGCAGAAGTTAGCCGTGGCTCCTATCGTGGTTTTACTGTGTGGTGCGTGGCTCCATTTGCCGGAAGTTGAAGTCATACAAATCCTAGCACAGGTCCCAGTGGCCACGGGAAGAGCTTGTTGGCACGGAAATGTACGCCAGTTTCCATCATACGAGGTGTATGCTTCTGACACTGTTGAATAGTTGGATCCCTGGTTGATGTTCCTACTCACACTGTAAATATGACCACTCTCCGATCTACTCACGACATCTGGCAGTCGTATTCTATGAGTCCATACGAGGTAAGTCAGACTGTCTACACTGACATCAGCTAGTAACGAAAGAAATTTCAGGAGCCCTCCTCGTGTACTCTTGCCGAATTCTTGATTGAAAATGAGGGGAAGAGATGTGTGGTTGTCTTGGACGTGAGTGCCTTACACCGACAGGTTGGACGTGACTCATTCAGTGTTCCAGGAAATTGAGAAAGTTGAAGATCAGAAGGCGCTCTGGTCTCTTCTCATGCCATGGGAACTGGGTTCGTTTCTAAGATTAAATTCCATGTAGTCCCCCTGATCACCCTATAGGTCGATGTTCCTTGAGGGCTGGAAAGCGTCATGTCGATGCGCGCAATGTCATTTGGCTAGGCACATCGAACGTTGGTCACGAGTTGGTCTTCGAACACCACGAGAATCGTGCAGAACCAGACACGCGAATGTCCCGTGAGGATTACCTTGAGCTAACGGGTATACTGCGACCCCGTGTCTCGCACTGCCTCGGGGTACGATTATTTTCCGCCGGCGAAATGCTCGTCTCATACTCCCTTGACAGGCTTCGCTAGTTTCTCGTGTCACTACAGTCCTTCCCTTTGTGCCCTTCACGCTGGATGAGAAGAAGGCTATTGCCGCAGAAGCCGTCTATGCACTCGCGGGCGACGCGTGCAAGACGTTGTCTCCTCAAGATGTAGAATCTTTGGTCACCAAGGTTCTACCGAGCTACCACCCTAGCGAAGGGGCACGGTCGCTACACAGGGCTATATCGAATATCTTGGTCGACGCTATATCCTAGTAGAGGCTAGCACACGCCATCAGATATCTTGCTGCATAGGCTCTGACGATATGATTTCAAGGACGTGTATTATATTGCTACATCTAAGAACATGTCCAATCTAGCACGTCAACCGTTGGATTCAACGTTGAATGACCTAGTGTTCTGAGCAACGGGAGTAAATATTCATCAATTCGAAGTGTCTAGTTAGTAGTGTCGGATCTGTGTGTAATCTGACCTGATATGCCCCGCTCTGGTTGCCAATATTCATCGGCGATGCATCCGTTGTCACCCACTGGCAGTGTAACATATGTGCCTTGCAAGTTGCCCCGGGTCACAGGTATTCCATGGTGCTCCGAGTTTAGCCTAGTAGTAGGCTGGTCCACCAGACCCCTCAAAGGCCCATCTGTAGAGTTCTAGATAACAAAAATTCGCACTGGCACATCATGCCATCATGCCTGGCACCCACCCCTCCGAAAAGCTTCACACGCGTGTCTCCATCATGGTTCCAGTGCACCCGCCTGTGCATGGTATATGATCTCCGAGTTCTCCGCCCCACCCTCCGACGTCGCCCGTTCTACTCTCAAGCGTCCATCATTAGCCCAGCAACTTATTGGCAAAGCGATGCAGCCGTTGTCAGGGGTAATGATATCTGGCGACCTGGATAGGCTCGACCCAGTGGGTCTTGCAAAGTCTATTCACTTCTTTTACTTGCGTCCTCGACGCACGTGTCGTTCGTTAACTCAAACGTTTTGCTCAGGCTACTAGCGCGTTCTCCCCGTTCATGAATTATCCTCATGTTCCAGCTGGCCCGGAAGCCGCAAAAACTTCACAGCCTGTCACATATCTTGCACGTACCCCTCAATCAAGCTCGAGCAACACGGGCCTTTCACCCGCCTCGGCGGCTTCAATCGCTCTCCTTCTGTCACTGTTTGGCTTGGCTGCCCTAGGTACGTTGGAGTAGATCCACTCTCCAGAGAGGAGTGGAAATACTCACGCTGCATGGTGAAGCATTTGTTATCTGCCGGACACGAAGACGGCGGACAACATCCAAGGTGTTAGATGAACAACCGTCGGAAAAGGCAGTGGTACTCGACGTTGAGGCTCTAGCCGCAACCTGTCCGATTGTTCCCGTCACCCCTCTACCGGACGTGCGTTGGACACCCCAGATCCGTTCAATCAGCGGCCCTGCACCGAGCAAGGACAGGAAACTTGCAGCCCTGCCCACCAAGCGCGCACGATCCCCTCCCCCGACCAATTTCATCAAATCTCAGAGCCTGTTTCCGGATCCTCACACTAAATCTACACCTCCACATACGCTGTCGTTTTCGCAAGGTGAAATCCCCCGTCTGACAGAGAGTTCGAGAGGGGATCCGTCTCCCCCGGTGACACCTCAGGCTCTCGCGGTGAGCGGTATGCAAATCTGGTCTTTGGCAAGATCCGGGGTAGGATCAGAGAGCTAGTGGTGTAAACCCTGGTTACGATGTTCTCGGGTCCGTTCCACGAGGCGCTCGGTTTCACGCTACGCTGGTCAACCGGTCAGGGCTCACATTTGCTTTGCGCTGGTGCACTTTCTCTGCATGGCTCGGAGCTCGTGACTTCATTCCACGGTTGGCCATGACATGGCTGCAGCCACGTGTCCATTCCACTTAGCATCAACATTATCGGGGGTAGTTCATGTCAATTGCCTCCCTTGATCACATATTTTCGGAGACAGTCGTGGGACCCAATATAAGATAACAAATGCATTGAGTGTATTACTGCATGGCGTATTGAGGTAGTCCTGCTTCTATTCCTCTGGGAACTGTGCTTTCCGCCTGAACTTTGCCTGGTCTCGCAGCCACTGGAAGTTGTGTTAGAGGGAAGCTGGAGGAGAATACCATAACACGTACTTGGCGGTATTGGTGCAATGAGCCGATCTTCTCTCCTGATTGATGAATCAGAAATAGTCTCGGACGAAGGTTGGTAAATCTATACCATAGTAGTCCGGCACGGGATTGTTAGCACTTTGTGCCGTTGGGTCGACGCGATTCTTGACAATATGCCTGTAGAATTCGCGGTCCTTTGCTTCTATATGGGCAAGGGTACGACGATGGGTCATTCTCCAGCAAGCTGAACCGATTGTGGGGCCAAAAAGGTATCCAAGACCTTGGAAACGTCGAATACGAGGTTAACAATTATTCGGGCTGACTCACCCGTGCACGCCATTGTACAGATTCCGTAAAAAATCATGGGGTCAATTCCCTTCATACGAGCCATCACCATCCGCATTAACGCGTGCCACAAAGTTGGAGGCTTACCATGACCGGTTTGGTCGCGTCCGTCTCTAGAGAGCCAAAGTACGCGGCACCACCCACTAGGCCGAGAAGGGAGGAAGGGATGGTCAGAGCCTGAAGAAAAGGGGTCAACAGGAGTAGTAATAAGGAAAGTGTGAGGAGCTCGTACTGTCTCCCATCTGCGTTTCCCGCGTCGAATCTCGAGGTACTCCGGCCATGTTATTGTGGCTTTGGAGGTCTCAGAAACGGTCCTGGAAATCTTCCGAATAAAGCCCGCTTTTTGGGGTGTGGGTCTTGTTGTCACTGAGATGCAGATTCCGTGAGCATACGAATGCTTCAGCAAGGACGCCATGAGAGGATTGTTCAAGCTACTCCGCCCTTTGACACAATGATCAGAGCCAGGCAAGGAAAGTGTTTCGCACGGTCATGTTAGTGATTTCAGACGCGTGCCACCGCTGGCAAACTCGTCCTCCAATGCAGTCACCCCACGACGGAGCACAACGCACGCTACCATCCACGTACTGTCCGTTTTGCGCGGACAAGTTAATACCTGTCGTCCAGGAGCGAGACACCGCGGATCCGTTCTCGTTAAGCAACCTTCTTCCTGCGGGAACGATAACTGTCACTGTCCATGACGGCGAATCATCGTGCCCCAGCGCATCTAACAACTGTGTTTGGCATTCACTTCCCGTACGAAGTCTGTCTACTCATCCGGTGGATACACTTTTCGGAGAACTGGCATTTCTGACCAAGCACCAATTTCTCCGGGCAACCTGCCGACTCGGCAGCAGTGCACGAACACTCTTCGTTAGGATATATCTCATCCCTAACGACTTGCCAAATGTCTGCGGGCGACTACACCGTCGCCCCGACACCGTGGTCAAGGAAGCTCAACGGTATATGCATAATATTGTGCCACTAATTGAACGAAATCATGGCTTGTGGGACGCGGACGAAGCTTGCCTCAATGCTCTGCAGGAGCACTTCCTACCTTGCCACATCGTTTGTAGAGTTTGAGCTTCTTTCTCTGTGTTGGTGCTGATCATAGTTGGTAGGATAACCGCACCATGGCCGAGATTTATAGTGATCTACCATCCCCGGTGCTGGGCCCACTGATGAATGAAAATACACGACTCTCCCACAGCGTTGCATCCGGAGATGCAATTTGGGGTCTAAGAAGCACTCTATATGGCTATCAGCGACACTCGGTTGCTGTCATGTGCCACAGGGAGTCGAGCACTAGTCCTGTTCTGGATCCTCTGTATATTCCTGTCTTATGCGTGTCGGGTACGCGATTTTATATTCGGCCATCAACCATGTCAATTCTACGAGACTGTCCAAAGTTTTCCCCACCCCGGGCTGGTATGCTCTGTGAAGAGTTGGGTATGTTTGAGCCAAGTGTGGAAACATGTAACTTAGCCTTTCTGTACCAGGAACGGGAAAGACGGTGATGATTATTGCTCTTGTCCTCACGACTGCAAGTCAGCGTGCAGATCCGGAGGAGTCCGTTTGTGGGCGACTAGCGATGACACCTCTGGCTTATCGCCACTTCCCTTCCACGGAGTATGCTGATGCGAGGGAAAGAGCTGGTTTGGGCCGGACAGCAATTCAACAAGTGCCATCTCTTGTCGAGCTCCTCGTACATTATTTTTCTTCATTGAATGCCACCACAGGTCGCCCAGCATTTACCAATGAGCTTGGGGCCACTCATTTGTGGCCGCTCGTACTAGCCAACAAGTCATTTTACCATCATTACGACGCTGAACCTGTTGCAGAAGCACAGAAAAGGTCGAGCCGTCAAGCCACACCTCATCCATGTCCCCGAACCATGTACCTCTCCTCAGCCACCCTGGTGATTGTCCCATTGAACTTATTGGGTCAGTGGAAGACTGAGATTGACAAACACTGTCATGACTTTGTTCGATGTCTCATTCTCCGTCCTTCCATGGATCTTCCTGATGCTAGGAAACTTGCATCAGATTATGAGGTAAATGGAATGATGATCCTGAGGTTGAGCATTTGACTAATGATTCTTTCTCAGCTGATTATCATGAGTAATACCCGTATGTAGGATATGCGATTCCTCGTGCAGAGACTAATAATCATTAGGTTTTTGTAAAGAGTCCAAGAGGAACAAGACCGAAAAACTTTATGACCTCAAATCTTGCACCTGCCCATGTTTAACAGGGTCCCGAGTTCCAGATTGTTGCTGTCCCGGAGACCCTGATGTCACTCCCCTCTTGCAAGTAAGGTGGAAAAGGTTGGTTATTGATGAAGGCCATACCACCAGCAATGTGGCAGCTACCATCAATTATTTTGTTCGGCAATTAAGTATCCAACACAAGTGGATTGTCACTGGCACCCCCACTTCCAACATTCTCGGTCTCCAACTAGGTCGTACAATTGACGAGGAGGAATTGAACCTTGACTACCCTGATCCTGACCTTCCTGTGGCTATGTCTCCTAGTCAGAATGAGGGGTCCCACAGGCGAATTTGGGGCAATTATGATCGTGACAACCTACGCAAACTGGCAACAATGATTGGGGATTTTCTTGCTGTTCCCCAGTTTCGTGCCACCGGTGACTCGGATTGCTTCAAGCTCCATGTGTCAGAACCACTGTGCGATCGACATGGACCGCAACCTGGCGCTATCAATGTTCTCAGTCAGGTAATGCAAATGGTGATGGTACGTCACAGGTAAGTCAAGGAATGTATTGTCGTCAATGCGTGCTTACCTTTATCTCACAAGAATTGAAGATGTCGAAAATGATGTTTTGCTGCCCCCGATGAAACACGACATAATTTACATGGATTTGGACAGCTACGCTCTGAAGTCGTACAATGCAATGCAAGCCTCTCTCGCAATTAACGCCATTGATTCAGAGCGTGAAGGCGCGGTAAGTCGACATGCGTCCATGTTGTGTAGTTCTTCACTCACCCCAACCCAGGATTACCTTTTCCACTCAAGTGTACGTTCTTTACCACGTGAAGCAATCCTTCATTCACATGCATCCGAGCCAGAAAGCCAAGGAATTACAGACGGCCATAAACAATTCATCACAGTAAGCCACTGGGCGAAATTTCATCCTACCTCTCCGTCCTTCTAATTGCCATCTTTAGGGGCCTCTTTTGGTCGGCTTCAGATATCTTGTACAACGTCGACCAGATCTGCGACCTTGCGGATGAATACGTAACTCGCGCAGCCAGGCGGCCCAAGGTAGGTCCAGAGGACTTACGCCTCCTGCGGCAGGCGCTCGAACATGCGTATGGACCATCTTCATTGCGTTGATGTCCGTCTGACTTGATTGTGTAGAGCTGCCGCCGCCAAAGACGAGATATGGAGAGCGATGCAACCTCACTCGGACGTTCCATTCAAGGTATCTGGACTTGACCCAGATGTCTTTGAAGCGTGGACACGAGCTGGGCTGTGGGACAGCAGTCGAACGATCGACGTTATGCACCCAGACCGACTGATGGACCTGCGTTCGCTTGTGCGCAAGAAACCTCTGATCTCAAGAGACAAGCTAGTTAGGAAGGGCACCTTCCTCAATTGGAATGAAGAAAGGGAAAGGACGATGGCTTCGAAATCGAAAGTTGGCTCGCATGAGGCAAGGCACAGTGCGAAACAAACCAGGGAAATGGCGAAAGACGTGCAAGGGACGATCGAAGCTCTGAAGAAACGAATGAACGTATCCGACGAGGAGGGGATTGAGGACCGTCAGGGCGGGGGCAGGGTAAATCAAGTTACTTCCACTGAAGTGGCCGCAGCTCGCGTGACACCATC
>Ga0307508_10002710_pt1 | contig 18522 bp, 18 predicted proteins | sample 9_EM_MG_FD_203089 | JGI IMG/M metagenome (GOLD analysis project Ga0307508, IMG submission 203089) | Populus trichocarpa ectomycorrhiza microbial communities from riparian zone in the Pacific Northwest, United States - 9_EM | ecosystem: Host-associated > Plants > Roots > Unclassified | place... | reverse complement strand
TGGGGTGGTCAATATTTACGAGAGAGAGATGAGGGTGGTGAACTGAGTGGTGGTTATCTCTCAGTGCGGTGTAGGTAGATGTCTAAGTACAAGAGGAACGTCCCCGGGACATGCAATTTATATCCCAAGAGAATGACCTGTAATGACTAATTCGCTGCGCCCTTGGCGCCCTCATTTTCCCCAATTAATGCTCCTGGCACTTCAGTCCCACACCGTCTCTTCCTGAATAAATATTGCCGGACATAATGCTTCCCCGCTGAATGCAGTCCTCCTCCCCTGCATCCCTCACAGTCACTGGATCAGGACATGACTCTGTAATCCATCGGAATGACTGGGCCCTCAGAGTAAGCCAGTGCATACTCTTACCGTCTTGATGAAATTTAATCGTGTCGCGCATTCGCTATGACTGCTTCCCGTACTCGAGTTCCGGGGTCGACAAAGGTCGCAGAGGATCGGCAGAGGCATGGTATCCTTCGTGGCTAGTCCGGTATCCCGAAAGTTACTGGGCCTGATCTAGGGCTCTACAGTGTAGGAGGGAATGACCGCGCCTTATTCGGGGATCCCGTGACCGTCATGCTTGCTCTGTCACCGGTTCCTTTTCGGGGTAAGGAGAATATGGCTGCACAGAAGCGCGTCAAGTTCATCGGGTCGTTTCGGTTTTTCCGCCGGACGCTCGGTCAGTGGTTTCTCGTGGTTGCCCGAGAAACGGGTCTTTCTGTCGGTTCGTAGTGTTTTGGTGCTGAAGTCCTCCGCCCCTTCAGCTCACCTCCGCCAGGTCCTCGGTGGAACTGGTCTAGCCCTCGGTGAGCCGGTAGTCCCTCGGCGTGTCTGCATTTCGTCGATCAAACTCCCGGAGTTTCTCCAGACCGCCTACTGAGAAGATGTCGAATGGTTCCTCCGTCCAGTCCTTGCGTTCCGGATAGTTGAGCCATTTGTCCAGGTATAGGATTCGCTTGTTATTTCCCCAGGCGCACTCGACCAAGGACATAACTTCTTCGACATCGTATTCCTCGCTTTGCTCGATATCGTCAGCCTCCCGGAGCACCTTTGATGGGTCTGGAGGTGCCCGGTGTTCGCTGCTTCAGTAGGGTTTGAGTAGCAAGACGTGGAAGACGTTATGGATCTTCCATTTTTGGGGAAGCATAAGACGTACGGATAGCGGGGAGACGATCTTTTTGATTTGGAAGGGACCATGATTCTTGTGGTCCAGCTCCCTTGATGGGCAGCGCGTTTTGATGTTGCAGCTGTTGAGCATCACCAAGTCTCCCACTTGGTATGCCGGGGGTTCCTTTCGCGTCGGATCTGTGTACCGGCACATTCGCTCCTGGGTATCTTCCAGCCCTTTCTGGGACTCCTCGTGCACGGTCTGCATCCAGTGGGCGTATATTTGGCTGCCCGGGTTCTGTGGTTCCATCGACGCCATGCCCATGGCTACTGGGTGGAAGCCATAGTTAGCATAAAACGGGGACATGCCGTTTCCCGCGGTGACCGAGTTATTGTAAGTGAACTCAGCCATGGGTAGCAGCCGCACCCAGTCGTTCTGTTCCTTTCCAACGAAGGCTCGAAGGTAGGCCTCGATGGTCTGGTTGAGCCGTTCCGTTCGTCTATCCGTCTGCGGGTGGAATGCCGTTGACATCCGAGGTCGGATGCCGGAGAGCTGCAGAAACTCTTTCCATGTTTCGGACGTGAACCGGGAGTCTCGGTCTGACACAATGTCGGTGGGGAGGCTGTGATATTCCATACTTCCTTTGCGAAGACGATGGCCAGGTCTCCCGCTATTTTTCCTTCTTTCCTCAATGGGAGGAAGTGGGCCATCTTGGTGAATCGATCAATGATTACCCATAGTTGGTCGCAGTCCTCTGACATCGGGAGTTCCGTGATGAAGTCCATCACTATGGACTGCCATGGGGCATACGGCAGTTCCAGCGGCGAGGTCAGTCCATAGGGTTGGTGCCGCGCAGCCTTGTTTAGCTGATACTCCGGGCAGCTTCGAACGAAGTCGATGATTCGTTCGTTCATTTCTGGCCACCAAAAGTTCCGTCGTACGAGCTCGATGGTCCTGTCTTGGCCCATGTGTCCCGCTACCTTGGTGTTGTGTTCCGATTCGAGGATTCTCTGTACCATGCCTTCTGGAATCCATAGCATGCCTTAACTATAGAGCAGCTCATCCTTGGCGTCCAGTGTTTCGTTCCCGGCCTTTCGGTCCATCCGTTGCTCTTCCTTGAGGATGGCTTCCATTGCTTCCTGTGTCAAGATCCTGCCTCGACTTCTCCGGTCTGGCTCGACAGGCAACGTAGGCGTGGGTCTGCGGAGCGAGCGCTCTTACTCACACTTCCGGCGTATTCACACGTCTGGCGTGGGCTCGTTGTTCTTGTGGTATCCATCACGCCCGGTGTGGTCTCTTCGCGGCTCTTCTCACACGCCTTTCGTGGGCTCGTTGTTCTCGCGGTGTCGGTCACGCCCGGCGTGGTCTCTTCGCGGCTCTTCTCACACGCCTTGCGTGGGCTCGTTGTTCTCGCGGTATCCGTCACGCCCGGCGTGGTCTCTTCGCGGCTCTTCTCACAAGCCTTGCGTGGGCTCGTTGTTCTCGCGGTATCTGTCACGCCCGGCGTGGTCTCTTCGCGGCTTTTCTCACACGCCTTGTGTGGGCTCGTTGTTCTGGGGAGGGATGGTCGCAGCGCCGGTCACGGGGATAGAGAGGTAGGTCTGTGGAGAGAGATAATAGATTGCATGGAGAAGAATCTCCAGACTAGCTACCGCGCCCTTCCTTTATACTTTTCCTTCCCTCTGTGGAATCACAGCTTGCCCGCAAGACTGACACAGTTTCTCCCTAGCTCATCATGACTCAATCGCTGCGCCCAAGGAAACACACGATTCTACTCGGCCCTTCATCCTCCCGCAATACGCAAGACAGACACACACAACAGTAGGGAAACAACAAGGTAAGCAATAAACATAACACAGAGTAAAGCGAGGCAGACACGCAGAGAGTAAGGAAACGTCAAGCACAACGTGGTAAGCAATAAACATAACACAGAGTAAAGCAAGGCAGACACGCAGACAGTAAGGAAACGTCAAGCGCAACGTGGTAAACAATAAACATAATACAGAGTAAAGCGAGGCAGACACGCAGACAGTAAGGAAACAAGCGGGGAAAATCCTGGGCGGCCCGCGATTAGGTTCTGAGGAATATCGCTACCGGCGCGATATTGGCAGGGGCTGGGGTACTGTGGCTAGGGGCGTAGGATGACGGTGGCCATGGCGGCGGAGACAAGGATCAGCCATAGTGTGGTGAGGGTGAGCACGGCGCCCGCGGCCGCGCCTAGGAGCCTGTCGCGCCAGGTTCGTGACAGTTGGTCCCCCGTCCAGACCTAAGCTACAGCGAGGTCAGGCCAGGTGGCGGTCGTGCGGCGGCGGATCGGAGTGCGGTAGATGCGGATGGGTCAGCTAGCCTGCTGCCAGGTTTGTTGTTCGTTTATTCGCTGCTGTTCGGCGGTGATGGTTTCCAGGGTTCGTGCCATCCTCTGGAGTTGTCGTTGGTCGGCGTTGTGTTGGTCGCGCATCGTCTGGGCCAGCAGGCGCTGGATCCCGTAGTTGTGGCGGGATTCTTGTATGACTGTGTTCTGGACCGTGGTGATGATTTCCGCCAACAGGCGGATTTGGTCGTCCGGGGGCGTAGCCGCCTCGGCGTCGGGGTTTTCTTCGGCGGCCGCGGGGTTCTCCTGGGGTGGCATGATGTCAGCCAGTGGCGCGCGCTGCGTGGTGCTTTCGCAATGTAGGTGGTGGTCGTTCAAGTTTACCAGGAATCGGCAGTCGGGGCAGACCCACTTTCCCTTCTGCCAATCGGCGCAGGCCTTGCGTGGGTTCAGGTGTCTCACACGGATGACTTCGGCCAGCTCGTATGGGTGGGCATTGGGGCAGTTGCACAGCTGGTGGCTGCGGCGGCGGCAGTCATTGCCGCGTCCCGGGTAGTAGTTGTTGTCCTTCATTTGGCGGTGAGTGTTGCAGTAGTCGTTGTAGCAAGCCGTCCAGTGGAGGGTGGCGTGATCGTTGGTATGGAGATGTCCTACAGCGGACAGCGGCGGGGAAGGTGCGGCGGGAGGAATACCCCAACTGTTGTTGGGCTCGGTTGTGGTAGGGAATTCGGGAATGGGGTTGTTGTCGTCGGGGAAGGTCCAGCCTTCGTTGGTGTCGATCGTGGTGGTAGTGGACATATTGCTAATTTTGGGGGGCAGGTATCTCAGGGTACTCCTCGTGGAACTGGTGGATGAGGTCGAGTGAGTTTTCAAAGTTGCGGGCTGGGTACCAGGTACGATCGGGGTCATGGAAGCCGGTCCACTTGACTCGATACTGGATCTGGTTTCAACGGCGTCGGGAGTCGAGGATCTTTTCCACTTCCCACTCTTGCTGTTCTTGGATGATCACGGGCGGTGGCGGTGGTTGTTGGTGTCCTGGGATGGGTTCGGTGCTGGCTGTGGGTTCAAGGAGGCTGATGTGGAAGACTGGGTGGAGTCTGACAGTGGGCGGTAGGTCCAATTTATATGCGCGCAAGCCCACCTTCTCCTTTATGGTATATGGGCCTATCTGTTTGTGGTCCAGTTTGTTCGAGGGTCGTGTTGTCCGGATGTTCTTCCTCCGGAGCCAGACCTTGTCGCCGGGTTCCAATACCGGGTCCGGATGTCGTGCTTTGTTGGCTTGCTCTGCTTGAGCCATTTGTGCCTCGATCATCTCTGCGCGGAATTCTTCATGCAAGGCTCAAGGCGCCGTGGTATATTCTGAGACTTCCGGCATTTCTTCGTTCTGAGTGCCGAGGTCCAGCATAAAACGGGGGTGGTATCCATAATTAGCAAAGAAGGGGGTTACTTTCGTGCTTTCGGCTTGCGTGTTGTTGTAGCATAATTCGGCAATTGGCAGGAGTGTTCCCCAGTCGTTTTGCTGTTAATTCCAGTATGCCTGCAAATACTGTTCCACTGTTGCGTTGACTCGTTCTGTCTGTCCATCAGTCTGGGGGTGAAATGCTGTGCTGAGTTACCGTGAGATGCCGAGTGCCTCGGTGATGCGTTCTCAAAACCTCAAGGTAAACAGTGATCGAATAAACGATGAAGGGAAGAAGAGGAACCGACCCCACCGACCAAGATACAGAAGATCTCGGCGGCTGAGGCAATGGACACGGGGACAACCATCCAAGACCCCATATGGGAAGAGGAGGATTTTTGAAAGGTCAGAGACCATGGCCGAGTCTCAGGACCAAAAAAGTCGTATGCGGAACAGGCCAAAAAAGGGGCGCCGAGGAGCCCGCGAAGGAACCCGAGCGCAAGAAATCTCGATGTGGACCCCAACCCATCATAACCATTCTGCTACACGTGGAACAAGGGAAACACCGAGTCCGGGTGCGGCTAGACACGGGATGCTCGGTCCCGCTGGTCAACAAAGAAACAGCGCGGAGATTGCAGATTCCTATGCTCAAACACGAGTCAGCAATTCGTATCGAAAATTATATGGGGCAACAGGTGGAGGAAGCGGGAATATTCTACACGAAACCTCTACCCCTCCAACACTGAAGACACTTCTCGAAGGAAATTTTTGAAGTAACCCCCATGGAACCAGAGGTCGACATCTTCCTACCCTATTGGTGGATATCGAAGCACCCCCCGCAAGGAGTCTGGGAATCCGAAGAAATACGGTTCAACAGTCGCGGATGCCAGGAAACCTGCACACGATACGAGCAGGGAGAGTTCTCCCTCACTTGGGACGAAAGGGTAGCACACGACCCAAACACCCGAGTAATCGGGTACATATCGGCAATCACCACCGACGACGCTCTGGCCGGCGTCCCAGGAGAATTCAGACCCTACCTAAGCATAATGAGCCAAGAAGCGGCGGACGCCCTCCCGTAGCACCGCTCCTACGATTGGAAAATCGAGCTCAAAGAAGGAAGCACCGCGCCATGGGGACCCATATACCGCCTGTCCGAAGTGGAACTACAAACCCTCCGAGAATGGTTTAAGGACGTGGAAGGAACGGGGAAAATCAAACGATCGACCTCCCTGGCCGGATCGCCAATTCTGTTCGTACCCAAGCCCCACCGACGAGGCCTCCACCTGTGTGTGGACTATCGCGCCCTAAACCAGATAACGATCCCAAACCGATACCCGCTTCCCGTAATGCAAGAACTACAAGACCGGGTACAAGGGGCTCAATGGTTCGCGAAAATGGACCTCAAAAACGGGTTTCACTTATTCCGAATGAGGAAAGGAGACGCGTGGAAGACCGCCTTTCGAACCCGCTACGGACTATTCGAATTCCAAGTCATGCCCTTTGGCCTAACAAACGCACCGTCCACATTCCAAGATATGATGAACCAAGTCTTATCGGACCTGCTGGACGTTGGGGTCCTGGCATACATGGACGACATACTAGTATATGCCAAAACCGAAAAAGAACAAGACCGACTAGTCAAGGAAGTCCTCGGAAGGCTGCAGGAAAACGGGCTAGCGGTTTCGACAGAAAAATGCACTTGGAAGGCTCAGGAAGTGGAATTTCTGGGGTACGTCATAGGAAGAGATGGGATAAAAATGGCAAAGGGAAAGGTACAAGCGGTGCTAGAATGGAAAACCCCGCAGTCTCTGACGGAAGTACAATCCTTTCTGGGGTTCGCCAATTTCTATCGACGCTTCATCCAGAACTACTCCTGGGTAGCTCGACCACTGACGGAACTAACGAAGAAAGAAAGAAGAGAGGATTGGGCCTGGAACCAGGAAGCGCAGACAGCCTTCGAAGAACTCAAGCGACGGTTCACTACTGCCCCGATTTTAGCACACTTCGACCCGACTAGACAAGTAATCATCGAACCAGACGCCTCCGACTTCGCGCTAGACACCGTCCTATCCCAACGAGATGAAGAGAACCGGCTCCACCCAGTGGCATTCCACTCACGGAAATTCCAACTGGCGGAGATCAACTACGAAATCCATGACAAAGAACTACTAGCAATAGTAGATGCATTCAAACACTGGCGATGCTACTGCGAAGGGGCAATGCATCAAATCCAGGTTTTCTCGGATCACTAGAACCTGGAGTACTCTACAACGACCAAAGTACTAAACCAACGGCAGGCTCGTTGGGCACAGGAGCTGGCCAGAATCGATTCCCGAATCTATTACCGGCCAGGGACCCAATACGGCCAGCCCGACACGTTGTCAAGGCGTTCGGAGTACCGCCTGGAAAAGGGGGGGATAGAAAACCAGCCGATCACGGCGGTTTTGCAAACAAAAAACCTGGACCAGGAAAGCCTGGGCGAAAGAAAAAATATCTCATTCATCAGCTCGTCAGCCCGATTGGCCTCGCTACCAGCAAGAAAATGGAACGAAGTATTCCTGCAAAAGGTCCGGGAGGAGGAAGAAAGGACGCGGCCTACCAGAAGAAGAAAAAGGAAGCAGAGCTGGAAGAACCGGCTCCGAAGAACCGAACGGTCAGGGAACAAACGTTGGAATTAAGAGACGGACTCCTGTACCAAAGAAACCTGCTTTGGGTGCCAGAAGGGATAGTACGACAAGTCCTAGAATCTGAGTACGACTCCAAGGTGGTGGGACACATGGCGCAAGATAAGACGATCGAGCTCATTCGGCGGAACCTCTGGTGGCCAAAAATGAACGAACGGATCATTGATTTCGTCAGAAGTTGCCCAGACTGCCAACAAAACAAGGCCTCCCGTCACCAACCATACGGGCAGTCGTCACCGCTGGAACTACCGTATGCACCATGGCAATCCATAGCAATGGACTTCATCACGGAACTCCCAACCTCAGACAACTGCGACCAACTATGGGTAATCATCGACCGGTTCACCAAGATGGCGCACTTCCTCCCGTTAAGGAAAGAAGGGAAGACGGCGGCAGAGTTGGCCGTCATCTTTGGCCGAGAAGTATGGAACTACCACGGCCTCCCCACCGATGTCGTGTCAGATCGCGACTCCAGGTTCACTTCGGAAACTTGGAAGGAGTTCTTGCGACTCTGTTACACCTGAATATTTCACGAAGTACCTAGAGTATCTAGATTACTTAGCGATAGAGTAGGAGGAGGGCTATCGGGTGACAGATGGCGGATCAGGAGTCTAGGCCGGAGTTAAGGAGCCGGAGTTAGCTTACGGCCGAGAGATCGAAACCTACGGGTAGAGATCGAACCTTGCGGGGATCGGACGAGGGAACTCCGAGGTGGGGGTCTGAGTGCAAACGAAGCGGTCTTAGCAGATACGACCTGACTCCTTGCTGGGAGAGGACAGACGTTGGTTAGCCTCCTTGCGGGGAGGAGCCACGTACGCAGAAAACTGAGTCCTCGCGGGGACTGGCTTGGATCCTTGCGGGGGGAGCCACGTACGAGTCTAGACGCAAGAGTACCCCGCTCAGTTGCATGACGAACTCATCTCCCTTATCTACACCCCGGCCAGGACCAATAATCCACCCACGAGGTCTATGCACCTCTGGGGAATCCAAACCTGAGTCACCACTTCTCACGCGGAGTCATCAGATCTCACGACGGCTCTTTCCCTACAAAAGAAAGAGGATTTCTCACCTTGCCGAGGGAAATCAACACGAACATCCTCAGCAACACTACCACCGAACCCACACACAAGATCTAAGATTATTCCGTTGTGAACTATCGAAAGTAGCCTGATTACCTTTGATTCTACCCACACTCCGGTTAGGAGACAACCCCAGTGTCACACTATAATCTTGATCTCAAATCACCTTACTTTCATGACGAACTTTGACGCCACCTACTTTGAAGACCACCTTTATCTCCTCGAGCTATCCACCATCTTGGAACCTAAGTCTCAGTACTCCTTCGACTATACGTTCCAATCGATCGATAGCGAATTAGCCAACTACGAACAGTGGGATACATTCAGCGACGGACCTATCCCTACGCCCTACCTCGAAGGCGACCACGAGCCCTGGAACTGGTATACGCAATACTGGGTGAACTGCGCGCACAACCATACAAACGCCGAATTCACAGAAGACGAGCTCCGAGACCTCTGTGACTATTATTTTACCGACGACGAAACAATCTACACAGGACACTTTCTTGACCTGTACTGAACCCGCGAAATGGCGTCTACCGATTTCAACATGCTCTGCTTGGAAGCCCCTCGGGACGTACTACATATCACCGACGGAATGGGCCCTGCGGAGGAAACCCTCGAAATCTCCAACCCGGCGACATGGCTCCGCACCTTAGTCAAACAACAAAAACAGGCAGAAGGGGATCTGGCGCAGCTAGTCCGCCTCTGCGGCAACATGGTCGATAAAACAGATCAAAGAATCAAGCAGATCGAGTAAGCATACAACAACCTATCGGAGGGCACCAGGTATGTATATAACCGGCTCCGCGCTAATGAGACAATCACGGGAGATTGGATACGAAGCGAGTTGGCAGGCGCGGCCACGGCATACCAGGCCTTTGCGCAAAATGTCTGGGGGGCCATTATCGAGCGAATCCAGGAAGCTACACAAAAACAGGCCGGCCAAGCCACTCAGCTGGCCCGATTAAACGACTCCATCTCATTCCTAGCCGAGGCCAACATAGCGCGAAGCCAACATTTAGCAAATTTCCAAGGTAATGTAGAATTATGGGCTAAAGTACATCAGAAACGAGTGGAATGCCTAGAGCGGCAATTGCTAGAAGCCCGGGAAGAAACGCAGCGCCAGGCAGCAGCGCTACAGCAATTGGCCGCGCAAATCCGAATCCCAGAGACTCCGCTCCCCCAGGCTCAGGCATCGGGTCGCTCCACGCCAGAACCAGAAGCATCGCGCAGTCCGGCCCCACCATCCACGTCCAGCTTAGCCAGCGCCCTGGGACAACTCCGCGCAGGACCCGCGGACGAACGATCCACGAGGATCCAGCGACCGACGGTGCCACCCAGGCCGGATTGAAGAACCCGCTCTCCAGTGCTGTCCCCGTCCCCACCGAGGCCTCCTATGTTTGGAGGAGGAGGAGAACCCCCGCGACCGCCAAATCGGCCCCTGCCGCCTCCACCACCGCCATCACTGCCTCCAAGGTCGCGACGGAACTCACCGACGCCCCCTCCGACCAGACGAACCTTGACTACGGAAGAACTCGCCCGGACCGTGGCCAGCGCGGTAGCAGAAGGAATGGCACGGGCCACCCAGCCTAACCCCGCGCCGGTCTCGGTACGAACATCGCGTCTTAAAATGACGAACCCCGAGACTTTCGACGGAAAGCCCTCCACCCCGTTCAACACCTGGTGGAAGTCGGTCACCAAGTACTTGAGTTTCTATCCGGAAACCAGTGACCAGCAGAAGATAGCCTGGGTAGGGACACTATGGACTGGAACGGCCAAAGCATGGGACCTACACTGCTACGACACGCTGGGAGAAAACGACTCCTGGGTCAATTACGCAGCGGATATTCGAACAGAATACCACGACCCCAGGGAGGCAGCCAACGCCCAGCTAAAGCTAAGCCAGCTCAAGTACTCGGGAGACATAAGGGCCTACATGATGGAATTCAGGGCCCTGAATAATTACGCCCGGGCCGCCGGAGAAAGTCTGCAGGAAAAAATTGACCTAGCAATGACGGATGCGGTGCTAGATATGCGGTTCGCGCATTAAATGGGGGAATTCGCAGACGACGAAGGGTTCCTAGAAGCCACCTACCAAGCAGCGCTACAGGTGGAAAAGAAAAAAGCTCTGAAGCAGGCTAGGGAGCAAGGAAAACCCACGGGGAGCGTGGCCCGAACCGAAGAAAAGTGAAGGGACGGCCAGAAAAAGGACCCGCGGCCACCGCGCAAGGAAGATCGGCAAGAAGCAAGGAAGGACGGAGGCCGTGCGACAAAATGGGAGAATACGGCGGCAGCCCTGAAAGGAGTGTCTCAGCAGGAAATAGACGCCCACAAAAGGAACCAGGACGGCTGTTGGAGATGTGGAAGGACCGGCCATAAAACCTTCGAGTGTTTCTCATTCCAAACAGTACAAGGAACGGCGCTACCAGCAGCCCCCTGGAAAGCCGCGGCGGTAAGAGAAATCCTCGCCCCGGCACCCCGTCCCAAGAGAGCAAGGGAAGACGACGATCCAACCCCGGAATCCACCGCAAAAACCCAAAAAATAGCGGCGGTAGAAACCATGGACACAGAAGCCAGCTTCCTCCCATGGGAGGACTCGGATTCGGATTTTTAAAAGGCCAGGAGCAGCCGTGACCTAAGGCCTTTGCGATAATTTGCGGCACATCGCAAAAGTGACCAGCCGAGGAACCAAGTGCTGGAACCTCGAAGAAAAAGAAGTTGAGCGACCCACGTCCCATAATAGACATGATGGTACACCAGGACGGAAAGACCCATCAAATCCGAGCGCTACTGGACACCGGATGTTCAGTTGCATTAATCAACGAAAGAACTGTGGAAAAACGGGGAATCAAGACAAAGCGCCACCAACACCCTCGAGGAACCGAGAACTACACGGGGAAAAGGTCGAAGGAGCCGGCCAATATTTTACAAAGCCATTGCTCCTCCAGCACCGAAGGCACTATTCATGGGAAAAATTCGACGTAACGCCCATGGACCCCGAGATTGACATCTTTCTCCCTTTCAGCTGGATATCCAAACACCCACCACAAGGGGCTTGGACTAAGAAGGAAGTCCGATTTAAGAGTCAGCGCTGCCTAAACAAATGCACCAAATTCGAACAAAGTGCATTCTCATTAACTTGGGACGAGTCGGTAAGTTTGGACCCAGACGCCCAAACCATAGGATATGTGGCAGCGATCACCGCAGAACCACCCGACGTCCTGCTCGAGTTCAGGGAGTACCTGAACATCATGAGCAAGGAGGCCACAGACGCACTACCGGAGCACAAACCATACGACTGCAAAATTGACTTGCAAGAAGGGAGCACAGCGCCTTGGGGCCCCATCTACCCTCTTTCCGAGATTGAACTACAGACACTCCGCGAATGGCTGAAGGAGATGGAACGAACAGGCAAATTCAAGCGATCTACATCCCCTGCAGGATCGCCAATCCTGTTCGTTCCCAAACCGCATGGAAGAGGACTCCGGCTGTGCGTGGATTACCGAGCGTTGAACTGCATTACCATCCCGAACCGATACCCACTGCCCCTAATGCAAGAACTACAGGACCGGGTACAGGGAGCACAATGGTTCACCAAGATGGATCTAAAAAACGGGTTCAACCTCATCCGGATAAGGGAAGGAGACGAATGGAAGACAGCGTTTAGAACCCGCTATGGCCTGTACGAATTCCAGGTAATGCCATTCGGACTTACGAACGCCCCATCCACCTTCCAAGACATGATGAATCATGTCTTTTCCGATATGCTCGATGTAGGAGTCCTAGCCTACATGGACGACATACTGGTCTACACGAAAACCAGGGAAGAGTACGACCAAATCGTCAAAGAAGTGCTCAGAAGGCTGCAAGGGAACGGATTGGCAGTCGCTCCGGAAAAATGCCTAAGGAGACTTCACGAAGTAGAGTTCCTAGGATACATCATCGGTCGCGACGGAATTAAGATGTCAACAGAAAAAGTGGAAGCTGTCCTGCAATGGGAGCGGCCGGGAAACATCACGGAAGTACAATCGTTCCTAGGATCCGCCAACTTCTACAGACGCTTCATACAGGACTACTCCAAGGTGGCACGGCCCCTCATGTAACTCACAAAAAAAGAAGCAGGAAAAAGTTGGGAATGGAACCTGGAGGCAGAAGCTGCCTTCAAAGAATTGAAAAAACGATTCACCACGGCACCAATCTTGGCCCACTTTGACCCAACAAAGCCGGTCATTATCGAAACCGATGCGTCGGACTTTGCTCTGGGAGCCGTTCTGTCCCAACGAGATAACGAGAACCGACTACACCCGGTAGCCTTCCACTCCAGGAAGTTCCAGCCTGCGGAGATCAATTACGAAATCCACGACAAGGAACTTCTCGCGGTCGTCGATGCATTCAAGCATTGGCGGCGATACTGCGAAGGCGTGGTCCACCAAGTGCAAGTCTTTTCAGACCACCAGAACCTTGAGTACTTCACTACAACAAAAGTACTCAAACGCCGACAAGCGCGCTGGGCACAGGAGTTCGCTGGCATCGACTTTTGCATCTACTACCGACCAGGAACTAAGAACGGCAAGCCGGACGCGCTTTCTAGGCGTTCGGAGTACCGCCCTGAGAAAGGGGGGGTAGAAAACCAGCCGATCACGACAGTTTTGCAGAAAAATCACTTTGCAGAACCTGAAAGACAGGGGCGCTCATTCATTTGCTCCTCTGTGCGGCTCGCTTCGCTCCCTTCAGGAAAATGGTCGGAGGAATTTGCAACGATGGTTCGGGAAAAAGGGCAGGACGACGAGGAATACCAGTGGGCTTGGAAGCGGGTAGAACAGGAAGCGGCACAGGAGGAACCTGTGGCGGATGGCCGAAAGGCCGAGGAGGTAGCCGGGGGCCCACGTGAGGTCACTCGGAGGAGCCGAAAGGCTAGGACCAAGGGAATACTCGAGATCAAGGTGGGGCTGCTCTACCGAAAGGGTATGCTCTGGATCCCGAAGGACGGACCCCTCAAACAAACAATTCTCGAGTCAGAGCGCGACTCAAAGGTGGCGGGCCATATGGGACAAGATAAAACCATTGAGCTCGTCAGACGAAACTTCTGGTGGCCGAAGATGGAGGAGCGAATCATCGACTTCGTCCGAAGCTGCCCGGAATGCCGGCAGAAGAAGGCGACACGGCACCAGCCCTATGGACTGTCATCCCCTCTGGAGCTCCCCTACGATCCATGGCAGTCTATCGCAATGGACTTCATCACCGAGTTGCCATTGTCGAAGGATTGCGACCAATTGTGGGTGGTTATCGACCGGTTCACAAAGATGGCGCACTTCCTTCCACTGCCAAAAGAAAAGAAGACTGCCGCCAACCTGGCAGTAACCTTCGCATGGGAAATTTGGAAGTACCACGGACTTCCAACCGATATCGTTTCCGACCTAGACTCCCGGTTTACTTCGGAAGTCTGGAATGAATTTCTCCGACTGTCTGGGATCCGACCCCGAATGTCAACAGCCTTCCACCCACAGACCGACGGACAAACGGAACGCCTCAACCAGACAATCGAGGCATACCTCCGGGCATTCGTCGGCAAGGAACAGGACAACTGGGTCGCCCTCCTACCAATGGCCGAGTTTGCTTACAACAATTCGGTCACCGTCGGCAATGGGATGTCCCCATTCTACGCCAACTACGGATTCCACCCGGTTACCATGAACCCTGCTACCACCGGACCTCTCAACCCGGCCAGCACAGTCTACGCACATTGGATGCACACTGTGCATGACGAGTCCCGCAAGGGGCTGTTAGCCTCACAGGAGCGAATGCGCCCGTACACCGACCCGGACCGTAAAGAACCCCTGGCATACCAAGTAGGAGACTTGGTGATGCTCAGCGGACGGAATATTAAAACCCGCCGCCCCTCGAGGAAGCTGGACCACAAGAATCATGGTCCCTTCCAGATTGAGAAAATCGTCTCCCCGCTCGCCGTCCGCCTCACGCTGCCTCGGAACTGGAAGATCCACAACGTCGTCCATGTCTCGCTCCTCGAACCATACTGAACGAGTGAACACCGAGCCCCACTGGATCCATCCAAGGTACTGCGGGAGGCAGACGACATCGAACAAAGCGAGGAATACTATGTCGAAGAAGTTATGTCCTCGGTCGAGCGCGGCCGGAGAAATAACAAACGAACTCTATACCTTGTCAAATGGCTCGACTATCCGGAACGCAACGACTGGACGGAAGAGCCATTCGACAACTTTTCAGTAGGCGGTCTGGAGAAGCTCCGGGAGTTTCACCAACGGAACCCAGACACACCGAGGGACTACCGGCTCACTGAGGGCTAGACCAGTTCCACCAAGGACCTGGCGATAGTGGGCTGAAGGGGCGGAGGACTTCAGTACCAAAGCATTACGATCAACAAAAAGACCCACCTCTCGGGCAACCACCAGAAGCCGCCGACCAGGCGACCGACGATGAGTGCACGCGACCGAAACTGTTGAGAATCAGGAAAACCGTTCAGAACAGACGTATCGACCTCTCGGCAACCAACTCGGACTGGCGGAACCGGCGCAGAGGGCCCATAATCGGTGAAGTGAGTCCCCGACAGCGCTGTCACTGCTCCAGCATACTAGTCTCCCCCCGGAAGGACATGGGCGCGGTCACTGCCGAGCATACAGGTCACAAGCATGAAGGACACCATACTGCTCCCGATTCCCTGGTCCCACTACGACCCCGGAACCTCACGGAGCCGGCCAAAGCCTTGACGCAGCGCGGCGGCGAGTACGATTCAATATGACACGACAGTATGAGTACGCACCGGCTTACTCAGAGGGCCCAGTTGTTTTAGCAGGTCCCCGGCGCTCGAGGGAGAGCAGCCGCTGGCCGGATGACTGGGAGGGCTGCAGGGGTGGAAGACTGCAGTCTGTGACGCTGCAAGGAACTCAGCATTGAAAGAATCTCACGATCCAAGAAAGAGGTGGGCTACTTAGATAAGAACGACATTAGCGCTCGGGACAAGGCTAAGGGGGAGGGGAGGTAGTGTTACACCTGAATATTTCACGAAGTACCTAGAGTATCTAGATTACTTAGCGATAGAGTAGTAGGAGGGCTATCGGATGACAGATGGCGGATCAGGAGTTTGGGCCGGAGTTAAGGAGCCGGAGTTAGCTTATGGCCGAGAGATCGAAACCTACGGGTAGAGATCGAACGTTGCGGGGATCGGACGAGGGAACTCCGAGGTGGGGGTCTGAGTGCAAACGAAGCGGTCTTAGCAGATACGGTCTGACTCCTTGCGGGGAGAGGCCAGACGTTGGTTAGCCCCCGTGCGGGGAGGAGCCATGTACGCAGAGAAACTGGGTCCTCGCGGGGACTGGCTTGGATCCTTGCGGGGGGAGCCACGTACGAGTCTAGACGCAAGAGTACCCCGCTCAGTTGCATGACGAACTCATCTCCCTTATCTACACCCCGGCCAGGACCAATAATCCACCCACGAGGTCTATGCACCTCTGGGGAATCCAAACCTGAGTCACCACTTCTCACGCGGAGTCATCAGATCTCACGACGGCTCTTTCCCTACAAAAGAAAGAGGATTTCTCACCTTGCCGAGGGAAATCAACACGAACATCCTCAGCAACACTACCACCGAACCCACACACAAGATCTAAGATTATTCCGTTGTGAACTATCGAAAGTAGCCTGATTACCTTTGATTCTACCCACACTCCGGTTACGAGACAACCCCAGTGTCACAGACTCTCAGGAATTCGGCCTTGAATGTCAACAGCATTCCATCCACAAACGGACGGCCAAACGGAACGACTCAACCAGACAATCGAAGCCTACCTCCGAGCGTTCGTTAGTAAGCAACAGGATGACTGGGTCCGACTGCTACCAATGGCTGAGTTCGCCTACAACAACTCGACCATCATGGGTAACGGTATGTCTCCGTTCTACGCTAACTATGGCTTCCATCCTGCAGCCATGAATCCCGCGTCAACAGAACCCTTCAACCCAGCGAGCCAGGTCTACGCCCACTGGATGCACACAGTGCACGACGAGTCTCGGAAGGGACTGGAAGATGCACAAGAGCGAATGCGTCGATACACCAATCCGACACAGAAGGAACCCCCGGCATACCAAGTAGGAGACCTGGTAATGCTCAACGGGCGCAACATCAAAACGCGCCGCCCCTCGAAGAAGCTGGACCACAAGAATCATGGTCCCTTCCAGATCAAGAAAATCGTCTCCCCCCTGACTGTCCGTCTCACGCTGCCCCGGAAATGGAAGATCCACAACGTCTTCCACGTCTCGCTGCTCGAACCCTACCAAACCAGCGAGCACCAAGCACCACCGGACCCGTCAAAGGTGCTCCCAGAGGCGGACGACATCGAGCAATCGGAGGAATACGATGTCGACGAAGTTATGTCCTCGGTCGAACGCGGCCGTGGAAATAACAAAAGGATACTTTACCTCGTCAAATGGCTCGACTATCCGGAACGCAAAGACTGGACGGAAGAACCCTTCGACAACTTTTCGGTAGGTGGTCTGGAGAAACTCCGGGAGTTTCACCAACGAAATCCAGACGCGCCGAGGGACTACCGACTCGCCGGCGCCTAGACGGGACGTCCATAAAAGGGCCCGACAAAGCACGAGCGGTAGTAGGGATGAAGGGGATGGAGGACTTCATCTCACACACACCTATGACACTCGGATGACCAACTTTTGGACGAAATTCGAAACAAAGGAACAACCCGAAGAAAGACCCGCTTCTCGGGCACCAATCCCACAGCAACAAAGCTGCCGACCCGGCACCCGACAAAGAGTGCACGCGATCGAAACCGCTGAGAGTCAGGAAAACCGTTCAGAACAGACGAATCGACCTCTTGGCGACCGACTCGGACCGGCGGAACCGGCGCAGGCGGCATACAAGCGGTGACGTGAGTCCCCGACAGCGCTGTCAATGCTCCAGCATACTAGTCTCTCCCCGGAAGGACGTGGGCGCGGTCACTGCCGAGCATACGGGTTACTAGCACGAAGGACACCATGCCTCTCCCGATTCCCTGTGCCGACTGCGACCCGGGAACCCCACCAAGCCGGCCAAGCCTTGACGCAGCGCGGTGGCGAGTACGACTCAATATGGCACGATAGTAAGAGTACACATCGGCTTACTCTGAGTGCCCAATCGTCCGAGGCTCCCCGGGGACAACCGGCTGGCCAGCGATTGGGAGGGATGCAGGGGTGGAGGACTGCATTCAGCGGGCGAGCATCATGCCCAGCAAAAATTACTCAGAAAGAGGCGGGCTACTTCAATAAATGAACATACATAGCTTCGGGACGAAGCTAAAAAGAGGGGGAGGTAGTGTTACACCTCAGTCCGAAGCACCAGGGAGAATAGATAGCTACGTAGTCAGGGCACGTGAGACTTTACCAAATACCGCTCGAAAGGAAGGAAGTCGAGCCCAGCCGGCTTCAGAGAGTCTAGGCGGGAGATAGCCTCGGGATTAGACCTTACGGCCGTAACTGTCAAGATCCTGACTTCTTCGCACTGTCTGGGGCTCGACAGGCAACGTAGTTCCTCGGCGTGCCTACACGGTAGGTCTTTCCTGTCGTTCGGCTCTCGGGCTGTGTTCGTTCAGCTCAATGGCGCGGGCAAGTACTTCCCTGTCCGGTTCGGTGAAGTCTGAGGATGTCCCTCGGCGTAGCCCTGTCTATGCTGGCGAGACTCTAACTCCCAGTCTTTCGTTGTCATCGTCTACTGCCACTTGATGGTCTTTACTGTAGCACGGTCGTTCGGTTCGGGGTTTCGGTCGCAGCGCCGGTTTCACGGGAAGGTAGAAGTAGGAGTAGGTGGAGAGAGATAATAGATTGCGTGGAGAAGAATCTCCAGACTAGCTACCGCGCCCTTCCTTTATACTTTTCCTTCCCTCTGTGGAATCACAGCTTGCCCGCAAGACTGA
>Ga0307508_10002709_pt1 | contig 18529 bp, 17 predicted proteins | sample 9_EM_MG_FD_203089 | JGI IMG/M metagenome (GOLD analysis project Ga0307508, IMG submission 203089) | Populus trichocarpa ectomycorrhiza microbial communities from riparian zone in the Pacific Northwest, United States - 9_EM | ecosystem: Host-associated > Plants > Roots > Unclassified | place... | reverse complement strand
TGTACATGGAGCTGATAGCTCTCTTGTCATCACCGGCTTTTTGAATGGCGGCACAATAACCCTCCCTGGCCTTTGCCAGGTTGCCAAGGTAAATGTCTGCCTCTGCCAGGGTAGCATATTTCCAGTATCCCTCATGGGGACTTGCGGCGGCGTTTGTTTGGGCGATCATAGCGAATTGCCTCATCTTTATGTTATCGGATTCGCCATAAGCATACAGGAAGGCAAGGTTGATAGCATGGTAGTATACCTGTTCTGTGTCGTTGTTGTTTTTTGCGGTATCGTATGCCTGCGCATACAGTTCGATGGCCTTCACGTTGTCAGCATGGCGCTGACCCGACAGGTATTTGCGTTTATACCGCCCGCCAAGAATACCCATGAAATCGGTATTATTTTTCACATAAGGACTGGCTTCCAGCGCAACAATGGCGGCGTCGATATCCCTGAACCCTTCCAGCGCATATATGTATTCGCGGAATGACCGTGAATCAATTTCTGTGAGCTTATCCTGCAACGTGTGCACGATTCTTGCATAATCGCCTATCATATTGTTCAATTCTTTTGCCTTGAAGATTTTCAGGTAGGGGGCCTGGCTGACAAGGGCGTGCCGGAGGATTTGGTAACTGGGATGGAAGAAATCGGTGGGCTTAACCATGTCGATATGATTACCCGTAGTACGCGCGTGATATTGTACCGGAAAAGGGACGAGACTGGACTTTTCGGGGACAAAATCGTCCAGTTCTCCAGCAACGGTGACAAAAGAGAAAGGCAGTCCTCCGGAAAATTGAAGCTCCCATGCAGCGCGGAGTTCGCGGATGAAGCCGCCGGTTTTGTCCATATCGTGAATCTGGGTATTGTACCAACGGAGCATCGTAGCTATGTGCAGCCCGGCGCTGGGTGTGCCATACAGCAGCAGGTGGCTGATGCGATGGAGCTGGGCCTGCGGCAGTGCAAGCAACGCTTTTTGTACCGCCAGGCCGCCCATGCTGTGCGCCAGAAAAGCTACCCGGTCATAACGGCCCAATAAAGTGCTAATATTGGTTTCCAGGTATTGGGAGATCTTACGCATATCGGGCAGGGCAGTCCATACACCCCGCGGCAGGGTAGGCATATTATCTGATGCATACCCTATGCTGATAACATCCCACCCGTTAAGCGCTTCATCGGCCATGATAATCTCCGGGAATTGAAAGAATGTTCCGGCAGCGGTACCGGTAAATCCATGTACAAGGCAAATGATGTTTTTGTTATCCTTTTCATACCGGTAGGGCACGACCTCGCCTTTGTTCTTGCCAGAAAGCGAACGCAAAAAGGATTTACCCAGTTTGGGGACCAGTTTGGCGGCTAGTTTCAGAACTGTGGTCTTAATAGTGGGCCATATGGGCATCATGGTAGGGTTTCTTTTAATTTTGTGGGATTAATAATTGCTATATGCGCCCCGGTTCGGCGCACCCTTGCCACAAAATCGGCTGTCCCGCCGGGGCCGTCGCCGGCAGGCTGTTCATCCCATACCAGCAAGGCATATAAGCGGTCCGGAAACGGCGCTTGTTTTTTCCCGGCATCCACTATCCGGATATTGGCGCTTGCGAAGGGAGAATGCGCCTTTGCCTGGGTGAGTGATTGCTGCTCCGGCATAAAGGTCTTTACTCCGGGGCAGTTACGCAGGGCATGAAAGCGGAGTTCCCAATCGGTATCCGGCAGCCGGACCGACTGTTGCAGAAAATCGTCTTCATCCAGGGAAATAAACAGCCAGACTTCCGCACCACGATCTGCACACAATTCCGCAAAAAGGATATCACTGCCTCTTGCCCCACCGCACACCGCCAGATCGCCTGCCATGATTTGCCAGGCAGTGAGCTGATGCAACATGGCTTTGCGAACAAGGCCTGTTTTCTCCTGCGGAAAGCGCGGTATTGCCCGGCCGGGCCTATCGGTGAGGTGACCGCTGCTAACGATAACTTTATTAAATGCCAAGACTTACTTGTTTTTTATTTTTTTCATCATCCAGGAACACAGCCAGATTATCCCGGCTATAACTGCAACAACAGCTACTGCTGCCATACCAAAAGTGAAGATACCATTTGCGATTGCTTCCAACCACATGAGTAACGGAAAAAGAAAAATAGCGCCGGCCAGCATAATGATAAGACCCAGGCAACCAACAACATTACCAACAGAAGATTCCGTATTCCTCTTACGCACCGTTTTATTCCACCAGGACAGGCGAACGATCAGGTATCCCAATAAAATAACCGGGACGCCTATCAAAAGGCTATTGATCACCTCATGACGGGATGCCAGCCCGAAAATTTCGAAACTTCTTCTAGTGAACATTGGAATAAATGTATTGTAAATTTCCCGTAAATACAATGTCTATGGACCTGGCTGCCGCACCTTATTTGCATAATCATCCGAAATATATTATTTTGGTCAAAATGAACAGCACAAAAAAGCTACGGAAATTTTTATCCAATGTCCTTGCGATTGTAATCGTCGTACTTTTAGTGTGCCTGGTATTGCTTCTTGGATATTACGGTATACGCCGTTGGAACGGGTCCTACTTTTCTCAATACAAACACCATCATCAGCCAGGCCTTGTAAACCCCATACTGCAGCTTTTACAACAATTTGGATGGATGTTACTGCTCTCGCTTGCCGTAGTGATGCTTGTAGGTATCTTCTCGCTGCTTCAAACCCTGGCGGGAAAATGGCGTACCGTGAACGTCTTTATCAGCTACGAACACCAGCATGCAACCATCGTATCCCACCTGGAAGCAATACTTAAAGACAGATGGATTAAACCGGTCTTCATCCCTTTTGCGCCGACAGAGCACGATACGCTTATCGAAAATGTTCGACGCCGGATAAAGTCCTCCGATCTGCTCGTTGTCATTCCCGGGCAAGACAAATCGTTCGTAGATGCAGAAATACTGGCAGCTTCCATGCTTGAAAAACCGATCTTGTTCTTAAGAATAGCAAACAACCAAAGAACACCGGATACCAGTTTTAAAGGTTATCCCGTTTTTGATTTGCAAAAGCTCGAGCAATACCAATACATGCCGCTAAAGCGGTTTATCCTGTATATAGGCAATTCGGTCAAAGATGTTTTTAAGAACTTTGCCCGGACAAACATGTCATTTTACCAGCGATATGGACTTCAAACACTGTTGGGCTTTTTTGCCTGTGATACCCTTTCCATTATGGTACGCCCCTTTATCAGTTTTTTTGTGGACCTGAACTGGGAACAGAAGGCTGTATATATTATTTACTGGACATTCATCGGTATCGCGGTAGCTATTTTTTCATTTGTATACATCCGGATTATTGCCACTCGCATCCAGGCCATCCGAGTCGTACGACAAAAAATACGAACAGGTAACCTGACTTTTGAATTACTATCAAAAGGACTGGATGCCTTAGATAGCGACAATGCCATTCTTGCATGTATTCTTAAGGACTCCCTTCCTACCAGGTATTGAGGAGCATGTTAGTTAGAAGTTATTGACAATTCGAATTTATTGCTTAGCTTCGACGTTCTACTCAAACGTCAGCCCCGGGAAATATATCATTTCCATCATCCTTTTCATTTCCACCATATTGAGTTACTCTGATTATTAGCCCGGCGGCCATCCCGGCAGGCATGGTATTGATTATTCCATATTAAAACCCCAACATGACTCCTTCAGAAGGACGGTGGAACCGTTTGAATATTATTTTTGCCATTATAGGTGCTATTGCAATGGGCATTGCCACCATTCATTTGTTTTTCGATGTCAAAGCGCCTTCTATTACTAACAATACCAATAGTATTCACCGACAAAGTAGTAACGACAAAGATAATAAAGCGTTAATCTGTGTATGCAAATCTTGTGTGACTACAGATTAAAATAAGTATATAGCACGCCTTTAAAAAATTACACGTAGGGCCGGTTACAAATAACCTTCCGGCCACTTGGCTGGAGGGTTATTTATTTATACAACACATCGTTTCAATAACATACTTTGCAGGGCGTTTTTCCGTATTTATTCTCCGCATCGGTTCGAGAAACCTGTATAACCTGGTGTGTGCAATTGTTTAACCCCTGCAATTTTGGCTGTTATGATACCGGGAAGAAGTCGAGCTGTTACAAACATACACATAGGTGGCTTTATTAATGATGCTGTCTTTATTATTTTATTTCCTTTTTAAGTCCATCCAGTATCTTCAACGCTGCTTTTTCAAAAGCTGCCCTGTTTATCTTTCCCCCATTGAACATGGTAAAATCGAGCGCATTAACCCGCTTAATTTCTTCAATATTACTCCAGTATTCCTCTACCCTATCCATCGGCCGTACCTGGTTCTTTTTCACCTTAAACAGAAAATCATCGATACAGATCGGAAAAAAAATGGCATCCCAGGATTTTTCCTGTTTCTTTCGGGCCGTAGTCAGCTCATATTGACAGGCCCTGCTCTTAATAGAATATTGGGATGCTATAAAAAGCAGCTTATCGTGCTTGCCAATATTAGCATCCATTATATCCTCTAAAAGCTGGCCGCCGGGAGCATCTTTTTCCCACATGAAGGTATGAATGCCTTTATTCCTTAAGTACCGGTTTAGTTTTATGGCAAAGGGAGAATCCTTAAAACTGTAGGAAATAAACACTGTAAAAAAATCTTTTTCAGCCGTCATGTTGATAATCGTGTTTTTGAGGGATGTATAGTCTGCCGTTATATTAAAATAAGTAAGCAGGACAGTCGGAGAAATATAGTTGCTTTTCAGTATCGTTTCAAAATCAAACATTGCCTGGCAAGAGCTATTTAACTCCCTTGTAAGCCGGAACGTCTTCCTGTACAATTTGCAATCCAGAAAAAGTGTGTTAAAAAGACCGGTATCCAGGAAGGTGCTGTCTTTAAAATCAACATCCTCAAAGCGGGTACTTTCCACCTGCGAGCGCTCAAATACCAATGAAGGTCTTATATATTTCCCTGAAGGAAGCAAGTACTCGAAGTGGCTGTTTTCAATCATACAGGTTTTGAATCTTATTTTCTCCACCACATTCACATCGCTGATCGTCATTTCACTAATGCGGCATTGTATAAAAAGCAACTCCTCCTGCATCCCGTCTGCTATATAAAAGCGTTTAAACCTGCACCTCTGAAACACCAGCTTTTCCCATTGGTTTTCATGGTGTTCGAAATGGCAGTTTTCGAACGTACAATTGTAAAATTTGCAATTTTCAAACACATAACGCTCTCCCGATATATCAGTAAATACGCAGTCGGAAAACCGGCTGTGATAGAAAAAAGTGCTGGTGAACTGGCCGCGGAATGCATAATGGCTGAAGGATTTTCTTACCACCTTCTTTTGCCCCCGGAAATAGTCCCAGGTCTTCTTACCAATATGCTGAGGACTTGCTTTACGCAAATGCCTCATCAACGCACTGCCCCCGTTAATCCTTATTTTTTTTGTTTTGGTACTACGCACAAGGAAATAATTGTGTAACCAGACGAAATTATGCTTTTTCGCCATTTGCGGAATAGCCTAATAACAGGCAGCCTGCCTCAATTCCTATATATTTTAATGATTTCCCGCCTTATTAACATTAATCAATAAACCAGCGCTTCGCAGGCCATTGTATGTCCGGGCGGATATGCAATGCGTAGTTTTACCAACTACAGGGAAGTGTTATATTATTATTTTTTACTTTTTTGTAAGATTGTTTATTACTTCTCCGACTATAGAGGTACCAATCAAAAAAACGATTGCCTAACCCAAATGTTTAGTGTAGACAAAACAACCTATACCCAAATCCATATTGCTGCGCATAAAATAGCCAAAAAATATGGAATAGACGATCAGACCGCGGAAGATATTACCCAGGAAGTGGCCATTATCCTGTTTAAAACACTGAAGGACGAAGCCAAAAGCGGCACCATAAAAAACCTGATGGCTTATACCCGTGATATCGTTAAAAATAAATTCGCTGATTACTATCGCGATAAGAAAAAGAAAACCTTTGACGTTAAAGACATAGACTGGATGACCGATACTTTCGATATGTCGCTGGACACACTGATAGACAACCAGGCCAGTCACCCCCACCCTGTGGACGAATACATCCGCCGGTACCCGAAAAGCCTGTCGCGACAGAATCATAAGCTCTGGCAGATTTTCAAACAGCAGGAAAACTTTTCCGTCCCGGAGATCATGAAACAGATGGGCATGAAGAACCCTTCTACCTATTATACTGCCAAGGCGCGGCTGTTAGCCCGTCTGATCGATATCAATGAAAAAATCAACCAGGGAAATTAATAAACCTTGTCCTGTTATTACTCACCAACAAAACTGTACTTGACCATGACAAACGCCGCATCAAGCCAGACCAAACGGGATTTGCTTCCTGCAGCAGTAAACGCTGCAGCGCTACCCGGCCGGGTGGAAAGCCACCGGTTGCCACCGCAAGACCTGTTGAAAGAAGCCCTTGAAAGCTGGGAGCGATTTAAGAAAAAGTACTTCGATGGCGCCGACCCTGCAGACCATGGCCGCTACCACACCTGATCACCCCCACTCACTATAACCTTCCCACGTAACCCTTTCCTTGCATAAACAGGCTTTCATGCGAATGCCTGTTTATGTTCTATAACCTCTCTTAAAAAAACATTAAGCCACTATTTATGAAACTAGATGAAAATCTCTATATCCAAATTTATGTGGTTGCCCGCGAGGGCGCACGGAAACATGGCTTCGACATCCCTACCGCTGAACACATCACCCATGAAACGGCCCTGGAACTACTGGATATACTGGCAGATAAAAACAAGCTGGAAAAAACAGGCAACTGGTCCGCTGTTATCAGGGGTATCCTGATAAGGAAATTTGCCGACCAGTACGAGGTTACCAGGAAAAAGAAACTCACCGGGGAAGATTTTGACAGCCTGACGGATACCATCAACGAATCGATGAACCGCCAGGCCCGAAGTTTTATAGGGCTTATAGACGATTATATAACCCGCTACCCCCGGCACTTTACGTGGCAAAACAAAAAGTTATGGAAAATGATCAAGCAACAGCCTTTTACCATTCCTGAGATGATTGCCCTGATGGACACGAACAAGAGCGGTTTTGACACGGCAAAAAGTCGCCTGGTAAAACGCATCATGGCTATTTATGCCAAAATAGCCACCTCCAATCTCATATAATGACTTTACCATTAATCATAAATAGAAACTATGGCACGAAAACAAACAGCGCATGTCAAAATCTGCGCACCCGGTTATGAACCGCCGGAAGAGGGTGAAGAAGTAAATACCCGCATTCATGACCCCGACAACCAGGCACCGGAGCCCAACCTCCTGCAGGAAGCCATGGAAAGCTGGCTTGCCTTTAAGAACAAACACCTGACGCCGAAGGTGAAAAAAGATACCGGTTCCTAAAACAGGCGGGATGCAATGCCATTTATCCACCATTAAGCCTTATCGGGGGGAGAAAATAAGGAAGTAGCACGCCTTTAAAAAATTACGAGTAGGGACGGTACAAAATACCCTCCGGCCAACTGGCCGGAGGGTATTTTTTTTGGTTTCGTGTTTACCAGGCGCGGGAAATGACGTCTATAATGGCGCCGACCCGTTTTTAATACACCATACCATTGACCTATCCGGTACGGGCTCCCTGGGGGGAGCCCTTTTTTATTGGGGGTAACCCATCAAACGTCCCTACGGGACGATAAGAAGGAGGGCGCCATGATTTTACCCATCAAATGTCCCTATGGGACAATAAGAATGGGCACCTCTTTATATATGCCGTAGGTTTCTGATTAAATTACGGCAAGTGTTTACGCTTATAGCGCCAGGAAAGGCCGGCTATAATATATTTTTATCCGGCTTTATAAGCATCTTTATTTGCCTGTTGCCCGACAGGTTATCATAGTCTTCATCCGTCCGGCACTACCTATTCTTCATTACGTTTTGAAAGCTGCAGGCAGTCGTTTGCAGCAGGTAATTAATTGTATAATACTATAATGTTTACCAGATGGAATTACAACAACATTTTGAGCAGGTCCGCCTGCTGATTCGTAAAGGGCAAGCGAAAGCACTGCAACTGGCCTATACCGAGCAATTGACTGTCTATTGGCAGGTAGGCGCTTATTTATATCACCGGCTACTGGCTGCTGACTACGGTGATAAAGTGGTAGACGAACTGGCTGATTGGCTAAAGAAAAAAGAACCAACATTAAAAGGATTCGACAGGCGTTTTTTGTATCGTATGAAAGATTTCTACCGCACCTGGTATGGTGTGAATTGGGAAGCGTTGAAAGAACATGGAATAGTCGAATTTATTGAAAATCAACCAGGTATAATTGTGGCCTCAGTGAAGCCACAATTTAAAGAATTACCTAATATATTGTCAAATTTAAGCTGGACACACCACAGGGAAATTATAAGCCAGGCAAGGGATTTAGAGGAAAAAATATTTTATCTCTTGCTTGCCATCAAAGAAAAACATACCGTAAGGGAACTTCAGCGGCAAATAAACTCAGGATTATATGAACGACAAAAATTAAGTACCCGGCAGATAATAGCAACACAACATCCTGATGCTAAAATCATTCCCAAGATATTCAGGGACAAATACATTTTTGAATTCCTTGACTTACCAGAACCTTATACCGAAAACGACCTGAAAACAGGACTTGTAAAACGCCTCAAACAATTTATACTTGAAATAGGCAGGGATTTTACTTTCATTGGTGAAGAATACCGGCTACAAGTGGGTAAACAGGACTATTACCTGGATCTTCTTTTCTTTCACAGGGAACTGCAGTGCCTGGTCATCTTTGAACTAAAAACAGTCAGTTTCCAACCCGAGTTCCTGGGCAAACTCAATTTTTACCTGGAAGTGCTGGATACCGAAGTAAAAAAAGCGCATGAAAAACCATCTATCGGTGTATTGCTCTGCACAGCTAACGATAAAGACATCGTCAGGTTTGCTATGAGCAGGAATATCAGTCCTGCGCTCGTAGCGGAATATGAAACCAGGCTTATCGATAAAAACTTATTACAACAAATGCTGCATGAATGGATGGAAAGTATAGTTTAATCCGTCACTATCAAATTCAATTTCCCCAACTTATCCAATCCTCCTCCTACCATAATTTCGAATACACCCGGCTCTACGGCGTAGGTCATGGCGGCGGTCCAGAACGACAGCGATGAAGCATCGATGGTAAAGCGCACGGTTTTCTTCTCCCCTGCTTCCAGGCTGATGCGGGCAAAGCCTTTGAGCTCTTTTACAGGGCGCACCACAGAGCTTATTTTTTGGTGGATATACAACTGCACAATTTCGTCGCCCTTTACAGCGCCGGTATTGGTGATATCTACGCTGAGCTGTACCGAGCCGCTGGCACGCATGACGCTGTCGGATAAGCGGGGGGCCGAATAGGTGAAGGTGGTATAGCTAAGGCCGTAGCCGAAGGGATATAAAGGTTCGTCTTTGCCCTGGGTGTATTCGAAGAACTGAGCGCTGGGTTTGTGGTTGTAATAGACAGGTACCTGGCCGACGGTTTTAGGGATGCTGATGGTGAGCTTGCCCGAGGGCGTCGTTTCGCCCGTAAGGATATTGGCAAAAGCATTGCCGGCTTCTTCGCCGGTAAACCAACCGTCTACAATGGCGGGCGCATGGGCGGCAATCCAGCTGATAGACAGCGGGCGGCCATGGGCCAGGTAGACGATAACAGGCTTGCCGGTGGCGACGAGGGCTTTGACGAGGTCTTCCTGTGCGCCGGACAGGTCCAGCGTATTGGCATCACCGAAATGGTCGGGCAGCCAGGCTTCGCGGGAAAGCTGCTCGTTTTCGCCCACAGCAACGATGATACAATCCGCCTCGCGCGCGGTTTGCACCGCTTCTTTTATCAGCGGCTCATTGTCCTGCGGCGTGGGGAACTCGGTTTTGTCTTTAAACTGGTAATTGTTCTGGCTGATGGTGTCGCCGTTTTTGGTAATCATACAGCCCGGGGCATATAGTATTTCCGCCTGGCCGGCCAGCTTATTGCGGATGCCTTCGAGCAGGGATACATTGTGCACAGGCACACCGCTGTAATCGCCCAGGTAATTGGTGGCAGCGCAGGGGCCGATGACGGCGATTTTTTTGTATTGGTTCTTTTTGATGGGCAGCAGGCCGCCCTGGTTCTTTAACAGCACCATGCTTTTTTCGGCGGCTTCGAGGGCGAGGCGGCGGCCGGAAGGGTCCTGCGTAGCAGTGTTTATTTTTTGGAGGTCGATGTCTTTTTGTTCGAATAACCCTAGTTGGAACTTGAGTCGCAGGATATCGGCCACAGCGTTGTCTAATGCCGCCATGGTTATCTTTCCTTCGTTGACCAGCTCACCCAGGTGGCGGTAATTAATACCATAAGGCAGGTCCTCCGTAATGCCGGCGTTGAAAGCGTGGAGGGTGGCGGCTTTTTCGTTGGGCTCGATGAAATGTTTTTTCCAGAGCTGGTCGATGCCAAACCAGTCCGACACGACGATGCCCTTGTATTTCCATTCTTTGCGCAACACGTCTTTTAACAACCAGCTGCTGGCATGCGAAGGCACGCCATCAATCTCGGCATACGACGCCATGATGGCGGCGGGCTTTGCTTTTTGTATGCATAGACGGAAGGGCTCCATATGAAACTCGCGCAAGGTGCGCACGGAATAATCGGCCGGCCCCTGGTTGATGCCGCCCTCGGGCTGTCCGTGGCCGGTAAAATGCTTGAGGGTAGCCGCTACATGGCCGGGAGCGATGACGCCGCTGCTGCCGCCCTGGAAGCCTTTCACCACGGCGCTGCCCATCATACCGCAGAGGTAGGGGTCTTCGCCAAAGGTTTCGCCGGTACGGCCCCAGCGGGGGTCGCGGCAAACATCCACCACAGGCGCGAGGACGAGGCTGGTGCCGCGGACGCCGGCCTGCCCGGCAATATAATTATATACTTTTTCTACCAGCGCGGTATCCCACGAGCAGGCGAAGCCAATGCTATGAGGGTATACATCGGCGCGGGGGGCAACGAGGCCGTGGTGGCTTTCGTCGATAAAGATAACCGGGATGCCCAGCCGGGTTTTGGTGAGCAGGTATTGCTGGAGGCGGTTGCGGCGCTGGTTGGTTTGTTCGAGGGTTTCGTCGAACGCGGGGTTCATCATGCCCACGCCGTTTTTAAACAGCGAATCCATTTTGGCGGGGTTGTTTAACACCGCATCGGTGAGCTTGGGGCGGCCCATGTGGCCGCTTTGGAGCTGGGCGACTTTTTCGGGCAGGGTCATGCGGGTAACGAGGTCGGTTACGCGGCGCTCAATGGGGAGGGCGGGGTTTTTATAAGGGGGTTGTTGGGCGGTGGCGTGTAAGGACAGGCAGAGGCTGGTAAAAAGTATAAAAGCAATACGTGTTGTCATGGTAAGTGTTGTGCTGCAAATATAAAACGATTGGGTGCGCGGGAAGGGGGTGTGGGGGAGTTTCCATCCGGGGGGAGGGACTTTTTATATTTATTTAGGAGGGGTTTGTCCGTGGGGAGGGGGGCGGGGTTAGGCGGGCCACGGTTCGTTTGCGACGCCGGGTTAACCGTGGCACGCCCTGCTGGTTAGGCGGGCGCCCTGCAAGGTGCTTGCAGTGGGGAGGGTTAATTTTAACTATCAACTATTTAACCAGGATTAAAAACAGGTAATATGCTGGAACAAATTATTTTGCCGACGCCGAATGACCCGCCGGTGCTGATTAGGGAGACGGTGAGGGGCGAGCGGGCGCCTATTAAGAAATTGTCGATTATTATACCGGTGTATAATGAGGAGAAAACGATTGGGCTGATACTGGACAAAGTGGAGTATGTAAAACTGCTGGGCAATATAGAAAAGGAAGTGATTGTGGTAAACGACTGCTCCAAAGATGATACCGAGCAGGCAGTGGCCCGGTACCAGCAGCAACACCCCGAACTGCCGCTGCGCTACTTCAGGCATGAAAAAAACCAGGGTAAGGGCGCCGCCATCCATACCGGCATTGCAGAAGCAACAGGCGAATACCTGCTGGTGCAGGACGCCGATTTGGAATACGACCCGGGAGAATATAATACGCTGCTCAAACCGGTGATAAACGGCTTTGCCGATGTGGTATACGGCTCGCGGTTTATGGGCGGTAACCCACACCGCATTTTGTTTTTCTGGCATTCAATCGGCAACCGGGTGCTGACCTTTCTAAGTAATATGTACACCAACCTGAACCTGACGGATATGGAAACGGGATATAAAATGTTCCGGACGGCTATCATTAAACAAATTAACCTGGAGGAAAAACGTTTTGGGTTTGAGCCGGAAGTGACGGCCAAGATAGCGCGGGTGCCGGGGATACGGATTTATGAAGTGGGGATTTCTTATTACGGGCGCACGTTCCAGGAAGGAAAGAAGATTGGATGGAAAGATGGGTTCAGGGCTATTTATTGCATTTTGAAGTATACGATTTTTGGGAGTGATGAGAAGCTGTTGAAGAAACACAAGGAATGTAGAAACATTCCCTGGGTAACTCAAAAGTCAACATGAGAAAAAAAAGTTTAGGGCGTTACGGTCAGTTTACCGTCGGCCAGCTGGAAATGCAGGCTGCTGTTGAGTTCGAGTGCTTCCAATAATTTTTTGAGGCTGATGCTGCGGGGTATCTTGCCCGTGAGGCCCAGCTCGGGTATTTCTCCCTTGTACGCCACATCAATATTATACCAGCGGGATACCTGCCGCATGATGGTTTTTATATCGGCGTCTTTAAAGGACTGCATCCCGTTTTTCCAGGCCACGGCCTGGTCGGTGTCGGCACGCTCGTCGGTAGTAAGGGCGCCGTTGAACAACTGCGCCTGCTGGCCGGGCGACAGGGTCGTTTCTTTGCCGGAGACAGCCACTTTTACCTTTCCTTCCAATAAAGTTGTTTTCGTTTGCGGCTCATCGTTGTACGCCATTACATTAAACCAGGTGCCCAATACCTGTACTTCCTGCGCGGGTTTTGCCGCCGTGGCGGGGGTGGCCACGATAAAGGGCGTTTTGTTGTGCGCTACTTCGAAATAGCCTTCGCCCACCAGCTCTACCCGGCGCTCTTTGCCGCCAAAGGCAGCGGGATACCGGAGCGTGGAGGCTGCATTGAGCCATACTTTGGTGCCGTCGTGCAATACGAGCTGGTACTGGCCGCCACGGGGCGTGCTCACCATATTGTAAGACACTCCCTGGCTTCCCGGATGGGGAACGCCGGCAGCGGTGTTATACACCAGCCGGTTATTGCTTTTTGAGACATTGGCGGCGCCCTGTTTGGCCAGCTGGCCATTGGCGGCGCTGTCGAGCACAATATGGCTGCCATCGGCCAGGGTAAGGATGGCTTTATCGGTACCGGCGGGTATATCTTTTACTGCCTGGGCAGGCTGCTGTGCGATGATGGGATGCGGCGCATTTGTTCTGATAACCAGCCAGGCGGCGGTAGAAAGGATGAGCAGTGTAGAGGCTGCAATCATCCATCTTGTCCAATGAATACGTACAACGGGTTTTGGTGCGGCGCCGATGCGCTCCAGTGTTTTTGCAAGGGCCGTTTCGGTATCGGCGCGGCTCATGAGCGCCAGCTCACTTGCCACGTAGGCGGTGTCTTCAAAACGTTGAAAGAACCGGCGGTTTGCATCCGATTCGGCCAGCCATGCTTCCAGTTCGTGCCGCTCCATATCGGTTATTTCCTCCTGCAGGTGCTTCTTCACCAGGTCTGCTATCCGCCAGTTGTTTTCCATTTATACGGTTGCTTTTATGTAAGTATTATTAATACAAACCAGGGCCGCTTTTTCCCACGTGCGCAAGCAATACTATTTGTTACCAACGGGTTACACACAATAAAAACGCACTATGCTCCCGGCAACAAAACAATCTTTGTAGCGTTTTTACTACGGTCTTGCACTCTATCAACCTAAAATCTGCCGGGGGCTCCCCGGAACCTGATCCATGAAAAAGGTCTACCTAACCATTGTATGCCTGCTGGCGGCTGCCGGCGGCTTTGCCCAGTTTCAATACCAGATCTCCTACCTCAATATCAGCCGTCCATCGGGCGGTCCCGTGGCAACGGGCGACATCCTTGAAATCCGCGCCGTTGTAAGCGTCCCCTCGGGCACCAGTATTACCAAGCTCAACTATTCGGCCAGCATACCCACCGGTACCAGTTTTGTAAGCGGCTCGCTCAAAACAGTCACCAACGAAGGCGTGGTAGTGGGTGCGGTGAGCAATACCGGTAATTATACCGATGCGGGCGGCGACGATCGCGGCACTATCGCCGGCGGTAATATCACCATCAATATCGGTACCGGCGCCACGTCGAATACCGGTAGCGGCGGCGGTTCGGTAACGGGCGGCGTAACCCAGCCGCTTTTTTACAACGTGGCATCGATTTTTATGGCGGCCTACCAGGTACAGGTAACTGCTGCAACGGGTTCCACCCTTTCTATAAGTGGCTCGTTCAGGTACAAGGACGCTTCGAACACCAATCAAACCAAGAACCTTGCGTACAGCATTTTTGTGTCGCCAGCCTACAGCTGTTTTGCCAATGCCGGCAGCAACCTGGTGACCGCGGAAACCAACGGCAGCTTTGGCACCGGCACCACGCAGAACCGGGCAGCCTCGTCGGGCAACGTGAGCGGCTTCGGCTTTGTAACGCTCAACAGCGCCTCACCGGTAGACGGCCAATACAGTATCGTCAATAATACCAGCGGCACGGGCTATTCGGGCAGCACGCCTGCCAGCAGCGATAAAGTATATGGCGTGTGGGATGTATTAGGCGATCATACCGGCAGCTCCACCGGCACGGGCAATGCACCCGCCGCCCCGGGCACCAACAGGGGGTATATGCTGGCCGTGAATGCTTCCTTTGCCCCGGGCATAGTGTTTAACACCACCGTGGGCGGGCTGCTCACCAATTCTACCTATACCCTGTCGTTCTGGGTGCGGAATATCTGCGCCGTATGTGGCAACAGCGCCGTAGACGGCAATGCTGCCGGCACACCCGGTGTAAAACCCAACCTGTCGTTCGACATAGGAAGCAACAACTATTTCAGCTCGGGCGATATCGCTTATACGGGGCAGTGGGTAAAAGAGTCGTTTACCTTTAATACAGGCGCATCGACCTCGCTGTCGTTTACCTTGAAGAACAATGCCCCCGGCGGGGGCGGCAACGACTGGGTGCTGGACGACCTGAGTGTGACCCAGTGCGTGATGCTGCTGCCTGTATCGTTTGGCGGCTTCCAGGCCAGCCGGCAGCCCGATGGCACGCTGCTGACCTGGCAGACGACGGCAGAAAACGGCGTGGACCAGTTTTATATGGAGCGCAGCACCGACGGCTTTCACTTCCTGACCATTGGGCAAACAGCACCGGGAGGACAGAACGGCGGCGCCGATTATTTTTTTACCGACAATACCACACCATCCGGACAAACAACCTATTACCGCATCCGGATACAGGATAAAGACGGACAAACCAGCTACAGCGCTATCGTAACCCTTAAAGACGACGATGCAGCGCCGGTGAGCGTACACGTGGCGCCCAACCCGGCACGGGGCGATACCCGGCTATACATAAAGACAGCAGTGGCGGGAACAGCGCGCATCTCGCTTATCAATATGGCCGGGCGCCTGGTATATACACAAACGGCGCGGGTGAGGACCGGGCAAAATGTGCTGCCACTGGCGCTGCCGGCAACGCTGCCACGCGGGATATACCTGCTGCAATGCAGGACCGGCGAGACAACTGGCAGGACGAAGCTGGTGCTGGAATAAATTGGTTGACGTGCATCAATGCCGGCCTGGCGCTTATTGGTTACCTTGTATGTGTAACTATATGTAAACAACCGGTTTCAATGCCTAACCGGCTGCCGCCAGGTATTGCTGCAGTAGTTTTACGGGTTTGCCTGACAGGTAGTACTACTTTTTTAGAAGATTTATACGACAGTATTTTCCACAAGTCGCGAAATTGCAGTAACTATGTAGCACCATTCACATACCATTCGGCTTTATCCGCCTGACACTACCATTCGCCATCTTGCCTTTTTCTATCGCTTTCTGCCGGCCCAGGCCGGGAGGGAGAGGTTTGTTTTGCACCTGGTAGCTTTATTCTGAAAAATTAACGTCGTACACATTATTATTTAACGGCTCTGCTCTGATGAGAAAAAACATTTCTACGACGAGATGAAACACCCTGATTTTGACAAAGCACAGATCGCCGCATTCAATGAGGGCGATATCGGTACCTTTCAAAAAGTTTACAGAACCCTGTACCCTGCCATCTATCATTTTGCCAACAAGCTGATAGCAGACGAAATGGAGGCAAAGGATATTACGTCTGAAACATTTATAAAGGTATGGCATAAACGCAGTGCGCTGGTGAGCTACGAAAACATCAAGGCATTTGCGTACATTGTAGCCCGTAATGCCTGCTTCAACTACCTGCAATCGGTACACCGTAAAAGCAACTCGCACAAGGAGATCCTCTACCTGGGCAATGAAGAAGACAACCAGCTCATCAACTACGAAATCATTAATGCCGATGTGATACAGGAACTGCACCGGCAGATAGAGCTGCTGCCGCCGCAGTGCGGACTGGTATTTAAAAAGATGTTTTTCTTTGGGCTGAACAGCAGCCAGGTGGCGGAGGAGATGGGTATTACGAGGAAGACGGTGCTGAACCAGAAGCTGAAGGCGATAGCGATGCTGAGGGCGGGACTGTTGAAGAAGGGGTTGTTGCCGGTGATGACGGCGTTGTTTATGGCGCATTACAGGGGGATGAATTAGGGGCGCCCTTCGACAAGCTCAGGGTGACAGGGTTCAGACTCAGGGTGACAGGGTTCAGACTCAGGAGGACAGGATTTGGACTCAGGAGGACAGGTTCAGTTTTATTTTTCTTCGTGGTATTCGTCTTCGGTGTTGATGGCCCAGATGTTTTCCTTGGTTTTTTTGTTTTGGAGGATGTTTTCGACGGCGACCATGGCGGTGAGCATGGAGTGGTCGGAATTGTTGTATTTGTGCATACCATTGCGGCCGATGAGGAAGAGGTTTTCGAAGGAGTCGAGAAAGGCGCGGACGGTATCGAAAGAATTATAGGTGCCGAAATAGGCGGGATAGGTTTTTTCCATGCGGATGATGGTGCTGTCGAGCACGTCGGCACGATCGATGATGCCGATTTTTTCGAGCTCTTCCGCCGCAAAGGCCATAAAGGCGGCATCGGTTTGCTCCCAGAGGGCATCGCCCACGTTGCAAAAATATTCGAGGCCCAGCCATACGGTGCCGGGCTCACGCACAAGGTAAGGGCTCCAGTTATTAAATACCTGCAGGCGCCCAATCTTCACGTCCTTTTCCTGTATATATATCCAGTTGTCTTTTATCAGCTCCTCCCCTTCCTGCTGCAGCTTCAGGCGGCGCAGCAGGAGCCCCACGGTAATAAAATCGCGGTATTGCAATCCCTGCGCCACGGCGGCTACGGGCTGCGGCGCACGCGGATGCATACCCGCTACAAGATCTTTAACAGGCATGGTGGAAAAAAAATAATCGCCTTCGAAAGAGTGCTGTTCGCCGGTTTGGGTATCGGTGGCCACTATGCGCTGCACCTGGTTGCCGGTGGTATAGATCTCTTTTGTATCGTGGTGCAGGTGTATTTGGCCGCCTTTTTGGCGGATGATATCCGCCACTTCCTCCCAAAGCTGCCCCGGCCCGAGGCGGGGGTAGAGAAAGCGATCGATGAGGCTGGTTTGGGTGCCTTTTTGCGCCAGCGACGCCTGCTTTCTAAACGGCCGGCGGAGCGCATGGGCGATGGCCTTGCCTACGGACAGGCCTTTGATGCGCTGGGCGCCCCATTCGGCCGAAATGGCGGAGCAGGGCATACCCCATACTTTTTCGGTATAGTCTTTAAAGAAGGTGCGGTATAAAACGGTGCCGAAGCGGTTGATTAAAAAATCTTCCAGCGATCGCTCAGGGCGCGGGCGCAGACGGGCGCCGAGGTACGACAGGCCGATGCGCAACACCCGGACCGGGCCCAGCTTGCGAAGGGTATCGATGCTGAGGGCGATGGGGTATATAAAAAACCGGCGGAGGTAATAGATGCGCGAGAGGCGGTTGCGCACCAGCATGGATTTGCCGGCTGCATCGTCGCCAGCGGTGGCGGCGGTATTGAACTGACGGGGGTCGAGCCGGCGGCTTTTGTTTTGGTATTGGAGGGTAATGGCTTCACTGCCGGTGGCCCCGAGGGGCAGGATATGGAGCCACCACGCCATGACGCGGTCCGACTTGGAGAAAAAGCGGTGGCCGCCGATGTCCATACGGTTGCCCTTATAGTTGACCGTTTTGGAGATACCGCCGATGTCCCCGCTTTTTTCGAGAATGACCGGCAGGATATCCGTTTTCATGAGCAGCTCATAAGCAGCGGTGAGCCCTGCCGGCCCCGCTCCAATAATAATCGCCTTTTTATGCATTGTATCCATTTCCAGCGGCATAGATACCAATTAATCGGCACATGGAAATTAACTCAAAACCAATATATTT
>Ga0307508_10002708_pt1 | contig 18529 bp, 19 predicted proteins | sample 9_EM_MG_FD_203089 | JGI IMG/M metagenome (GOLD analysis project Ga0307508, IMG submission 203089) | Populus trichocarpa ectomycorrhiza microbial communities from riparian zone in the Pacific Northwest, United States - 9_EM | ecosystem: Host-associated > Plants > Roots > Unclassified | place... | reverse complement strand
GACGAGTTGGTGATTTGTAATGGGCTGGTTTCTGCATGTATATATATAGAGAGCGGTCCTCCCGCTACGGTAAAAAGATCAAGCAACGGAGTTCCTACACACCCTATCACTCGAATATTTTGACAGAGAGCAAGAGATAGGGGCAGTCCAAATGAGTGAGTTGCAAGAAATTGCGGAACACACATGGCGGGATTACATGTACTTAGAAAAACGTAGACACTAATGAAAGAAAGGGGGTGAAGTACCATGAAATTAACGGAGTAGACTTCTCTACTCTGACTTAAAATCTTCCTCCCCGACTTGAAAATCCACCCATCACGTACCTCTGAGTTTGAACCCATACTCAAGAAGCATGTAGCCTCGGTATTGTCTGAGAGAAGCCGCAGAAGACAAAGCCTTTTGGATGTCGGCATACTGTCGCTGTCGTACTCTCGTAGAACAACTTCAACGGCAGGCTCTGTCTTTGTTTGAGCAAGTACTGTTGCAGTATTCCTCATCTCCAATAAAGCATCTGCAATTGCTTGGCCAGTTGTTTGTTTCTGACCTGGGATCTGTTTGACCTTTTGAGTTCCTCCTGTAACTGCTCGAGCTCGGTAACTAATCGCTACACAACTAGCCTCAGAGGAAGTATCAGCTGGAGGGCTACCGGTATGGCCCCTTTTTCGTATACGGTATATTCTATGCTTCACTATTAGACAAGGGCCATAATACTCACCTCTTGGATTCTCAACAAGCGATGACAACACAAGCGATGACAATGTTGAAGGTGCTACTGCATCAGCACCTGTAGCACTTATACCAGTAAGAACTTCTTTCTGTTCGCTGAAGTACCTGAAGGGCTAGTATCGAAACTCCTTCGCTTTGGGATGTGCCTTCAAAAAGCACTCCTACACATCAGCATTTGCAGTGCGCATAGCTCGCTCATCATCCCATCCGAAGCCGCTATTATCGACAAGTTCAACAAAGCAATCGAACTTCTTCTTGAACTATAAAGGATTAGTATCGCTGTTTCCAAGTGTGGTAGGTATTGCCATGGCCAAATACTTGCCAGATGATACTTCGTTTTACTTGTTGTACATCCAACAACTTGTGACAATTCTTCAAGTTGACCCCTGTTTGCATACGGACAAACGATTCCCGCTTAAACCCATTCTCCACTTGCTTGCTCATCTGAACCTTTAGAACCAAATCCTCCACAAGTGCAAGTTCCATGCCTTGTATCAGATTGCCCTTGCTCCGGGGCGTGAATGACCAGTTTTCAATGACGGATCAGGTTGTAATGACGATGCTGGCGGCAATATTTTGGTGAAAGGGGGCTCCAAAGGGTGACCCATATCCATAAAACCTTGTATTGAACTCCGAGTAGCTTTACTGCTGTATAGCTGTCGCAGTGTTGCGGTGTTGCTGACGCTGTTTAGCCCCTTGCCGCGTTGCAGTCACTGTATTGTCCTCATTGTGCTGCTGCGATGCTGCTGGATAGATGGATAGATGGATTTGCGAATGGCTGTATCACTGCTGAATAGCAGTACTGCTCGCTTTCATAATAGTAGCATAACTGTTTTCATCAGGTCAGTAATGTTTCTTGCTCCTCAGCAAAGGAGGGTAGCAATTATGGCGTTGCATAAATGTTGATAGACTGAAAATGCGGAGGGAATACCGGTTGCCAAACAGGTGGTTGAGGGGACTTGGCGCTAAAAGCTGTAGCTTTGCAAACCTTCAATGTCTCGCGAACCGACGTTTGGCGAAACATGTTCAAACCAAACAGGGCCTTATACAAGTGTCTGTGCGCTGCCTGATTCTGTCTGCTGTGACTGCCCTGTCTAACCCTATGTCACACAGCAACCGAAGTCTGCGTCACCCGGACTCTAGACACCCTGCTGGGCGTAGCGTCTGCAGCGCACGCAGTGTCCGGAATCCTCCTCCACCCACTGAATAGTTGCAATCAGAATCGTCAAGCGGTTCGTAACGAGCATGTACAAAATTGAGCAAAAGAGATAATCTTTCACACGCTGGGTGGCCCGTTGTAGAGCTGTGTGGAAGCTCATTAACTCGGGGGAATCTTCACATGTGCGGAGAATCACCCGCAGCCACCATGTTGGTCATTAAGCCCCCATTGGTCTCCACCCCTGCATCTAGCAACACCGCGAATGACGATAGCAGAGGTTCTAACAATCGAAACTACTTCCCAAACGCCATTCCCCACTGCCACCAACAACCACATACCTACATGCGGAGCTTGCCATCCGCAATGATCAATCTCGGAGGAATCGAACCCTACACCTCCGTGGTCCCTGACCAGATCCTCTCGCACGGACACGGCCTCGTTCTGCAACACCAAACACAAGCTCGTCTACAGTCGCGACCGGTCCCTCGTCCAGTATTACGAGCGATGTTCGGCTACTCTCACCTACATTTGCGTTGCGCATCCAATTACCCGCCGAATCTGGTGGCCGCGGAAGGCACGTGACTTGTTTCGCCAGTCGTTGCAGATCCGGAGGAGCGTGGGTAGTCGAGAAGCTTCGAATGCACCACGAACTTCGATTGAAATGCAGTGCGAAGAGGAAAATCGGCAACGAGCCTGCAAAGCGGCCGCCGGCGGCTGGCCTTGGTTGCGAGTATGATCCGTACAATATGCTAAATTGAATCCTATTGGTTCGACATCGATGTGTAGGGTGAATAGTAAGCACTACTCGTCGGATGGAGGTTGAAGGTTCACTGATAGATGAGGAAAGGCCGATGTCCATGTTTGTGTTGTGAGGCGTAACCCTAATCAAGGGCGAAGCATTCGATGAAAACGCGGTCCCCTGTTGATTCTTCATGGACATCGAGGGTGATGGTTCGAAGCCGCCGTACGAAACCGTGCAGCGGAGAATAGGGTACCTGCAGGAGCTGCTTGGAGCAGCCATTATGACCCCTCATGAGGAGAGGACAATGGTGTTACCAGCCCCGGACAGGACTATTTGATAGGTAGGGGAGGTAGTGGATAGTTGACGCCTTTTGGGGTCTGCGGGTCTATAGATGATTGTTGAAGATTGCCGAATCACCGTTTCCCTTTTTAGAGTCTTCACAAGTACAGAGAAAGAGAGAGAGAAAAGAGAGAGGGACAGAACGAGATGATTTGATTGTTGACGGGTGATGAAGTCGCTCGCGGTAGACGTAACGAGTATCTTTTTCACTGCTATGTAGAAGTATATAAGAGTCAGGAAGAAAGAATGCGAAAGACGCTGCTATAGAAGAATGCCAAGCCGTCCTTACCAGGATCCCCTTACCATTGCCGTTGCTATGGCGTTGCTCCCCACAGCGTTGCTGCCGCCGCCGTTGCTGCCGCCGCCGTTGCTGCCGCCGCCGTTGCTGCGGTGTCGCTTCCGTCGGCGCACCACGCCGGAGCGGCGAGAAGCAATTCCAACACACCCCCTCATCTCGTGCTCCGTATCAAACAGAAATCCACCAAATCAAAAACAATCCCATTAAATCCTCGTCTACCTCATTAAAACCTCTGCAGTGAAAACCTCGTGGGGAAAAACACTTGCTAGTAGGAAAAAGAGTGCCGACTCACACTTGCCGACAGGATGCAAGGATCATGCACAACAAAAGAAACCTTCTTTCCTCTTTCAATTCCTTATCACCCTCACCCCCTTTTCTTCGCCAAAGAACCGCACCCCCTTTTCCGAAATCTGGCTCATTCATCGTATTCGGATTCTCCATCGTTGGAGTCGAATGGAGTGAGTCCGGTGAGTTGCAATAGTCGTTCGTGTCGGGGAACCGAAAGAGGTTTCGTCAGCAGATCGGCAGGATTAGACTCAGAGGTAACGTATTGGAACTTAACTGTGCCTTTCACCTGTTCGTCGTGAACATGATGATATTTCACATCAATGTGTTTCGACTTTTGCCGTACAACTCCCAAGGTGATCAATTTGATGGCACCTTAGTTGTCGCATCCAATCGGTACCGGTCCATCAACTACCTTTACTGCCATTCCTCCTGCAGCCTCCTTTATCATACACCTGAACCAGAGGCTTTCCCGGGTGGCGTGCGAACCGGCTATATATTCGGCCTCTAGCGTTGCGAGTGCCACGACGCTCTGAGACTTGGCTTGCCAATGAATCAAGCCAGATATGACAAGCTCGTTGTTGACATTGGTGTTTCCGAGTCCGAATACGCATCCACCGACAGATTTCCGAGTTGTGAGATTCCCTGCCCAGTCGGAATCAGTGTATCCGACAATGGTGATAGGATTCGGGAGCCGTCGGTAATGAATTCCAAATCCAGCAGCAGTCTTCAGGTATCGGAGTACTCACTTTGCCGCCGTTGCATGCATTTCGAGAGGTTGAACATTGTACCGGCTAAGATCGGTGACGCTGAAGGCGATATCCAGTCGACTTCCAAGTGCCGCATACATGAGTGATCCAACCATTGACAGATACTCTTTGCGGTTTGCCGGTTTGTCCTCACAGAAGGTGTTAGCCAGATCTGTCTGAGGATCAAGTGGAGACTCAGCCGGTTTTCCATCCAGCAGTGCAAATCGTCGTATGATTGTGTTGATGTATCCTTGTTGACAGATACTGAATCCTCCATCTTTGGTTCTCTCGATCTCGATTCCTAGGAACCGCTTTGCCGCACCCAAGTCGCACATCTTGTACTTCGTTTGCAGCAGCTGCTTGATTCGATGTCCCCGTCCTTCTGCACCGTTGTGCGCAGCGAGCAGATCGTCCACGTAAAGCACTAGAAGGACTCCTTGTTGGAGGTACAGATTTGGATCTTCTGCTGATTGTCGGAATCCTATGATTGCAAGTATCCATCGATATCCTCATACCAAAGTCTGGGCGCCTGTTTAAGTCCATACTAGAGTGCTTTTCAGAGGATTAAAACGCTTCCACTCGATGCGCTTCCGTTCGACGCGCTTCCGTTCGACGCGCTTCCGTTCGACGCGAGCCAGTCAATTCCAAGTGGCATTTCCATGTGGATGTTGTCTCGGTCAATCCTTGTATTTAGGAAAGCCGTCACCACGTCCATATAATCGACGCCCCAGCCATACTGAGCGGTCAGTGCCAGTATCAATCGTAATGTTGCCATCTTGGACACCGGTGCGTAAGTTTCGTCATAGTCGATACCTTCCTTTTGTTCATAGCCCTTGATGACTAGTCGTGCTTTGTACCGAGTGGATCCGGCCGGATTAATCTTCCTTTTGTAGATCCACTTGCATCCAATAGGCTCTTCTACTGTCCTGTCAGTCATTGGTGTATGGACGGAATTACCTTTTGCCACAATATCGAATGTGTGATTCTCAACCAATGCCTGCCATTCCTGGCGCATGGCTTCCTTCGATTGTCTTGCTTGCGGACTTCGTAATGCAGCTCCGTAGGTGAGCGGTTCGCTCTCGTTCTCGCACTCGACGGTGGTAGCCTCGTCGGTGATCCCGAGTAGCAGAAAGGCAGAGGCAAGGTGTTCCGAAGACGTAAAATCACCCCCTTCTTCGTGAGCCTTGCTCATAATCGCTTTATTGGTTTCAAGGCGTGCCTTGCTGCGTGTCCATGCAGAAACATATTCATTCTTGTCTGCCATTTCAATCAGTCTTGGCTTAACCATATGGAATCCACGTCACCAGTTCTTGCTTTTCGCAGAATTTGGCAGTCATCCGTTGATTTGCTCAACAGGCTTCTGCTCAAAATCGGCAGGCATCTGCCCAAACCGCCAGGCTTCTACCCAAATATTGAATTTAGCAGGCTTCTGCCCAAATTTTGAATTTGGAAGGCTTCTGCTGTCAAGATCCTATCTCCCTAGTCCGTGCTGCTCGACAGGCGACGTAGGGTGATCTCGTTGCGGTATTCGGCTTCGCTGTGGTGGTATCCTGCTTCGCCCTTATCTCTTCACGCCCGGCGTGGTATCGTTGCGGTATTCGGCTTCGCTGTGGCGGTATCCTGCTTCGCCCTTATCTCTTACTAGTTCTTACAGGTGGTGGTCGCAGCGCCGGGTCACGGAGGTAGAGAGAGAGAGGTCTGTGGAGAGAGATAATAGATTGCGTGGAGAATAATCTCCAGACTAGCTACCGCGCCCCTTCCTTTATACCTTTTCCTCCACTGTGGACATCACAGTCTCGCCCGCAAGACCAACACAGAATATCCCCTTCATGACTCAATCGCCGCGCCCAAAGAAACACACGATCGTACTCGACTCTCACCCCCTTCGCACCGAAACAGACGAACGCAAGGCAGACACGCAACAGTAAGGAAGCGACAAGGAAAGCATACAACCGGAAACCTGATAAGGAGTAGGAGAAGTGCAAGTATAGTAAGGCAGACACGCAAACAGTAAGGACACGACAAGCACAGCATGATAATCAATAAACATAACACAAGACAGAGCGAGGCAGACACGCAACAGTAAAGAAAAGACAAGGTAGATCCTGGGCGGCCGGCGACCAGGTCAGGGTTCCGTGAGGCAGCGCTACCGGAGCGCTACCGTGGGGACCGGGGTGATGCGCTTAGGCGCGTAGGACCACAACGGCAGCGGCGGAGATGAGGAACAGCCACAGGGTGACCAGCGTGAGGGCGGCGCCCGTGGCGACGCCGAGCCTGTCGCGCAGATTCGTGACATCTGCCCAAACCTTCAGGCTTCTGCCAATTCACTGACGAGGAAACAAGATTTCTTTACTTACTGTTTTCTTGACTCGTCGGGTCACTTATTTCATTCATGTTCACTTCTTGGATCTCGTCCTGCGATTCGTCTGCATTTTCTGGAATCTCAATGGCTTCCATCTGCTCTTCTGTGTGTCCATTTTCTTCTTCATCAAACACCACATTTGAACATTACACTACTCGTCCGGTTCTTCCCGATTTGAAATCCCAAATTCTCCAGATTTTCGTGGTCTTATGAACATATCCCAGCATCATACACATACTGGAGCGGTTTCCGAATTTCTTCTCTGTTCTCTGAACGGGCGGAATATGTTTGTATGCTCGACATCCTAATCGTCTTAAATGTCTGATTTTCGGAATGGTGCCGTACAGCACTTCGTATGGTGACCAGTTGTCCGCCAGACTCGATGTGGGTGACTTTCGATGCAGGTAGCATTCTGTCCTGATGGCTTCCGGCCAAAATATTATCGGCACGTTTTCATCCAACATCATACTTCGTGCCTTCGCATTCAGTGTCCGGATCATCCGCTCGGCCGTTCCGTTCTTGTGTTGGGTGTATGGGGGGGAGGGTTCAAATGTAATTCCTTTTTCTCCCAGTAAACCTAGGAATATCGAGTTGTTGTATTCTCCGGATCCATTGTCGCTTCGGAAACATTTGATGTGGAACCCATGTGTTTCCACCCAGGCTTGATAATGTTGAAGCTTGGCTGATATTTCTTCCCCGGTTTTTGTGATCAGAAAGTACACCTCAGTGTATCTCGTACAGTCATCAATATAGTTGATGTAATATACAATATGTTGTTGTTGCTTCGCATGAACACATGTCCGACACAATCCAGGCGTTTCCCAGCGAGGACTCGTGTCCATATGATCCGTTACTGGCTCGACGTCCATGTCCGTAAAGCGCTTGCCTGAGGATTCCAGTAGTCGTCTTAAGTCCTGATGGTTAAGGTGCGCGAGCCATCGATGCCACAAGTTTATTGAGTGGGAATGTGAAGCTGTTCGCAGCATCTTTATTTCGGAGATGTGTGTTGATAGTATGTATAAGCCATCTTCAAGGTTGGCGCAGCGAACGTTTTGTCATTTTGCATTTGCAATCGAGCAGATCCCTGATCGGAATGTTGTTGTGTATCCATGTAAGCCGAGTTGTCCTACTAACAGGAGAGATATTCGGAATTCCGGAACGAAGAACGTCTCAATATCCACTCCTCCCAGACGTACAATTCCTTTCTTCTTTGCTTGTACTTGATGATCATCCCCCAACTTGATGATCATATTTGTTTCCTTAACTGAGTTCCTCCGGAAGTCTCGAAGATTGTTGCCGTAATTGTGAGATGATCCGGAATCAATTACCCATGTCCTTGTTGTTATTGCCGATCGATATGATGCCACCATTACCGCCGAGCTGAGGGAGGTAGAGCCCGCAAGTCATTGCTGGTTACCGGTGGTATTGTGTGAACGTCCGTTTCCTTCGCGTCTGTCTCCTTCTCCTCCATTTCTTCTGCTATTTCGTACGGCTTGTCCCTTTCTTCTGGCCAGAGACTCATTCTTTATATGACCTTCTTCTCCGCAGTAATAGCAGTCAATCTGATCTCTAGGTCGTTTCTTCTTATTCCTGCAGTTGGCGGTAGTATGAGATCCTGTTTTACACGAATCCCACCATTGTTTCGGAGAACGCTCATTTCCCTGGTAACTGTTACACCCAGCGCGCTGGTGACACCCCAAGACATGCAATTAGTGTGACTAGCCGGACCCAACCTGAGGATAGAGGCCGAGTGAGATTTCATGAGTGCCAGTCACAGGCTGGGGCGAGCTCTGAAAGAGAGGGGTATTACCGACCCAACAGCAGCCGGGTGGTAACTCAAGGTTACCAATGGGAAAGGGGATGAGTGACAGCCTCAGGCGAGGGCCTGGTCACATCCCTGGGAGGTGTCAAGGTTATCCTCCGCGAGACCCATACTAAAAGCTCATCGGGAAAAAAAAAATTCGCGCTGGGAGCGTATACACGCTCCCAGTGCTTATAACGCTTTCACCGAAAACCCCCTCTTGCATACGCGGGGATTCACACAAATCAGCGTTGCAACGAAAAATATTCGTAACATCGCAGACATCAACCATTTCCGTTACCAACGCAGGTCGCGTTCATTAACGAACACCCCGTACTGCGTACGCACTCGCTGCGTGTAGACGATACTCACTGCGTGTAGACGATACTCTCTGCTTGTAGACGATACTCTCTGCGTGTTGACGATACTCTCTGCGTGTAGACGATACGTTCTGTGTGTAGACCATACGCTTTGCTTGTAGACGATACTCTCTGCTTGTAGACGATACTCTCTACGTGTACTAATCAGGAAATAAAATATTTTGCGTTCGGAGCGTATATTAACTATCTAGCAACAGAATACATCGACAGCGACGCACAAGATACAGTAAAGGTATCAACAAAGGCATTGGAAGAGTATTTCCAGCAAGAAAGTCCCACAAGCACATGAAGCGAGGAAATCCAACAAACAAATCCGGAACTAATCTAGCAAGAGAATCAGCAAGAGAATCAGCGAGAGAATCGACGAGCGAATCGACGAGCGAATCGACGTGAGAATCGACGAGAGAATCGACGAGCGAATCGACGAGAGAATCCAGCGAGTGGGTCCAGCGAGAGAATCTAGTTAGAGAATCAGTAAGAGAATCAGAGAGTGAATCCAGCAAGAGAATCAGCAAGAGAATCGGCGAGAGAATCAGCGAGAGAATCAGCGAGAGAATCGACGAGCGAATCGACGAGCGAATCCAGCGAGTGGGTCCAGCTAGAGAATCTAGTAAGAGAATCAGTAAGAGAATCAGCGAGTGAATCCAGCAAGCGAATCTAGCAAGAGAATCAGCGAGCTAATCTAGTAAGAGAATCGGCGAGAGAATCCAGCGAGCCGAGAGCGAATCGAGGAAGAGAATCGGGAAGAGAATCATCGAGTGAATCTGAGAGAAAATCCAGCGGACCGAGAGCCAGTCAATCCAACAAGAGGGTTGACCAGATGTGGGGTCAGGCAGGTGGCAAATGGTGATGGCGATTGTTAGTATTCCTCGGCAATATGGAAACGTTGTTGTGTAAAGAAGAAAGAAGAAGAATCGGAAGAATGCGTGGATATTAGACGCCATGCCAGACGTAGCATCCGAACGGAAGTTGCAAAGATTCTCTGCGTGGATAGTAGACGCCATGCCAGACGTAGCGTTCAAACGGAAGTTGAGATGGTACATTGCGTGGATAGTAGACGCCATGCCAGACGTGGCGTCCGAACGGAAGTTGCAAAGATTCTCTGTGTGGATAGTAGACGCCATGCCAGACGTAGCGTTCGAACGGAAGTTGCAAAGGCACTCTGCGTGAATAATAGACGCCATGCCAGACGTAGCGTTCGAACGGAAGTTGCGAAGGTACTTTGGTGGATAGCGGACGACACGCAAAATGTAGCGTTCGAATGGAGATTCTGCGTACAAACTACAACGATGCGTTGAATGCGTTTTAACGGTAAATTGCTTTCTGGAATACGTTTCAACGCTCCCAATGTTGCTAACGCAACGCCGCGTTGCAACGCATATTTTTTTCCCCTGATGCTACTAGTTGCCGTATACCAGCAAAAATATCAACTTTTTCTGGGTACAATATAACTCACGAGCGGTCGTGCAGGACGCGCGAGGCGGAACGGGTTTGGTGGGTATATGAGGGGAGCTAGACCATCTGTAAGTGGTTTGACCACCAGTAGACTCGTCAAAAACTTGACCAGGGGATAGGATTTCTTGCGGTGGCCAACAACTGAGCTTCACGCTAGGGGAGGGGTCCTGGGAGTAGTCGGCAGCCTTCAGCAAGCGGCGGGCCAATCAGCCTTATGAGGGAGTTGGGGAGCAAGTGGGAGCGAAAGCTATCCGGCGGTGGGTGTATATGGGAGCTGAAAGGCGAGTATGTGAAACCAAAACTCCCCCACCGGGCCTCTGGCATGGAAAACCAATGCCCCCCTTCGACAATGAGATACCTCAGTGACTACACCCGGCTAGGGCCTGGGCAGTGAGGGGTAAGTGGGAGCGAAAGTGTTCAATACCAATACCCCCACGAGGCCATAGCCAACCTCGCTGCGGAACCAGCAGAATAAGGTCAAGGACGGGAAACTTGACCCATGTTCCCCCAAGTACGGCCTAGTATTAGACTGTTGGAAAAATCGTTCTTTGCCTGCCTCTATAGGCTGCGGGTAGGCCTCAGCGCGTACCCCGTTAGCTTAAATGGAACCTCTTATGAAACGACATTCCTCTCGTCTATGATTATAAACACTCGGTTTTCGCCGATGGAGGGCGTCGACGCCGGGACCCCCCTTCGGGGGGCCCTGGCCTTCGGCCTCGCCATGATCGTAGCATGGGTCGGATGCGAGTAATGAATAATTAAATAAAAAAAAATGTAAGTGGTTTGAAGAAGATCGGACCTTAACTAGTTAAGTTACAGAGACGTATTCTTCAGTTAACTGCGAGTGCTGCGGCACTTGTACCGACGTCACCAGGCATTCCTGGAAGCATCTAGAGTCATAGATTGCGACCCCGAATGCACCTGAAAAGCATTTAGCCAGTAAGGGCTGCGGACAGGAGCACGAGGGTGACGACCCCTACAAGGGGATGCAAACGAAGATTGTTCGCAAGCACCCGGATCGAAGATCTTCTGGGTCCATACCTATCAATCAGTGCCACGTCCCAATCAACCCTATCTCCCTCTGATGAGGAGAGGCACTGTCGCATAATACCGAGGTATTGCGCTTCCCGAGTCGGCCCGAGGGCAGACAGCCAACAAGTCGGTGCGACATATAAAAAGAGCGCCAGTTTCCTACGTAGAGAGGCATCAGCAACGATCAGTCGGAAGTTGAGCCTTAACAATATTCATTGTTTCTGGGATCAACTCTGTAGTGATATTTCGAACACGAATCTCTTAGTGAATTTTCCCAACCGCTCCCGTGCGAATCCTTCGGAACTACACGGTTGCTCCGCTGCCATCATACAAGTGTTGCCCGCTCAAGGGTGATAGACTGTTGGTGACCACCTGGGCGATTGTGCCGTTGGTGAAACACCCGAGTGTTACAGTAACGTCCCTGGTAGGCTCCTCGTCCTCTTCCTCCCTGTTGGGTATAGAGAGCTTCGGAAGTTGCGTCAGGTTTGGTTGTCATCGATTGATTCATCTCACATTCGTTGAGTGCATCCATAACCTCTAGAACCGTAACTGTTGCGCGAGATTGAAGGATCTCGATCGTAACTGCATATGGCGGTGGAATAGTCGTATAGATGTGATTCTTGAGGACCACGTCGGAGACTGCTTCTTCGGAGCCAGCAAGCTCAGTGGTGATGTCAAGCAGTTCAGCGAAGTAGGCATTGAGCGGCTGTCCAGGAGTGGGACGAAGAGTGCTGAATTTCCGAAAGAGCGACATTCTTCCGACAGAGGAGTTGGCAGTATTTGTGCGTGCCTCGAGTTCTTTCCATGCCTCAACAGGATCGTCCATGCTTTTGATGTACACCTTGACAGCATTGGTACCGGAACCGTAGATGATGGCCAAAGCCTGCAATTTCCATTGCTTGTAGTCCTTATACGCCTTCCGCGCCAGGACCGTATTTCTGGTGAAGTCGTTGGGTCTTCCCGGATCTTCCGGTTCTTCTTCCTTCTCCATCACAATGTCCCAAGCCATTATTCCTTGTAGGACCTTCATACAGTCTTCCTTCCAGACTGCGTAGTTGGTACGATCGAGAAGGTGGATGTTGCCCAGCGGGTGTTTAAACGATTCTTCACTCATGATGAGAATCGTATCGATGTGCGAGGAGGGAAATGTTTGTTGATAGTCACGAGTCTTCTATTGCTGAGATGGTTAGGGCTCGATTTCGAGAGGTAAGTTTCTAAGTGAGACGTAGAGAAAAGGGCCTCGGAATTGCCGGCCCCCGCGTTTGCCACTGGCTCCTGAGGAGCTATTTTTCGTGCGAGAGTGTGGCGGCAGTGAGGTTTGATCGTATGTGGAGCGGTTACGGCTCCGGGCTCATAACCTGTTGAAGATTGCCCGATCACCGTTTCCCTTTTTAGAGTCTTCACAAGTACAGAGAAAGAGAGAGAGAAAAGAGAGAGGGACAGAACGAGATGATTTGATTGTTGACGGGTGATGAAGTCGCTCGAGGTAGACGTAACGAGTATCTTTTTCACTGCTATATAGAAGTATGTAAGAGTGAGTAAGAAAGAATGCGAAAGACGCTGCCATGGAAGAATGCCAAGCCGTCGTTACCAGGATCCCCTTGCCATTGCCGTTGCTATGGCGTTGCTCCCCACGGCGTTGCTGCCGCCGCCGTTGTTGCAGCCGCCGTTGCTGCGGTGTCGCTTCCGTCGGCGCACCACGCCGGAGCAGCGAGAAGCAATTCCAACAATGATCTCTAATCATAGGATTCCATATGGAGGAGACTCTGGCGGCGGTGGTAGCGACCCGCAAAAGGGGGAAGCGGCGCGCGGTATTACTGGCTGTTGTTCGTTTTGTCGCTGGCATCTAGTTAGCAGAATTTATTCTTCACGGCAACTAGCATCAATAGCAGGCGGAGAACCAAAGTCTGACGAATAAAGAACAATGATCATCCACATTGCCCGTATCCATTCTTTTGATCCGTACGAAACTTCTGCTACCTAAGTACTGACGCCCCACATGCTGAATGAAATACACCATCTAAACCATAGCTCCCTTCCGTTCCGTCCGCATGTAGATTTTGTAGCCCTGAGCATGAAAGAATATCCAGGTAGGTTTCTCCCTCTCTCCCGGTTCAACCTCTCCCGGCTCGCGCCAAGCGTCCTTTCACCTTCTCGAAATGCTTGGCCTTCCTGACAATTCTTGCGTGCAGATGAGACTGCTCCTTGTCAGTTCTCCAGTCTTTACCAGAACAGAGTCCCCAAGTCCACTCACTTTAGCAGCCTTGATGTGGTCATGGAAGTACTCCCTAAACGACTGGAGGTGGGTGATGCAGTGCTGACTTCTCTGCTGGGTAACATGTCTCGGCGCGAGCACGAACGTAATGTAGCCAAAATCGTCCGCGCGCTGACCATGCGCATCGAGGACACCGGGGACCCCACGGATCTCGAGAGGAGGGTCATCCATGTACAGGACCTGCGGAGCCGTATGGAGTGCGCGGCGCCGGGTATTTTCAAATTCGGACAAGAATGCTTTTCCCAAGATGCGGTCGGCTTTGTCGCGAAAGAGAAAAGCGAAGATGACGGTAACTTGGTCGTGCGCCGCCTGGATGTAAATAACTTCCTCATCGCGGTAGTGGATCACCATTACTTCACTTTTCGAGGCAGTAGCTGCGGTCTCGTCAAGAGAGGCGCTAGCCTGTTCGGCAAGAGCGCGGTGTGCGTCGAAGGCTTTTTCGAAGGGCGCGGCCATGGCGTTGCAGCGGAGTAGGGAGACGCGGCGAATCAGATCGCTGCGTAACACTAGTAAATGCATTAACACCCCACACACTCACACACGTACAAAGGTCATCCCGGTCACGGGGAGTGGAGCATACCAGCCTCGGCCGGCAGGTGCTCCAGATCAATGAGCAGACTGAAGTCATAAAACCTCTCGGTGGAGGTAATGTACGGTCCATATTCACGCCGGAGAACATCCTCCGCCCCGTATTGCAACAGTTCCGCATAGCACGTGATTTTGAAGCTGATGAGGATCTTCGTTTTCTTCTCCGGCGTGGATACATGGGTGGTTACGCCATCGTAATCAGAGATGCACCGGTCGATGGAGACCGGCTTTGCCCATTTGGCGAGCCGCTCCGTGAGGATCGAATCGATCAACTTGCGGTGTTGATCGTGGAAGGACTACAAGAATTAGCTATTGAGTGGTGATCAGACGGGTCTGCGATAGGTGGGGGAGCTTGCCATGGTACTGGTGTTGAGTTGTAGACGGACCTAACGGGAAAGAAACGATGGAGTAGGTATCTGGTAGGAGCGGAAAAATATGGCGTTAGTGTTGAGTTCGTCGAAGCTGGGTTGTTCTCAGGGGAGTTCGCTGGCTGTTCCCTGGCCAAGCAGACAAGAGAAAGGAGAAGGGAGCTGGGAAGGGGAAGGAGGAAGGAAGAAAGTGTTGAGGCCGCTCTCCTCTCCTGTATGCACTCACCGAAGAAAGTCGAGAAAAGGGAGAAGATGGAACCGAAGGAAAGCGGTTGGGAGGTTGTGGTATTTCTCTATCCAGCTTTCGGCGAGCAAGACGATGGAAGGAAGGAGAAGAACCAAACGACGGAGAAAAGGAGGAGAGAAGGTCTACAATGTCGAACATACGCTAAAAAAAAACCACAATGCCACACGGCTTCTTCCGTGCAAGGATCTTCCCAGCTCGGCTTGTTGGGGGTAGGGTGAATAGTGCACGACGGGCGAGACCGTACACGCGCCGCGCGCCAACGCCCCGACCAATGTCACCAGTGTCTACAACTCAACAGCGTACATGTCTACCGTTGGTCATCGGATTGAAATGTAAATTGGCTATGAGCGAGGCTGAGGGTGTGCCCGTTATCGCCATGTGGGCGAACGACACATTCCTTTTGGAAACACCCGGCAGCGGGCCGCATTGCGACCCTCCTTTCTACATTTCGGAGCAATGGGGGAGACGGTCCGAAACATCCTATCAAGCTCCCTTCCATGAAGAAATCTTGGCTCTCATCTCTTCAGGAGTGAGCGGCGAGCGGTGAGAGGTGAACTGACTATCGACTGAGCAACAGGTGGTTGCGTGAGGAAGAAAATAAGAGAGTACGACGGCTCCCTATAAGAATATAAGTCACGTTGACTGACGGTTACTGTTCAACTCCCGGTGCCAAGTCGAGAAAATCCTTACTGAAAACTGGCATAGAATTACGCTCGTGGAATCGGAGACTTTTTTAGTGTATGTTCTGGCATTGTAGACCTTTTCTCATAAAAGAAGGCCCGCTGAACGGACAACACTAGCGGAAGTCACTACCTTTCTCCATAATAACAAGAGCCCGTGCGTGCCCCGCAACATCCCCATTGACGGACTGGCAAGCCGGACACGAAGTTTATGTTTCTTCAGACATCGTTCGCAGGCGACCTACATATCTTTTTGCCATCCCCGCCCTAAGACGTCTCCAGCGATTGTCGTCGACCGGCTGGAGGTACCTGGGAAATGTCATGGAGACGAGCGGGGTGGTGCTGGATTCTCACCCGATGAAGCCGAAGCCCGAGCCGGGGCGGGGGGCGATCGACCGGAATTCGTCGTTCACCGATGTGTCACGCCTCGATACTAGGGCTGCAGGCTATCTAGCTAGTACGGACTAGGTCTGTAAAATGTTGTATCACCAGATATAACGCCGGTGATGACGCTTGAGGTGATTCCGGAGACGACACCGGGCGCCGGAATTGAAAAGGCTGTTGGATGGGCGATGATTGCAACGGAGTAGCCCTGTCGTGCGCGGGACGGGATGGCTGTGTTACTTAGACCTCCCCGAGACACGCCCAATGCCGCTGCCACAACCTTTTGCACACGAGACCTCCGAAAAGAGGTGGGCGGTGGTACGTCAGCGGGCAGCAGGCCGAACCTATGAGGAGAACTGCAACGTGCCCACTAAGCAAAAATCGGACGGGGCGGTTACTAGGAGCGCCTACAGGTTTGCCGCAAGGTGCGGGCGAGCACGGCGCGTACAATTTTCAGATACACTTAGTCGCCATATGTTTTTTATACTTGCCTGGAGATGTACAATTACTGTCTGCTGTCATGACGGCAAACAGCTCTGGTAATTGCCTGGTTGTGTTCCAGCACCTGAAAACTCGCTTGCCACGCAAGATAGAGTAAGACGCTGTCGGACCATGACATCTGGCTCGTTTGCCGGGCCTGCCGGCCGCCCCGGACAGAGCAGGCCGGCTCCAACATAGCCCGTGGGCCCGCGGGCTGTGAATTATCATCGACTTCTCCTCGATGATCGGGCTAGGCCGAGTCTAGGGCAGGCCCGGCCGGACTTTTGTGACACCTTGTGGTAGTCTACTTCTCCAGTTAATATTGGTCTTTGTACGTGGCCTAGATTGTGGAATCGCGATCTATGACGGGAGATGAATCGAACCCACAGCAAGGGATGGTAACTCAAGAGTACAATTCATAAAGATCAAAGCAAGAGAGCTGCAGAGTACCAGTGCACCTGACAAACGGACCCGAATCCAAGGTTCCCAATAATTCGTCCAGTCCAGTCCGAGGTAAGCCTTAAGATGACTACAGTATGTGTTGTAGTTCCAGTATGAGCGGCAATTCCATGTTCTCCCATCAAACGGAAACCAAGATGTACGAATGAGTGAAGAGAAAGGAGATGTTTCTATAGTATCCAAAAAAGCTCGCTAGCACATGTACCCCGTTCGACTGCACTCGGTGTGCGAACGGCGAACGGATGAAACCTCGGGTGTCGCATAAATTTCTTCACCGATCAAAAACCACTTTGCAGAATCGAATGAGGAAAGAAAGCGAGGTTCTCTAGTATCAAAATTACCCAGCTAGCACCTGAGTACCTCTGAACGAGACTGGTGGTGGAAAAGGCATGGGTGTGAATATGAGGTGCACGCCGCTATCACCGGATACTGACCATGGTAGGCGGCAACCACATATTCCCACGCCGTTCGAAAACCACATTGTAGAATCGAATGAGAAAAGAAAGCGAGCTCCTCTAGTATCGAAATTAGCTAGCTAGCACCTGAGTACCGCTGAACGAGACCTGTGGTGGAAACGGCATGGGCTTCAATATGAGGTGCGCGCCGCTAGCACCGGATACTGACCATGGTAGGCGGCAACCACATATTCCCATGCCGTTCGAAAACCGGTTTTCAAACGGCGTGGGAATATGTGGTTGCCGCCTACCATGGTAAGTATCTGTTGGACTATAGGGGTCGAGAGAGACGAAGATAGTGAACTGATTTATTGATACAACGTCGAAGGAAAAACATTCTCTCTATATACAACGCGCCCGAGGGACTCGCCAAGGGGAAAGGACGGAAGACTGTCTCCCGAGCCGGTGCTCGGAGACTAAGGCTGCAGTCATCTCCGGACATGTTGCCTCTGGTCCATCATCTCCGGACGCCGTCTCCGGTCCGTCATCTACGGACGCCCGTTATTGTGACACCTCCCCTCGTACGGAAGATGCAAAGGAACGCGGAAGAGAAGGAGAAAACGAAACCGCCAGTATAGCAACAAACAGTTGCAGAGAAAAGAATCAAAAACAGTGAAACCCAGTATCCTCGGATGCCTCGTTAAAACTCATAACCGTGTAAAAAACCTCATGGGAAAACCACGGACATAGGAGAAAGGGTGGATCCACGAAAGAAAGGAAGGAGAGGGAAAGAAACCTGTTTAACCACCTGCACGTGCTTCGCCGGAAGCTTCCCCTGGATACCAGGCCGATTCGCAGGCCGATCCGTTGGATAATCTGTCCATTTGTCAGCATTGAGAGTACACAGCAGCTCCGGTATGGGGCACCTCAGCAGCTCCAGCATCACCGAGCGCGCACACAGCTCCGTCATCACTGGGCGCGTACAGCAGCTCCACCAACATCGAACGCGGACAGCAGCTCCGGTATGGGGCGCCACTGCAGCTCCAGCATCACCAAGCGCGCACAGCAGTTCCGACAGCATCGAGCGCAGACAGCAGCTCTGGTATGGGGCGCCACAGCAGCTCCAGCACCACCGAGCGCGCACAGCAGCTCCATCCGTCACGGACGAAGTGGAAGCGGACACTGATGTGCTTGGTGCGCTCATGGAACTTCGGGTTCTTTGCAAGTTGGATTGCACCTTGGTTATCGACAAAGATTTGCTGGGGCTCGGTAGCCTTAGAGTCATTGTCTGAGCATAAGCAGTGGGGGCATTGCTCGGCATGCTT
>Ga0307508_10002707_pt1 | contig 18535 bp, 24 predicted proteins | sample 9_EM_MG_FD_203089 | JGI IMG/M metagenome (GOLD analysis project Ga0307508, IMG submission 203089) | Populus trichocarpa ectomycorrhiza microbial communities from riparian zone in the Pacific Northwest, United States - 9_EM | ecosystem: Host-associated > Plants > Roots > Unclassified | place... | reverse complement strand
GGCTGTTTTCCAGAGTTCGGGGTGATGGCCCAGCCGGATGCAGGCTCTGACTAGCTGTACGATCCGCTGTCGGTCCCATTCCCAGAAGACTTTGAGGATGCCCGCCGAGATATGGTCATCTCCCGGGATAAGCGGTGCAGTCAGGCAGTGCTGAACTTCCTCTCTACTACAGATGTGGGGAGGCGAGTGCCGGCTGAGGAAGTCGCAGAGAGCGAGGCGTCGGAATGGGAGCTCCGGGAGCGCCGAGAGCGAGAAGAAGCGAGGGAAGCGGAGGCGGAGAAGCTGGGTGCCGCGGGGGAGGTTGGGTGCTGGGGAGGGGCCGCCGCTGTTCCCGCCTACACCCTCCTTTATGGCATCCGCAGGAGATGGGGAGTAGGGGACGAGTTTTCTTTTCATTCCCCTTGTCTAAGTCTTTCCCTCCCATTCCCTTCGTCCAAAACGTTCCTTTCGGTCTCGGCTTCTTTTGTCAGGATTTTCTTGGGATGCATTTGAACTTCGTAGGACAGGCCTGGGCGGAGGGCAAAGGGGAGCTTGCAATGTGCTGCCACCGCACGGACAGCGGACGAGAAACGGACTGTACGTAATCTCGCCATGATCTGACAGGTCGCATGCGAGTAATGAATAAACAAAAAAAAAAACTCTTCCTCAGCAGTCTCGGCGCGTGTCTCGGCATTCTCTACGGGCACGACGGGCGGGTTCTCTAGGGGCTCTATGGGCGCTCTCTTGGAAGTCCCGGCGGGCACGCTCTCGGCGGGCTGAACGTGCACGTTCTCCGCGGGTCCGGCAGGCACGATCTCGGCAAGGCAGGGTTTTTTTTTTTGGTTTAATCATTACTCGCATGCGACCTGTCAGATCATGGCGAGATTACGTACAGTCCGTTTCTCGTCCGCTGTCCGTGCGGTGGCAGCACGTTGCAAGCTCCCCTTTGCCCTCCGCCCAGGCCTATCCCAAGAAGTGGTGCGCACCAAGGAGATTACAAAAGAAAGTAGGCCGAGCGGGCGTAAAGAACAAAAGAAATTAACAAAGGAAAGCGCATCTCGTTCCCCTACTTCTTGTCTCCTGCAGACGCAATGAAGGAAGGCGTGGGTAGGAACAGCAGAAGTTCCTCCCTGGCACGTAGCTCTCGCGCGGCCCGTGGATCCTCCGCCTCCGCCTCTCTCTCCTCTCCCCGCTCCCGGCGCTCCCGGAGCTCCCGTTCCGACGTCTCGCTCTCTGCGTCCTCCTCGACCGGCGCTCTCCTTCCCACGTCCGTAGAAGTGAGAAAGTCCGACACCGCCCGGCTGCACCTCGCGTCCGCCATGAGGTCCCGGATCCTCCACCGGCTCTTCCACCTTCCGGCCTCCTTTCGCACCTCCGCCCACAGGATCTTCTGCTGCGGCCCCCCACCCGGGGCACTCCCTGAATAGGTGGTCCCGGGTCTGGGTCCGGTGCCGGCACCACCAGCACTGCAGGGATGCCCGGTTCTTCGTCCAGTGGAGGTACTGCCCAGATAGGCGGTGCCCGTCTTGATCTGGTAAAACCTCGAGGCAAACGTCTTGGTTCTCCCAGCCACTGTGCCATCCGCTTCTAGCTCGCTCGGCAAGCTGCAGGTACTGGTGGGCTAGCGCGGTCTCGCCGCGCTCGCCTGGCGTGCACTCGCCAGGCTCGACACACCCAAGCAAGGGAAATCACCTGTTTAACCAGTAATTTTAGCCAGAGGAAGTGAGAGACAGGATGGAGTACGTAGGCAGATGTGGTTGCAGAGCCGTTCTGATATACGTTAGTGAATCTGGTACAAACGAAGCGCCAAGGCTGCCAAGAATGGCGCTGATGCCAAGGCAGGCGCTAAGCGTTTAATATCAACGTCATTCGGTAGACCAGTGCTGTGGAACGGCGCAGCGCCCAATGCAGCGGAGGCAACGGTGTGTCTCTCCTGTCCATCGCGGAGCACCTCCCGCCCCTGTTGAAGATGTGCTATCTATGGTATCGGATGAGAATGTAAGCCAGTGGGGTGCAGTCGGAGAGAAGGAATAGCAGTCGAACGACGACGGGATATATAGTAGGGCCGCGATGATTCGAAGGGTACTTGATACTTAGTTGGTTTCATTTTATTCTGGGGTCGTGCGCATCCGGGAGGGAGGGAGCGGTTGCTTACTTCTGGGTATTTGCTCTAGGTGCGGTGGGGAGGATTAAGTCACTCTGGTGCTGGTCGCTAGATGACCAGCTACCTTAAGCATCATCTCATGTTCATGAAGTTTTTCAGCTCCAACCAAGGATATTGAGGGAGCAGGAGCAGCGGGAAGAAAACAGCCGTCTCTAGCTTCTCGGCCCGCGTCAAACCGCCTGCTAATGACTGGATGCAAGCCGTCGTGGACTCGTGGCCTTCCTGCTGTTACCCGGCGAGAGGCCCATCTGCCCTGCAAGCCGACTTAGCGGGATCACGGTAGTGTTACTTTAGCGTGAGCTGCGAGCCTAGCCGGACACGGAGCCAACGCGTCGCCTCCTTGTTGGATGAAACAATGTTGGCACCGGCCATTTTGCAGTTGGGATGGTCTTTCTCTTGCGAAACAGTGCCGCCTATGTTTCGGTGGCCAAAGGCCACTCTACTACTCTTAGCCCAGTCAAGGGATGCTGCTGCAGCCTCAGAAGCATGGCTGCTAGCACCCCCCCTCCCCCCCGTCCTTGCCCTCCGCCATTAGCCGATGCTGTCCACGTCGGACGGCCCTTCAATGCCTGGCACTACTCCTCCCACCTCGTCGAAGATACCTGACCGGAAGGTGGTGAAGAGAGTTGGCGCTGCTATGGGATGCCCCTAGGGTACAAGCAATGCGTATATCACGCATTAAAAATGCGTAATTCAACTTTGAATGCGGCACACCGCAATTACTGATACAAACGCAATTTATAGGAACGACTAATTGCGCTGTTGTCAGTAATTGCGCTCAATGTGCAGCGGTAAATTCTTGTATGTGTATTGCAAATAACCATCAGCTGCTACGTTGTATTCGATGCAATCATCGTAGGGTATATGTCATCATGAGGTGGTACAAATATCAGAAGGGTAGGCTTGGCAATGTCCTCTTTCTTTCGTCGCGTCCACCACAATTGCAACCACAGCCTCCTCCAACATCGCCAGCGCCAGCATGCCTCCGCAAGCAAAGACATCAAAGCAGCCCCCAAGAGCGAAGTTACAAGAAACGCCACCTTCCTCTACGAAGACGACAAAACGTGTACCCCTGACCAAACCGTGTCCTGCCACTGTCTGCGACAAATTTTCACCACTACCGCGGAAGACGAAGAAAAAGCAATCAACAGAGCTATCGTCCTACGCCTGAAGAGGGTTTCAGATAAAGATCCTGCGCTTTATTTGGGAAAGAATGACTTTCGAGGTCAGAAAGGCTATCATCAAGCTCATGTGGATGCTTTGTAGATACAAAAATATCACCATGATCTGACAGGGTCGCATACAATCGATGACTCACCATCACCAGCAGTCAGGCTCTAAAAAGCCCATGGACTCGCGGACCGTGGACCAGCACGGACTGCCCCTCACAGGCCGGTCCAGTACGAGGCCTCTGGCCCTGGAATGTTGAGATACCCTGTTGCTGCGAACCCATTGCGGGGATGTCTTGTCTTCAGCGGCTCCACAGCTTTCCGGACACTTCCAAGGGCATCTCGGCACTGGTCAAGATTTTTGGCTGTGGCATCTCGGCATAGCCGAATTTTAGTATAAATAACCCGCCTCCCCGCTCTCATCTCTAACCATTCCCAAACACATCCCGTTTTCTCTATCTATTTACCAAACACATCCCGCCGTCTCTATCTGTTTTCCGAACACATCTCGCCGGTCGATTACTGCGGATCGACATAGACCGATAGGTCGTTGATCGTGCGGACCAATAGGTCCCCGCGCAGTCGATCGCCCGGCGACGATGCCCCCTCCCGGGCGAGCAATGCCACGCATCCATTCTTTATGGGCACGTCTGAAAAGAGTACGTTATCTTCAATTCTGTCTGGCTGGGTTTACGTCCAAAAAATAATGCTGACCCGTAACCCGCTAACTAGCCACGAATCAGCTGCTCCCAGTCTCCTCCTCCACCGTCACCGATATTACAGTACTACTGCCTCTCGGCAAGTTCCTGTGTCCACCCTCTTCACTTTCCACTAACAGCCCCTCAGCCACACCTCGTCGGGATACTGGCGACAGCAACCCACAGCCACCGAAATGACCCCGCCAACAGGTCAGAGTGGCCGACCCCAGCTCGACGTCGTTCGACAGAATGGCTGCATCGAGTCACCAGGCGTTGAAACCGGTATCAGTCAACTGAGTAACACCGAGGGAGATGTTGGAAATGCTTCTCGCCGCATAACGCACGGCGCTGCACTGGATAGAGTAGTGCGGGCGCCGGCGCAGTGGGCGGGTAAGCAGCCCAATTAGGATAAACGCGGGAGCAGCGAGGTATTTTACTCTGTTTGTGCTCCCTACTCTTTTACTTCTTCTCTAATACACTTCACGCCAAGCAATAAAGAAGTTTTCACCGCTCCTGTCATCGCTGTCTCGCTATCCGTAAATCATCTCAATCTCCTAGCACAGCTCTCATCAACTTCTCTCTCATCTCCTTGTTGGAAAAGCTTCTCGGTGCTGGAGGCACGGCGCTGTTGGCGACCAGAGTTGAGCGGCGGCGTTGCTGGGGGAGCGCACGCCGGAGGAGCTAAAGCAGGGAGCCGAATGGGGACAAAGCGGGGAAGCAGCGAGGTGTACTTTGTGTTCTCTGTTCTAAGGTTCTTTTCTTCTGTACTCTTACAACCGATATAGCAACTGAGATTATCCCCGTTCGAACCCTACCACAACGTGAAGAATTCCATCTACGCACACGTAGCCATTCAACACTCCTTCTTCACTTATCTCCATAACTTCACCTCTACCTGAAGCCCCGTCGTTCAAGCGAAAAGTTCGGCGGACAGCCATAACCATTTCCACAGGAGACATCTACAAAGAGATGCCTGATGAGAACCACGGAAGAGGTGACGATACTGAACGCGGTTTCAACACCGGTGGCGTCCAACCTGATGTACGCATGCAGCAAGTAGCAGGGGTCAATAGCCCGGTCGGCTCGCGGGGAACCACAAGTCAACCACCCGCAGAGCGCTGAGGTGAACATTGGAGTGAGATCGGTGTTGGAATTAGGGATGCATAGAGATGAAGATGGTTGATTCGATTAAAGATACATGGTCGTAGGCAGTTCATTCTGTCAATATACAAAGGTCCTCAGCCCGGGCAGAGGACAGAGGAGTTTGGGCCTTATCTTCTCGGCGCTTTTCCGGGCGCATATGATTTTCTGTCTCTCGTGGTGGTGGCCGAAAGCTCCCCAAAACCTGGAAACTCACCGGAAATCTAAGGAATGCCGACCGGATTTCACTTACAGCTCCACCATCTCTTTTCCGATTAACAGAATTTTTTAAATAATCTCGTTAGCCTTAGATTTCCGGTGCTCGTCCGGTCGTGTACGACCTTCTGTCTGTTGCCGCGGCGGTGGCCGAAAGCTCCCAGTAATCGCCTAGTTGTAGTTGAGATCCACTCCCCGCCCAAGATATGTACGGTAAGACGCTAGTGGATCATGAAATCTCCGGCCCGCCGGCCGACCCAGTCCAGACCAGGCCGGCTCCAAAAAAGCCCGTGGGCCCGCGAGGTCCAGTGGAGATACTGCCCGGTACGGCAGTGCCCCGTCTTCACCTGGTTGAACCGTGAGGCAAGCCTCTTGGTGCTCCCAGCCACCGTGCCATTCGGCCTCTGGCTTTTCGGCATCTTGTATTTCTTTCTGGAGGTCCGACATCCCGCCCATCGCCGTGCCTCCGCCCACTTCTTCTCGGAGATCTCCCGCTTGAGGTGTGCAAGAGATCATGGAAGAGGCATCGCACGTGCCTCGGCCCGGTTCAGGTAGCTCAGCCATATCACCCCGTAGGCGTCTGGCTCCTCTGCCGCGAGGTTGGCCCATTCGTTGGCCTTCTCGTTTCGTGGGGCTCCCTTGTGCGCCGGGCACCATCGGATCTCGATAGTGATGTCCGGCCGGGCTTTCCGTAGTGCTGCAATCTGCCTCCTCGCCTGGAGCGCGTATTTTTGGCTGGGGCCAGGCTCCTCTGAGGCCATCCGTCTGATGGTGGCTTGGGCGTCCGTGAAGATTGTGGCCCTCTCCGGCGTTGTCTGTCCTCGTGAAGCCGATTCCAGCGCCCTTGCGAGGACGGCGCACTCCGCGTCATAGGCATCCTGATTGTATCCATGTAAGTTTTGATGCCCACCCAGGATTGGCCGTTCTTCCAAACCACCACGTACCCAGTGGCTCCATCATCCAGTCGTGACCTATCCGTGAACATGGCGTGCCCAGGCCGTACATTCTCTGCCTCGCCCTTCGCTTCGGCCTTCTCCTCCTGGAGTAGTTCTGTGTCGAGAGTTTCCGGTTCCGAGTAAGACTGTCCCCTCCTGCCCACATACGCGAGAGCGCTCGCGAGTCTCCGCACGATCGCTGTCGGGGCGCCAACCATCTCCCTGGCCTGATCTCCTCGCGGAAGGCTGAGTAGCGGAGGTCGAACCGTTGCTCTCTTTTCTCCAGCTGTGATGCCGCTGCTCTGAGTCCTGACTCCATCGATAGGGCGCCAAGGTTGGTTGTCCGAAATCAGCCTGTCGTTGCCAGTGCCTCTCGGTTGACCAGAAGCTGAGCCTCGTTCGCGTGACCAATGGTGCCCCGGGTCTGGTCTCCACAGCTCCGATCCGACCATGGCGATTGACTGAATGCATGCCGTCACGACCTCCCTGCAGTTGGCCGGCGAGAGCCCCATCTCCCTGCGAGCCGGTGGAGCTGCGCTATCGCGTTTTTCCCGTTTTGCAACCGAATGGCGTGATTCCAGCCACATCCCAAGCCACCACGTCGCCTCCTTGTTGAACGGGGCGCCGTTGGCGCCAGCCCCCACTGTTGCCGTGGGAGGTGTCTTCTTGCGGAAGATTGCCGCCTCCGTGTACTCACTCACCGTCGTTCCGCTGTGACCCCGCAATGCGGCCGTAGGCACCATGCAAGTAGAGAACAAAAAACTCCGTCCCGTAACTTTAAAGCCAGGGTGACACTGTATTGGTTAAAGAAGAAAACCCGAAGATTGGAAACCCTACCTGATCTGGTACTCCTCCACCCCTCCAGTGAGAGCGGACGGACTAGCGACTGTTTACCGTGATGACCATGAACAAAGTCCAATGCACCAGACAAGGATGTAATGATTCTATTGCGACCTCTCCCGGGCGATTCTCATCTCTGTGTATACCGAGCTGCGAGGTTTGAAACGCCCATCATTCAGTGCCTGGAATACCGGAAATGGAGGTTTATGATGACGATGATTTATTGATCGCATGCAACCCTGTTGGACCACGGCGAAACCATATACCGTTCTTTCCCGCTCAGCATCCACCGTGACCCCCCGCAGTCTGCTGGCAGCCCGTGAGAACTCCCACTGCCCCTGCATGGCCTTTCCCAACACCGCCGGGCATGGGGGCTGGCGTCTGCGCCGGGGGAAAAGCAGGGCTACCCGGGCACTGCGCTTGCCACATGGTGAGCCCAGGTCGGAGACGTTCCGGCTCAGCCCTGGTCGTAACCACTTCTTCCTACAGGACGCCGATATCGAGTGGGGGAGTATACTGTATACTGTAACGCGTGATGTCGTTTGTTTCGCGGTGGCGGCACAGCCACCTGTGGCTGGGTAAATATGTCTTGGCCATGCGATCAAACATTGTCGTCGTGTCGAACAGTCTGTCGAAGCCTATACTTGGGTGCCCTGTAACTTACAGTCCCAACTTTTATGTTTCGATTGGTACTTCTTATTCTGGTGTTGACGTCGCAGCTTCTGTAGACACGGAATTCCTGACTGCCACGGTGCTCTACGTATTTACGTTAGTGTTGGGGATATTCACCGCGATCGAACACGTCTTGGCGGTGCCCTCGCTCTTGACTGCGCAAAAATTACCACTCGCGAGCATCGGTATGTACACTACGTGTTTCTGCTCTCACGTATTCCCTCCAACTCTCCGAGTAGCTCAAATGTGACTTTAAATTTCTGTGGCAGGACCCGGGGGATCGGCCGCAGCCTTCCTCCGTTCAAACTACACACATTGTTGGAATATAGAGATCGATTTAGATGAAGACAGTGAATTGGATTGACGGTACATATTCGAAGGCAGAACATATGCAACGGGCCTCAGGGACTCGCCAGGGAGAAACTAAGAATGGAAGACTATTTCCCGAGCCCGGCTCGGAGACTCGGGCAGCTGTCATCTCCAGATGTGTCGCCTCCGGACCGCCATCTCCGGACGCCCATTATCCGGACACTTCCCTTCGTACGGAAGATGCAAAGGAACGCAGGAGAAAGGGAAAAGGAAACGTCCAGTACAGCAACAGACAGCTGCAAAGGAGATAACAATGAAACCCAGTATCCTCGGATGCCTGGTTAGATCTCATAAAAAAACCTCATGGAAAAACCACGGACATAGGAGAAAGAGTGCATCCTCCAAAGGGGGGGGGGGAAGGAGAATGAAAGCAAACCAGTTTAACCACCTGCCATGTGTGCCTCACGGGAATCTTCCCCTCGATACCAGGCCGATCCGTAGGAAAATCTGTCCATTGTCAGTATTAACTGTAAATAGTAACTCATCATCGGCGCGCACGACTGTTCCGGTATAGGGGCACCGCAGAAGTTACCGCGTTACCAAGCGCGCACAGCAACCACATCCTCAAAAGTGCATGACGGCTCCGGTGTAGAGCACCGCAACTGCTCCATCATCGCCAAGCGCGCACGCAGCTCCTCGAGTGCGCGCGTCAGCTTCGGTGTGGGGTGCCTCAGCAGCTCTAGCATCACCACGCCGCTCCTCCGAAGGTTTGCTTTTGAGAACGCCGACGGTAATTTCGAACGATCGTGGTACGGCTCAAAAAGAAAGTGGCAAACGACTGTGATATCTGAGATCGCTTCGCCGGTTACGGCCAATTCCTGGCGAACGGCGAGCAGGCTGAAGATGTATCCGAAGACCGAATATCGTGAAGACAGAGTTGTAAGCATTCCTGGCAAAGTTCCCAGACGCGGACTGCAGAATCGATTTCGCTCGTGGGAGGACTGCGATTGACGGTTCGAGTCGTGGGTTCAACCGATAGGTAGATAACCGAGGCTGCGCGGTCGTCGCACTGATTGTAGTCACGGCCCTAGGTAGTAACTAGTGTCAGAGTTCAACGAAATTTCTTTGCGGGTAGCAATCTTGAGGGCACTCAGCGGTAAGGAGTGATCTCATGTCAATCCCCACGAGTGGTAGGTACAGGCGTGGCGTAGTTCGGCGACTGCGAACGTGATGTTTTGCCTGGTTGAGGCAATGTTGGTGAGGTCGCGACGCGATGTGGCTCAAACGGAGGCTTAAAAACAAGAGTGCAGGGATGATGTGCAGAAGCGACGCGGGTCGGCAGGTGCGATTATCGATGGGTTGCGGATTGGTAGTGCGTGTAACCCGGGCTTATAACCTGTTGGGATATATATAAGGATCGACTTAGATGAAGATAGTGAATTGGATTGATGATCCATCGTCGAAGGCAGAACATTCTCTCTTCCTATTTACAGCGGGCGTCAGGGACTCTCCGGGGGTGTAGTTAGTTAAGTACGGAAGTTGTCGCCTGGGTTGGTGCTCGGAGGCTCGGGTAACTAGCTGTCAACCTCCGGTCCGTCATCTCCAGACGCCGTCTGCCGTCCGTCATCTCCATACGCCCATTATTTCGACACACATTGCCGTGCATCCGCCACCTCACACTCCACCTAGCATGCCCGTTGCCTCCGCTCCCCCTACCTACCCCGTAGCGCCTCCGAGAGGACTCTTCTTCTCGGGAACGGCAAGTGTCCTCCATCCGTCTTGACTGGCGCTAACGCTCCCTTCTCCAGAGTGCAGACCGGCCTTCTCATCCTTCCCGTGTCGTCGAACGCCGGACACCACACCAACACCGCGACAGTCGAGAATTCTCCCGGAGCAAATCCAGCAGCGGTGGCCACATCATGCGCAAGCAAGCGTTCCTCACCGCCATCCTGGACGAAACGGCACTGACGAACATTCTCCGCTTCAACTCGTTGACGATCCACGTTTTTCTGGCTGTTCTTGTGGCGGTGGCCGAAACTTATGTGAACTCTAACACCCGGAAAATACGAAATACTCACCGGATTTTACTCTCAGCTTCACCATCGCCACTATAATCACTAGAACCTTTACGTGATCTCGTTTCCCTTCTCTTTTTGGCGCTCTCTGATGTATGCACGTTTTTCTGGCTGCTCTTGCGGTAGTGGCTGGAAGCTCCCAGTAACGGCTGATCTGTATTCCAGCACTGGGAAAGCAAGAAACATACACACGACTTCACCCACAGCTCAATCATCGCTACTTCAATCAAAAGATTTTAATAATCTTGTTCCCATTCCTTTCCGGTGTTCTCTCATGTGTGTACGATTTTCTGGCTGTTACTGTGGTGGTCGGGATGCTTGTAGGCTGGGGAAGACCAAACCTCGCCACCATCAAGGCGTCCGGTAACTCGTGGGTATATTCCAGTTTCGGAAACACCTTGGAGGTGTTTGGGATGTACAGTATCTTGAGTTTTTTACATCTGCTAGGTGTGACGGGATCCAACGATATCTACTACATATGATCGTACTGACCTGCAACACCATTCCCGATACCACCATGCGACAACCACCGCGCTCGGTCTCTTGTGGATGTATCCCATCCTTAGACGCTCCGAGGTGCTTGAAATGAATTGGGAATCACGGGTTTTGTCTCCTGGCGGGTGTGTGTGCATCCAAATGCCGTCGCCTCTGTATTCGTGACTCCGGCTACTTGCCCTTGTTAACGAACCTCTAGGCCTGCTTCCTGTCTTTCTTCCTAATTCTATGCCGTAACGCGTGGGTGGTATTGGGCTTGTACACGGTATTCGTATGCGTCTTTCACTGCCTCTTAGAATGTATTACGTCCATATGAAGTACTTGGCAGGGGTATTTTTATATATACTCCATAAGTACTAATATTGATTACTCACATGCAGCTAGTCAAGATCATAGCGAGAAACACAAAGAGAATTCTGACCCAGTGCGATGCTCAGTTCGCGGTTTAGTTGTTATAGGGTCCAATATTGATGGGTGGTTTTATCCCATCATTAATCAATTTTAGTTAGTAACGTTAGTGCATTATAAGACAGCCCGATTCCGCTAAAAAATTCCAGGCACGTGACAATCATTAAAACAAGACAAGTGTCCAGCGGGAAAACAATATTTTTTACCCTCCCCTCCTTCACTAAGAATACAGTATTCACACACCAATGCTTCCGTGGAGATTGTGACTGGCGTACTTGGACCGGACGGAGGCGCGCGATCGATGCCACTACCTAGGTCTCTCGCCAACATAAAGAGGGAGATCTCCGAGAAAAAGTGGGCGGAGACACGATGGTGGGCTGGAGGCCGGACCTCCAAGAAGAAATATAAAATGCCGAAAAGCCAGAGGCCGAACGGCACGGTTGCTGGGAGCACCAAGGGGCTCGCCTCAAGGTTCTACCAGCTGAAGACGGGGCACTGCCGCACCGGCCAGTACCTGCGCTGGGCGAAAGCTCGCCCGACAGCTCAGTGCTGGTGGTGCCGCTGCCCCACGCAGACGAGGGATCACCTCCTCAAGGGGTCTTCGAAGTGGAAGGGGCAGCAGAGGACTCTGTGGAAGGAGGTATGGGAGGAGACAGGGAGAGGGAAGCATCGGTGGAAGGCCCACGAGCTCTTTGCCGACCGGAGGTGCAGTCAGGCGGTGCTAGAAATCCTCTCCTCGACGGATGTGGGGAAGATATATAGTGCCGGCTGTGGAAGCCAAAGACGACGCAGGGAACGAGGCGTCGGAATGGGAGCTCCGGGAGCGCCAGGAGCGGGAAGAGGAAAGGAGGGAGGAGGAGCTTGGTGCCGAGGAGGAGCCGGGGGCCGGGGAAGGAACACTGCTGTTCCTACCCACCCCGCCCTTCATGGCATCGGCGGATGGAGAGTAGGGGGGGGGGGGGGGGTCATGGCTTTTCCTTTGTTCTTTCTTTTGTGATTTCCTTTGTGCGCCCCGATATCTTCGTGGGATAGGCCTGGGCGGAGGGCAAGGGGGAGCCTGCACTATGCCGCCACGCGCGGACTGCGGCCGGGAAACGGACTGTACATACTCCTCGCCATGATCTATCTAGGTCGCATGCGAGTAATGAACAAACACACCAATGCTTAATTATTCAACCCCCCCCCAAAACGACTCTAAGCATTAGAAATAAATAGATTAAAACGGGATGAGTGACCATTTATGGATATTTCTGGCCAACTCTCGTGACACCTCTCGCTCGGTGATGAGCTATTCCGCCACGACAATCCCAACAACCGGGGCACCTATGTTGATGGGTGCATGGCGCTGCCGAAAGGAAGTGAAAACGAGCAGAAAGTCAACGCTCTTATGGCTGTGCATGCATGTGTATGGAGGGCCATCTGTAATCCTATCAGTCATGATGGAAATGGTGGTGATGATGATGATGATGATCAATCCACGAGTATAAGCTATTTGGAGATTCAGCGGTGCCCGGTAACATGTCCTTGTTATGGTTTCGTATTATAAACTGCTTGGAATCAGTAGAAGTACATGGTTTAGTTATATCCGGCTGTATGTAATTGGTTTGAAGTCATATCCAACGCGCGGTCAGGTTGTTCGGGGGTCACGGATTTTTGGCTGGTGTTTTTCCATGGGGCAGAACCTATTCTCACTCTGCCACCACCCTGTCTTCACCATTGCCATCATTCCGCTTGTGTGACTACTTTCTCGAGAAACCCTAATTACCCAATTCCCACCTCCGATGGCAATAAGGTCCTCCTCTCCAATTGCTATCTCTGGAGGCCCGCCGTCTCTCCAAACTCTCACAAACTTTGCACAGTTGCTCTCTAACAATCCTGCCACTATTCCCCCAAGAAACCGCCATCATCTGCTTCTCCCTCCCACCCCTCGTTATCCTCCTCACAATCCTACTCGTTCATCTCTTTCTCCTCGCGTTCCCTTAATCCTCACCACGAAGCCACCAACCTCACTTCATCTAAAACTCCTTCCCTCCATCTTCCATACCACATCTTGACGACTCCGACGACATGTCGTCCGACACACCCCACATCATTTCGACCCTCAATATCGAAAACTGGACTAAGCAGAACCATACGTCGCCCATCCGTGGTCCTCCTAAATCACCAGTAGCCGGACCTTCGAACGCCGGGGTCGTATCTGAAGCGGCTGGACAGTGTTGCGCCCTCAGCGACGCTGAAGCCCAGCAATTCATCGATGATGTTTTAGCCAACATGGCCCAGGAAAATGCGGACCTCCAGGAAATCATAACTCCTAGGAGCGAAGCACCCACGACCGACGCAGCCGTCGAAGTCGCACTGGTCAACGGAGAGAAGGGAGAAACGGAAGGACTGAAGACGACCCGTCGATCTTCTAACATGTCACGCTCTCCTCCGTACGACGGACGCCGACCCTCGCCCCGGAACAGGAGCAGAAGCCCAGTTCGCATCGCCGAAGACAGGATCCAGACTACAATCCCCGGTTCGAAAGCTAATAGACGCTCCAGGGACAAAGTCTCCAAGAATGATCTGCATAGGCACCCCACGTCTCGAGTCGGGCGTGATTTTTACCGCAGACGTTCCCGCAATGGCGGTGGCACGAGTCACCAGCGCAGCAGCCCTGCCAGGAATGAGAAGGGAACCTCGCATGGTACAGACGACGAACTTCCGAAGACTGATCGCCTCAGCGGAAAATTCACCAATGAAAACTCCTGCAGTCGCGGAGTAGTCTTGTACGGAGAGCTCTTTCCACGCTGGCGGAAAGAACGTTCCGCTCGCCGGAACGTTTCGCCAGCGGATGGACGCGGCCACACCCCCACGCCTCAGGAAACGGAGGTGATACCAGATAGCGCGGAGACAGCCCAAAGTGTCTACAACCATGAGGAGTACGACCCTAGCAAGGCGAATGGCGACGGAGACCAAAGCCGCAAGAAGGACGGCCGCAAGAGATCGGACACCACGAAAATCAGTGGCAAACGTCATGAGGTAAGTCCAGCGATGGAACCGCATAATCGCCCAATAATTTCTAGCGCTGACGCACGACCCTGCAAGAACCTGGCTTCGGATGGAAAGAGAGATAGAGCTGGCCTCTTTACCGGCGAGTATGACGCACTGATGCGCAAGGCGAAGGAGCACTGGGAAAAGAAGCAGGCCGTGATCGACAGGAACCTCGGGGTGCGTGGGAAACCCCCATGAAAATGAAAAGATCGTCAAACTGACTGGTGTGTTTTGTAGCTGCAACGGGAGAGGATTCCTCGCCGTGTGAAGAAATGAGCTTTTCCACTGTATCAACGAGGTGGCCGTGGGACCGGGGTTTCATCTAAGTCTCGATCCTCGTGTTTTGCGCATTAGTTCTTTCAGCAACGCCTATCCCCAAAGTGGGTAATAAAATTTGTTTCGTTGCACGTTTCTTGATGGCTTTGTAATGAAGTTCGCGTGCTTCTGGAAATGCAAATGAAGGTCGATGTCAAGTTTCGCCGTCCGAAAAGTTCGATCAGGCTTACACCGCAATGCTCACAGTGACGAGAGTGGCTAGGAGAATAATTCGATTCCTCATCCAGCTATGCTTCCGCTATTGCCTGGCGCGCAACTTCGTTCTTGTATGTTGGGCCGGTCATCCGGCGGCGGGGTGATTTTCCGAGCACGTAGACCGGCCCACCTGGCAAACATACCTCCGCAGCTTCAAACATTGGCTCGCTGACCCAGTACTCTACAGTCCGGGCAGCACTGTACCCTAACTGGAGTGACTGCCGCGATGTTGTCAAGTCCAGCCGTTGGGACGGAGTAATTAGTTCAGTCCATTGGAGCGGGGACTGCGTACGATTACAATCGACTGCGGTTGACTGCAGCCCGGAGAAGAACATATTCTTGCGGGTTAGACTGTATTTCTCCTTCGTAACCCCATGCCACACGATACTCGTCTACATAACATCTCGTCTATACTTCTGCCAGCATCCACACTACGGCACCGGTGCCGTTAGCGCTGGGAATGGTCCGTACGACCTGTAGTCCAACAGTCGCCTAGCGGGTGGTCACGCTCCGACTGCGCCATTGGCGGCTTGACAACTTTTTTTGTCTAAGAACGTGCTGCCTGCTACACGGTCAGGGTAAACAGCCGCACGCCTTCGCCAGTAGACGTACTATACCTAGGTCGGATACCTTGTTCCTACCGGATGAAGTTTCCGGGAGAATTATTCCTAGCTAGATACTCTATACGGCTTGTAACGCAGGTGCATGAGATCGCTTACCTGCTGCTACACGTTATACCAGAGCCCAAAAGCTCCGTATCCCCTTGGCAGCGCGAACACCGTTTGTGGTTGTGGTTGTTGCGGTGGTGTTGCCGACCCGCTTGAAGAAGCTACCAGTGAATCAGCGTGCTCTGATTTACTTCTATGCCTGGTCTCCCTGCGCTAATACGTTACCTGATTCGGTTGCCATGCCGGAGGGCTGTTATCCCCGCATAAGCCCTCGTGAATGCGACTACCTACCTGGCTTCCTCAGAAGTTCGCCACTGTTCGGAACTAATGTTAGCATCTCTGCATCGTGAATCCGACTTCAAGGTGCATTCATCTAATTCCAGCACTGATAAAGCCTCCAATTAAAGGCGTCGTGCAACTAACCTAAGCTTCATGCGCAGACGCAGTCACTCGATAGCAGCACTAGTTAGTACGGTAATTCGTACCACGGTAGGATTGCTCCCACATCAAGAACCCCCGTTTTTGCTACATACCCTATCCCCTGTAGACCCTGAGGCTGGAAGCGAAACCCCTCCAGGTTCCTACCAGGTTTGAGTCCTGCCGTTTCTCAGCAAAGCTTCTTGGGCGCGATATAAGATTGTATTATTACCCTCCCGGACTCCCGGAGATAACTACGCACGGCTTGAGGCAGGAGAAGGGTAGACGGAAAGCTCCAAGAGGTTGCTCGAAAGAATTTCCGGCGGCCAGTTATTAGCTGTTGATACATGATGTACATCATGGGTATTCGCAAAAAAAAAAAACCGTCGGCATTAGTTAACAACGGGTTTTCATTCATTGGTCAAACAAAGAAGACGACCCCATTACGTGACCCAATCACATGCGCCCCGGATCGCTGCCGCGTCGACAAGACCAGTACACCGTGAAACGCCAATAGTGAAAGAAATGGAAAAGGAAACAAAAAAAACCGGTAAAAAGGAAGTGAACAGCAGGTGGAGTGGAGTAATTCCATGATCAGGAGGTAGGAAAGGAAACTAGCGATACGGCCGCAATCCACCCAGAAACTGGAAACTCCCCGCCCCGCCTCCGCCGCAATCACTCTTTCCCGTCTCCTTACGGGCGCGGCATCCCGATGTACTCGTTGGGAGCCGCAGGGTCGTGGTTGAGCCCGATACACTTGAAGTCCCAGCCACGGTCATCCTGCTCGGCTTCATCGTCGGACTCCTCCTGGAATGCCAGCACGGGCTTTCCGGCCACCGCGTCGGCGGGGTAGTGCACGGCCTCGATGTCGCCCAACAGCTGCTTCGCCTTGTTGGCTGCCATGTCGTATACTTCTACCCGCGCCATCAGCTCCTCGAGGCACGATTCCGACGGTGCCGTCTGGCTCCTGTGCAGGGTGCGAGCGCGGTTGCGGCGAACGAGGCCCGGGACCAGCGACTGGGTGATCGGTGCCCCGCTGGAGGAGTGACGCAGCGGGCTGGAAGCATTGTTGGGAGCGCGCGCGAAGGGCACGGTTCCTCGGGCGGGCAGCTTGCTCGAAGGAGAGAACGAGACCGAGCGCGAGCCGATTGTGATGGAGCGAAGGCGGTCGGACGACTGTGGAGAAACGCCGGCTCGGAGCTGGTGACGATGGAACAGTCCTTGCGGTATTACCGTGTGCGAGCGGGAGCGGTTGGGCCGTAACGGCTCCGAGGAGGGCTCTGGTTGTTGTTCTGTGAGTAGACAGAATTGACGGTCGGGGAGAGAGGAATTGGCCGAGGGTTTGGAGAACATACCATGGCTGGCATTGAGCGCCATAATGTGCTGGCCGGGGAATACGGTGTGGTCGTGGAGTGAAGGTGCAAGGCAGAGAAGGCGAGCAGCGGTGGTCGACGAGGTGCTCGTAGTTCCGCTAGTCGATTGAGTGACTGCGGATGCAGGGACCAGGCTGAACAGCCAAGGCACAAACAAGATTACCGAGACACGCTACTGGGAGAACCAAGCCGATCCAGCAGACGGTCGCTTACGTACACACCGAAGATCGAAGTGGGAGGCCCAGCACAGCGGACCCGAAGAGGCGGCAGGGGGATTGGCAAAGCAGTATCGAAGCGCCACTTGCATCCAGCTCGATTCCCCGCCGAGCGTCTAGTCTCACGGATCGATCCCTCGGATCAAACGCTCACATACCATCGGCGAGCACAGTGAGGGCTCCATGGAGGGGCGCAACATGCGATCCGCTAGTAGAAACCTGGACAGGGGTCGTTCGTTAGCGAGAGTGTCACCCTGGGAGACGATCATCGGAAGGGCAAATCACTCAAGCAACCCCCCCCCCCCCCCTACAGTAGAGCGGGGTTTAATCGCCCAGTGCTCGCTGTTCACGGCGGCCGTTCTGTCTGTGAGCCGTGTCGTGACTTGTGAGCCATGCACAGTCCTTTGCTCAGATCTATTCCCTCGGTGGGGGTCAAGCCTCACGCAGCCCCCGGCCGGAGTACACCTCACGCCCCCTACCCGGCATCTGCATTGTCACTGAAGCAAACGGGTATGCAACAGAGAGTGCTCACATTTTTTTGTTTAGTCATCAACCGCAGGCGACCTGGCTAGACCATGGCAACATGAGTAGAGTACTGCCCGTTTCCGTCTGCAGTCCGCTCCGGAGGCAGTGCTTGCATACTCTCCTTCGCCCTCCGTCCGGGCCGGCCCCAAAAGTGATAGCGCGCACTAAGGGAATTACAACAGAAAGAACAAAGGAAAGACGCCACCCAAGTCCTACCGGTTCTCCGCGGACGCCATGAAGGATAGCGTGGGAGCAACGGCAGCTATTCCTCACCCCCGGCACCCAGCTCCTCGGCCTCCACACTCCTCTCTTCTCCTCTCTCCCTCTTTCCCCAGAGTTCCCACTCCAACGCCTCGCTCTGTCTTCCTCAGCCGGGGCTGGGACCAGCCTCCCCACATCCGTAGTGGAGATGAAGTCTAAAATCAGCTGGCTGCAGCACTCGTCGGCGAAGAGGTCCTGGATCTTAAACCCATCCTTACCCCCCCCACCCCCGCCGCACCTCCACCGACGGAGAGAGCTCAGTCGGCGAGTCCACCAACAACCACTTCTGTTGCAATATCTCACTCGTTGCTTAGTCACGGCAGGCATGGGCCTACCCCTATATTCTCCTTTCTCTCGAGGCTTCAGCCTTACTTAGACAATACACACGTTCATCACTTTCAACAGGTTATGA
>Ga0307508_10002706_pt1 | contig 18538 bp, 15 predicted proteins | sample 9_EM_MG_FD_203089 | JGI IMG/M metagenome (GOLD analysis project Ga0307508, IMG submission 203089) | Populus trichocarpa ectomycorrhiza microbial communities from riparian zone in the Pacific Northwest, United States - 9_EM | ecosystem: Host-associated > Plants > Roots > Unclassified | place... | reverse complement strand
GATAGACAAGTCCTCAAGTCTTCAAGCAATCGCAAAGCACTCTTTCTCTCTCTCTCTCTCTCTCTTCCGTATCAAATCTTCTAGTTTCCAAACGACTCCCACTTCCGCAGTGCGCCCATAACTACACTCTCGTCTGCTTGGGGCACTGGCACCACCAGCACTGGGGGGTCGGCCGTGATTTGGTCCAGTGCAGGTATTCGCCTGTCAGGCAGTGCCCCGTCTTCAGCTGGTAGAACCTCGCGGCAAGCCGCTTGGTGCTCCCAGCAACCGTGCCGTTGGGCCTCTGGCTCTTCGGCATCTTGTATTTCTTTTTGGAGGTCCGGCCCCCAGCCCACTGCCGCGCCTCCTCCCACTTCTTCTCCGCGATCTCCCGCTTGATGTTGGCGAGAGATCTGGGGAGCGGCATCGAGCGCTCCTCCTGCCGGACTGAGTAGGTCCACCATTCCACCCCTCGAGCGTCCGGCTCCTCCGCGGCGAGCTTGGCCCACTCGTCCGCCTTCTCGTTTCCTTCCACTCCTTCGTGCGCCGGGCACCACCTTACCTCGATGATGCCCGGAACCGCCCTTCGGAGCGCCGCAATGCTCTTCCTTGACTCCAGGGCGTACTTCTGTCCCGGGCCCGGCTCGTCGCTTGCCATCCGTTGGATCGCCGCCTGTGCGTCGGTGAAGATGGTGACTCGGTTCGGGACTGTGTTTCTTCTTGATGCGGAGTTCAGCGCCCGCGCTAGAGCCGCACATTCTGCATCGAAGGCCTCCTGGTTGTAGCCCAAGTGGGTCTTGATGCCCTTCCAGGATAGGCCGTTTTTCCATACCACCGCATAGCCAGCAGCCCCGTCCTCCAGCCGTGACCCGTCTGTGAACATGACAAGCCCCTGCCTCTCCTTTTCCGCCTCCCTCTTCGCCTCCTCTCGGTCTTCTTGGGTCAGCTCTGCATTGAATGGCTCCGGATCTTCAAGTAGGACCGTCTGCTCTGTGCTCGTCCAGGTGTGGTTCAAGGCTGTCTTTAGCCTGTTGCCGATGGCTGTGCTGCTTCCGATCGCGACCTTCCTGGCCTCGTCTCCTTGGGGTAGGCTCAGCAGCCGTAGCCCAAATCGCCGCTGCCTATTTTCCAGCTGGTTGGATGCTGGTCTGAGCCCAGACTCCATCGACAGCGCTCCCAGGTTGGTTGTTCGGAAGGCTCCCGTTGTCGCCCGTGCCTGCTGGTTGACCAGCAGCTGCAGCTCCTCCGCACGCCCTGTTGTACCTCTGACGTTGCCACCCTTCCACCACAGCTCCGCGCCGAACATGGCGACGGACTGGACACATGCCATCATGACCCGTCTGCAGTTGATTGGGGAGAGGCCCATCTTGCCAGTGAGCCGGCGAAGTCGGGTCATGGCGTTCCTCCCGCTCTTCAGCCTGGTGGCGTGGTGCTCCTTCAGCGTGAGTTGCGAGTCCAGCCACACTCCCAGCCATCTCGTCGCTTCCTTGTTGAAGGGGACCTCGGAATCCCCAACCTTGACCTTGGCCGCCGCCGCCGTGCCCTTCTTTTTCCGCCAGAACATCGCCGCCTCCGTCTTCCCCTGGTCGAAGGCCACCCCGTTCTTCCCTGCCCATTCGATGACTGCCGCTGCTGCCTGTGACAGCTTGGCCGCAACTTCTTTGTCGTTCCTCCCCTCCGCCAACCACCCGATGTCATCGACGAAAGACAGCCCGCTGATGCCTGGTGCTGCTTGCTCTACGGCGTCAAATAAGGCTAAGATGCAGTGTGGATAGTTGTCGCACGCGAGAAGTATCGTTCAAAGGGAAGCGCTGCGTAGAGAAAATGATTTTTCCTCCTTTCTACGTTCCCACGGAAGCTGTGAAGGTACTTTGCGTGGAGAGTTGTCGCCACACCAGTAGTATCATTCAAACGGAAGCGCTGTGTAGAGAAAATGATTTTTCCACCTTTCAACGTTCCAACGGAAGCTGTGAAGGCACTTTGCGTGAGGAGTTGTCGCCACGCCAGAAGTATCGTTCAGACGGAAGCGCTGCGTAGAGAAAACACTTCCTCCTAATTCCTACGTACTAACGGAGGTTGTGAAGGTATATTCCGTGGGTAGTAGACACCCCGCCAGACGTTGCGTTCGAACGGAAGCGCTGCGTAAATAAAAAGATTTTCCCTCCTTTCTACGTTCCAACGGAAGCGGTGAAGGTACATTGCGTGGGTAGTTGACGCCTCGCGAGATGTAGCGTTGAAACGGATGCACTGCGTAATACAATAATTTTTCCTCATTTCTACGTTCCCACGGAAGCTGTGAAGGTACGTTGCGTGGATAATTGTCGCCACGCCAGAAGTATCGTTCAAACGGAAGCGCTGCGTAGAGAAAATACTTCCTCCTAATTTCTACGTACTAACGGAGGTTGTGAAGATACTGCGTGGGTAGTAGACACCCCGCCAGACGTAGCGTTCGAACGGAAGCGCTGCGTAAATAAAAAGATTTTCCCTCCTTTCTACGTTCCAACGGAAGCTGTGAAGGTACATTGCGTGGGTAGTTGACGCCTCGCGAGACATAGCGTTCGAACGGAAGCGCTGCGTAGATAAAATAATTTTTCCTCATTTCTACGTTCCCACGGAAGCAGTGAAGGTACTTTGCGTGGGTAGTTGTCGCCACGCCAGAAGTAGAATTCAAACGCAAAAACTACGTGCAGAGTATAATTCTTCCTCCTTTCTACGTTCGAACGCAACCGCTGCGTACAGACCGCTAAAAACGCGTGGAGTGCGTTTCAACGGAAAATAGCAAGCTAAAGTTCGTACCAACGCTGCCAACGGTTCTAACGCAATGCTGCGTTGACACGCAAATTTTTTTTTCCCGATGTAGAGCCGTTTCTAAAAAACCGGGGAAAGCGCTGGACGCCCAGAGCCATATATTCTGGATGCCCAGAGCCATTTCCGCAGGTCAGGAGAAAGTGTTAGATACTCAGAGCACATACTGGACACTCGAAGTCATTACTGGATGCCCGGAGAAAATACTGGACGCCCGGAGTGGTAGACATTTGACGCCCGAAGCGAATACTGGACAACCAGAGCGAATACTGGACACCTGGTGCAAGAACTGGATGCCCGGAGCGAACAACGGACACCCGAAGCAAGTACAGGACGCCCAATGCTATTACTGGACGCCCGATGCTACTTCACTTAGATGTCCGGAGCCAGTTCTGGATGCCCGGTACTATTACTGGACACCTACTGCTAATACTGGACGCCCGATGCTATTTGTCTTAGACATCCGAAGCCAGTTCTGGACACCCGGTGCTATTACTGGACGCGCGATGCTATTTCGCTTAGATGCCTGGAGCCAGTTCTGGACGCCTGGTGCTATTACTGGACACCCGGTGCTATTACTAGACACCCGATGCTATTTCTCTCAGACGTCCGGAGCCAGTTCTGGACGCCCGGTGCTATTACTGGAACCCCGGTGCGATTACTGGACGCCCGATGCTATTTCACTTAGACGTCCGGAACCAGTTCTGGACGCCCGGTACTATTACTGGACGCCTGGTGCTATTACGGGACGCCCGGGGCTATTTCTCTCAGACGTCCGGAGCCAGTTCTAGACGCCCGGTGCTATTACTGGACACCTGGTGCTATTACTAGACGCCCGCTGCTAATTCTCTTAGATGTCAGGAGCCAGTACTGGACGTCCGGTGCTGTGCAGATTATGTCCCGGAGCAGTGGTACCGCTTTCGACTCCCACGTCCATTTTACAGTTTTGCGATGGTACGAGTTCAAGAAGGAGAGAATCTTTGGGATATAGGCAGCGCTGTTCCCCTTTGATTACGGACACAGTGTCGAGGAAATAGTGCTGTCGTACCGTCCTGATGACTTTTCAAGTGCCGAAGTCAGGTGGCAACTATCTTCAGCAACTGTTGTGTGCTAATTACGGTTATGACTTCATCGCATGCGTTCGTGAGAACTTAATTAGGTTAGAAAGGGGCCATTGTGATTTTTTGTTGGATCATCAATGTATTAATCATCCCGTGTAATAGTATGACGCCGATTGTGGCGCGCCTTACGGCGCTCTCATATGATGTTTGGCTCGTTTCATGTCTACTACGACTAGACGCAGTGCCATTCTCAACTGGAAGCAACGCCCAACTGCAGGCGCTGACGTAGCGCCATCCTTTCCTGGACGACGACCTCCTTGCCCAGAGGCCAGCACACCAAGTCCTGCTCATCATGGGCAAGGTTCTTTCCAAACATGTTAAGCGCCATGTGTCGGAGGCGGGTACTATTTTGCAAAATAACCCCTTTGAGAGAATTTAGTTTCGCGCTAATTCTCACATTTCGCTAGTTTTAATATCGGGGGTGTGGTTTAGTGGTTGACAATTACCACACCCAGCGACGTAAACTAGCAGAATGTCAGAATTAGTGCGAAACTAAATTCCTTTAAAGGGGTTATTTTGCAAAATAATTTGCTTCATGCGTAGGTGTGCAGCCCTCCACTTCAGAAGGCGACAGGCGACCCCATCCTGCGGGACCAACCCAGTAGCCAACACCAAGACCAACCAGGCTCCTCCCCTCACCAGGAATCTTTCTTGTATCATAAAGTCTCAAGTCTCCGCCACCTTGCCCACCTCAATCATGCGTGAATACGAGAAGAATGGAGGACCTGGGCTCTGATTGGCGGAATTGCTACTCCTGTTCATCCGGGGCCAATTATAACTTGGTGGGGGGTGGAGTTAACGATAACCCTCATCCCCACTTCGACACGGGTAGGAGCAGCCCTGCTCACTGATCGCTATATGGTAGGACTTCATCGGGGCATGTCAGTTCTTCATGATGGCGCCTCAATAAACCAGAAGCAGAAGAAGCGTCCAAGTTACTAAGGCCGCGCCCCCTGTTTCCTCTGCGCCAATCCTTTTCTCCTATTCTATGCTCACATTTTTCGCTACAAAGGGGGGGCGGCGAGGGCCGGTCGAAGCGGGGTGACGAGACCGTATCAGGAGAGTTGATGACTCGAGTGAACAAAATAGAATGACTCCAATCAATAAATTGAATGACTGGAGATAATAAAATAACATGACTAGAGTCGATAAAATAGAAGGACTTGAGTCTACAAAATACTCGAAGGAGTCGATAAAAGTAGATGACTCGGGTCGATATGTGGGATGGCTTCGGTTAACGGGATACCAGCTCCGCTGTTGCTGTCTTGTCGCCCCGCTTCGACCGGCCCCCGCCCTCCCTAGTCAATAGTATAAGATGACTAAAGTCAATGAAAATAATGAGTCAATAAATAAAAATGAACACAAGAGTCAACTAACTGGAATGACTTTGGGGGGGTGGCGGCAAACGCAGGGCGGCAAGACAGTCAATAACTAGAATTACTCGAGCCAATTAAATAGAATGACTTGAGTCAACAAAATACCCTCGCTGGGGTCGATAAAATATGATGACTAAAGTCAATAAAATAATGACTGGAGTCAATTAAATAGAATGACTCGAGCCAATAAAATACACTAGCTGGTGTCAATTATCTATGTCTTTATCGTTTTTCCTGTTGTACGGCACTCATTTTCCTACTGCGGGTTTCTCCCACACTGTACAGGGTTTACCGCAGAGGTTTTAATGAGAACATTGGGACTTCATGTTTTTTCTTTTTCACCCTTCATGGCGTTCATCTTTATGTCATCCTTTATGGCATTCCTTTATGGCGTTCCTTTATGGCGTTCAGTCTTGCTTGCTGCTACGGTGCGCACCCCCCCCCCCCCCCTCTCCCTGTACAGTACCCCTAATACGAGGGGTCGAACGTAGGGTGCGGGGCGATGGGTGGGGCTGTGTCGCTCACTCCGAACCGCAACCACGACATCCACTTATTATTCCATGTTGGAAACCAGAACCCGCAAACTCTATGCTCTAAACACACAGTCTTATGCTCCAGAAACGCATCCTCCAGAAATGCAACTATGAACCGACTCGATGCACCCAGCAATACTTCCAACTACGTAGGCACGACGCTAAGTATTGCCCATGCATTCAAGCCATCCATGTTCAATGCCGCTTCTTGAGATCTGAAGCAGATGCTGGTTGGGACGCGGTGGGAGGGCTGATAGCAGCAGTTTCAGCCGAAGTGGCTGACCAGCTCCGCTTATTTTCCTCCCAAACAAAGTCACGAAGTATGTCGTCATACTTCCGGAGAACCTCTTGCCGTACAGTACGGGGGAGACCCGGGGGTAGCACACATGGGTGGATGCGTCCGTGCTTGCTGGGAATGAGGTAGCAGCAACGAGGGCCAAATAGTCCATAGAGAATTGCGGCACAGATAGGGCAACACCGCTTTGAGGAGGCCATTAAGGGGGACGCACCCCGAAGCTCATGGAGAATATCGTGTGGGACTGTTGACTGTAATATGCTTACGTTAGTGTAAAATTCGCGGAGTGGAAACATGTGAACAAACCGGTTCAACACCTCGCTGGTTTGCCACCTTGTGGAGACAGGCAAGGACAGCCTGACAATGCGCAACGCCCTTAAAAGCATAGTTTGGCTCGGAGATCAGATTTCCAACTTTCCCGTACTTCTCGACCACTTTCTGGATGATAGTAGCACATTCGTCTTGGTCCGGATACAAGGCTTGGAACACATCCTTCCACGGCCTCAACTCATCTGACGGGGGAGAGTAATCCAGGAAACGAAAAGACAACTGCGACTGCTGGCCCAAATAGCGCCTCGGCTTTGCTGGGAACAGGTATGACGTAGTGGAACGGCGCGGTAACCAAACGTAGCCAGTAGACCATTTCCTTGGCCACGGCCACCCATTTATCTGACTCCCGAGAATCCACCGACTTGAGAGCCTCGGGGTAGTCAGAAGGATCCTTGGTGCTCTGTTCATCCTCCATGTCTTCATCGCCTTGGTCCTCGTCATTTGTTGGATCTTCTTCGTGAGTTGGCTCCTCTTCGTTGGTTGACTCCTCTTCGTTGGTTGGCTCCTCTTCGTCGGTTGACTCCTCTTCGTCGGTTGACACCTCTTCATCGCTGAAGGCCGAGTAGGGATGGAGGGCGTCTCGGATGCGTTTTTCCCAGTACACAGTCACACACCAGTGGAAGAGAGACGGTCCCCAGGCCATATAAGCGAGCGGCCCGAGGGCATAACATACAACGGCCAGGTGACGGAGTAATTCCGCTCGGGTAGGCGTGTTTGGCTTCCATTCCGACTGAAGACTGGGATTGACCACCTTGCAAAACTTGTTGTAGTAGTTTTTTAGATGGCGAACCGATGTTCCCACCATTTCCAAAAGGTGCAGCACAAAACGGAGGTATTGCGAGAGCAGCGTCTGACCGTCTTGTGGGGTGGCGATCACACTCGGCCCCCTTTTAACGCATTCGTACAACATTCCATATGATTCGGTGTCAATCTGAATGTCTTCAAACGCGTACAATATCGTAATCCGTTCTTCGCTCCGGAAGTGACGTACCAGCGCTTTGGTCTGTGGGAGTGGTTGTATGGCCGTGTCCCTCAAGTTGTCCAAGGTCTTCCAGTAGTTGTGGGGCATCTTCCTTCCCAACAGTCGCCTCTCGAGTTTGCTCGCTCCTTGAAAAACAGAGTAGAAAACAAGATCCTTGAAGGCAGTCTCCCTACTCAGGTCCGTTGTTGACAAGGGGCTTTTGGTTATAAGGTTCGCGACGATCTGAACATGTTCCTGGGATGGAACCTTCGTTCCCCTATGGCGTCATTAGATTAATCTCCACAAGAGGGTGTACTTCTTACCAGTTCTCAACCAAATAACTAACGGTATCGTGGAAGGCACGATCGCTTCCAGCCTGCAGGCGAAAACCGAACCCTTTCTCAGCCCTCACCGGGTCGGGGTTCATTCCCACTAACAAATCCGGAGTGCAGAAGAGCGTGATTCTTTGGGGCGACTGTTTTGGAAGACACGCTACCATTTCCGTACATCGGGCAAGCAGAAACGAAACGGACATCAATTTGTAATTCTTGCGCGACACTGCCGGAACGGTTATATCATACGGTGTGTTGTCAGTCCTACCAAACAAACTCAGTAGAGACGTGACGGTTCGGAAGTGTAGATCATCTTGGTAAAAATCGTCATCGAAGTTGGCGGACATGGTGGCCTGCCACACGGATCTTGAAACTGGAAGAAGTCTTTCACCTGGGTGTCGTCAGCCTTGCAATCGGTATCAACTACTTGAGAAACAGGCGATGTCTAACTTAGGCGATGGGGGGGCAACGGCTTCGGAGAAGTTTTGGCGGTGGGTTAGTGTGGGAGCAAGCTGATACCCTGGTGGAGAAGGTGAAGGAAATCCCAACCTCCGCCTCGCAACTTAACTCACAACCTCCAAGACATCCAAGACCGCCGAGACCACACAGCAGTCACTGTGTCTCCTCCACAGGACAATACCCGGAGCTTAAACTCAACTGTCCTGCATCGCTTAGCTCTGGAAGGAGTGGCTGCCGGCACATCAGGAAAAAAAATTTGCGTCCGGATGCAGGGGCTGCGTCCGGACGCTATATACGCGTCTGAAACGTCTAGACGCTCGGGACGCAACCTGGCAAGGTAGTCTGCGCCCGGACGACGCATGCCACGGCATTTGCCTACTGGACGCAGAGTGTCAAGGCAAAGGTACTACGGACGACGCCTGCCATGGCATCTGCCTTCCGGACGAGGAGTGTCAGGGCATTTGCCTTCTGGACCCGAAGTGTCAGGGCATTTGCCTTCTGGATGCAGCGCGTGTCTTACAGACGCAGAGTGTCAAGGCAAATGGGATCCAGACGAGGCTTACAATGGCGCACCACACATAGGTAATAGAGCGGTCACGGTGGTAGCATACGCGACTGTCAGGGCACGGTGCATTGCAGCGAAGACTATCAAACACGCATTTGGTTCCAGGCATTGTGACTCAAACCAGTTCTATTCATTACATCTAATGTACATCTATATACCACGTCACCGTAGATGGCATCGCTCTGCGTGAAAGTAACAAAGGCAGTTTGCCGGATGAGACACGACGCAACGAGAACGACATCAATGAAGTGGATACCAATGAGGATGCCGGCCGCAAGGACAATAACGAGTACAAGCATGATGTCAATGAGGATGGCGGTGAGGATGCCGGCGGCGTGGATGATAGCAAGACGCGGCGAGAAGATCGACGAGCTTCGTGAGATTATTAGCGCAGCTCTCGGAGTGACAGACAGTGGGAAGTTGTACAATACGACGCGACAAGTACGATGTCGATTAGGATGCCGGCGGCGTGGATGATAGCAAGTAAGACGCGACGAGCACGATGTCGATGAGGATGTCGGCGGCGTGGATGATAGCAAGACGCGGCGAGAAGATCGACGAGCTTCGTGAGATTATTAGCGCAGCTCTCGGAGTGACAGACAGTGGGAAGTTGTACAATACGACGCGACGAGTACGATGTCGATGAGGATGCCGGCGGCGTGGATGATAGCAAGTAAGACGCGATGAGTACGATGTCGATGGGGATGCCGGCGGCGTGGATGATAGCAAGGTAAGATGGGACGAGTGCGATTGTGAGGAGACTGGAAGGCCGAGCGGACCGCTACGGCTGACGAGCTCAGGGTTGGCGGCCGGAGATGGGCCGAACGTGCCGATCACGAGAAAGGGGTCACGAAAGGACGGACCGTCCGCAGCGTGAGGAGAAAGTATGAGGAGAAAGTATGTCTTGATGTCTAGTCAAGAGAGCGAGAGCAAGAGAGCGGCCGCACCTCGGCCGCGAACACAATCCAAAGCCAAGCCGCTAATTCGCCAAGCCCTTCGGCTCTTGGCTTCCTCCCCTGACAGGTCCCCCCGCTCGTCGAGCTCTGTCCCAGAGCTCCTGAATCCATCAAAAAACAAAGAACGTAAACTCGCGATGAACCACAAAACCGATGCAGACTTTTTCCTCCTGAATACACAACCAGCAAAAAACGAAACAAATGAACCGCACTTGGTTCGTACAAGAGAAACAAACTTTTTGGCTCGCTTCTCATCCTGCTCCTGAGCCATCCTTTCTCGGCTGCAGCGCCACTCCTTCCTTTCCCTTGCCGCCATCCATCATACCCCCCGCAGAATCCTTTGTGCTTGTCCCCAAGCCTATGTTTCGAGACAGACAGTCGACATGTGGAATCGACTTTCCCGGTCGGTGGACGATGTCCATGTTGTCAATGAATGGCATCAACTGCATACGAAATTTGTCGAGACGTAGGGAGTATGAGGTGTTTGCCGATGACCGAAGTATGCCGGGTATTGCTGAGTGGTCCGTGAATACCTTAAAGGGTGAGCCTTCCAGATACTGGCGTAGACGCCCCACTCCCCAGGCCAGGCAGGCCATCTCTAACTCTGAAGCCTCGTACCGACTCTCGTACGGCAAGGTCGCTCGCGAGATGTATAAAATAGGCCTCTCCAGTCCTTGTCCTGGGTTTGGAGGTTTCGCCCGGTAGGAGGAATTGTCCGATCCACTGACTCCAATTGGTTGGTCCGGCATAAACGATACGGCCATTGTTTCTGCCTGCAGGACCGACGTGTCGTACATAGTGAACGTGGTAGGTTTTCGAAATTTTTCCCGGGGTATATCCATTTGTCCTCATCTGCGTAATGGCTCTTTAGTCGTACTCGATATCTTCTGCCACACTTTGATGTGTCTCTGTGGGCTATGATACGTTGGGTCGTTCCCTTGGGGTGGCGCCCAAAAATATCGTCTTTGGGGTCGTTCGCTTTGTCAACGTTTTGCACCGAGATCACATCGTGTATTCCCAGGTTTTCCGGTAGCTTTAGGCGTAGTGCTCTTCCTCCAGCGAGTACCTCCAGAATCTCGTAAGGCGGCAGTTTCTGAGCACTCAGCTTATTTCGCTTTATGATCGAGACCGGGTGCCTGTCCAACCGGATTGATACGAAGTCTCCCGGCTTATATTCCGGAAGGGCTGAGTGGGTCTGGTCGTAATACGCCTTGTACGTTGTGAACGACCTAGCTATGGCTTCCTTCGCGTCTGCCAGGCGCATCGAGACATCTTCCAACCATTCTGACGCTGCCGGGTTTTCGTGTGTAGGCGGCGTCTGTGGTCTGAGTATACGCTCGACAATGTTCTGCGGCTGTGCGTACAGAAGCTCGTATGGTGAGAATCCGGTTGTTGCGCTTTTGGCCGTGTTATAGGCCAGCTGTACCAGGTACAGGTGGCGGTGCCATTGTTGTCTGTCACCCACGTATGAGCGTAAGGCCACCTCCAGCGTCCTGTTCAGTCGTTCGACGGCACCGTCCGCCTGTGCATGGAAGGCCGTCGTCTTCCGGTGGTCGATTCCCAGTCTCTTGCACAGATGTTCCCAGAAGGTACGCACCAAGCGAGGGTCCCTGTCCGTGATGAATTTTGTCGGTAGGAAGCCCATGGAGACGATTCTATCAAAGAACATCGAAGCGGCGTTTTCGGCTGTGAAATTCGACGTGCATGGAATGAAGGTTCCTGCCTTCGTGAACCTATCAACAACTACCATGATCGCGTCGTACGGACCGCTTTTTGGGAGGTTGACGATGAAATCGATGTTGACTGCCTCATACGCTTCCGGAATTCTCTCGGCGTCGATGCGTCCAAGCTCTCCCACCATTCTAGTGTTGTGGAGCTTGTTGACGGAGCACTCGGGACAATGCCTGACGTATTCTGCTACCGCAGTTGCCAATCCGGGCCTGTAGAAGGTGTCCATCACCCGTGCATGGGTCTTGGCTCGCCCGAAGTGACCCAATACGTCGTGCGCCGTATGCAAGGTTTCCCGTAGTTTATTTGCTGGCAGGCAGATCCGGTCTCCTTGGCTTGTCCGGAAGAGCAGCAGGCCATCGGTGTTGAGGCTGAACCCGATTTCCTTTGAGGTGCCGGCTTTTGGTGATCCGGCCCGGAGTGATCGGTAGATTGAGCTAAATGCGGGGTCGCATTCGTATGCGTGCGTCCAGTCCGAGTTTTCCACCACCATGGTGAAACTGGTCATATCCTGGCTCACGCTCTGACCAGCGCCCGGCGTCCTGTCCAAACCGGTGTCCGACGTCCTGTCCAAACCGGTGTCCGGCGTCCTGTCCAAACCGGTGTCCGGCGTCCTTGTCCTGTCGAAAGCGACGTCCGGCGTAGTCCTGTCCAAACCAGTGTCCGGCTTCCTCGTTTTCTCGCAAGCGACGTCCGGCGTAGTCCTGTTTAAACAGCTGTCCGGCGTCCTGTCCAAACCGGTGTCCGGCATCCTCGTTTTCTCGAAAGCGACGTCCGGTGTCCTGTCCAAACCGGTGTCCGGCGTCCTGTCCGAACCGGTGTCTGACGTCCTCGTCCTGTCGAAAGCGACGTCCGGCGTAGTCCTGTCCAAACCGGTGTCCGGCGTCCTATCTTGGTGGCCTTTTGACGCTGTCCGGGCGTCCGGCGTCCCAGTCCGGTCGACTCGATAATCGTCCGTTGTCCAGATCTGTGATAGGACTGCTCCGAAGCCGTCCTTGCTTGCATCGGTATGTAGGATAAAGGGCCGGTCATATTTCGGATGTGCCAGTATTGGGGTCGATGACAGCCTTGCTTTCAATTCCTTGAAAGCGGTCTCACATTCATCTGTCCAGGTGATTCTGGCTCCCGGGGCGTACTTCCCACTTGCTTTCTTCAAATCATTCAGTGGCCTTGCGATGCGCGAGAAATTTTCGATAAAGTTCCGATAGTATCCAAACATGCCGACCACCCTGTGCAGTGCTGCCATGGTGGCTGGTGCCGGTAGGTCTGTCACAGCAGCGACTTTATCCTTGGTCGTGGCAAGTCCGTACCGTGAAATCTGCATGCCCAGCATTGTCACGTCCGGGTATGCGATCTTGCACTTTGTGGCGCTGAGCTGCAATCCGGACGCCCGTATCGCTGTCAGGAACCGGCGGACATGATCGACGTGTTCTGCCCAGCTGTTCGAGAACACGATTGCGTCGTCGATGTAGCATAATGCTGCTGTCCAGCGTAGCGATCCCAGGACCCGATCCATCAACCGTTGATACTGGCCAGGGGCATTTTTCAGACCGAATGGTAGTCGCTTATATTGGAACAAACCGCGATGGCATATAAATGCGGTTTTGTGTCGATCCTCCTCGTCGATGTCCACTTGGTGGTAGCCCTTGACGGCGTCGAATACAGAAAAGTATTGCTTGTTGGCCATTGCTGAGAAGACGTAGTCCGGTCGTAGTAGCGGATATGCGTCAGGGACGGTGACCGCGTTTACCGGGCGGTAGTCGACACAGAATCGCCATTTGTTATTCTGCCAGACCAGCAGGACCGGGCTTGCTGTTGGGCTTGTCGATGGCTCGATGACATTCCAATTCAGTAGTTCTTCGATCGCCGTGTCGATCGCGTCGCGTTTGGCCGGTCCGGTGGGCCTTGGTGCCTGTGGTGGAGGGAGGGGATTGTTGCCGGTGTTGATCGGAACTGAGTATCCACGTACGTGTCCGATTGATTTTCCGTCACTGAAGCAGTCCGAAAATTCCTCGAGAACTAGTCCAATCTCGGTACGCTGGGATTCTGACAGGTGTGGGGAAACCGTGGGCTTTCCTTCGGTGAACGGGCTGGTTTCCGGCAAGATGTCGCCGTTGTCCTCGGCCGGGAACAACTCACCTTTCCTCCTAGGCTGCGCCATGGCGGATATTAGAGCTGCCTCGTCATCGCCTATCGATCGAGATGGCCTGGTAGTATCGGACGTCGGCCGAGGTGGCCTGTCGTCAGACGTCGGCCGAGGTGGCCTGTCGTCGGACGTCGGCCGAGGTAGCCTGTCGTCGGACGTCGGCCGAGGTGCCGCCAGCTCAACGTGATAGCATTCTTGCTGACCCGGAACAGCTGCCAATCCCATGTTGCCACGAACGGCTGCTTCCGGCGCAACCAGGTCGTTCCAATTAATGTGGCTTCCCGTTTGGTGCACTCTGCATCCGAACAGGACGGGTTGAGCGGCGCCCAGTTGTTGGTCTTTTTCTATGACCACGGGATGTTCGCTCCAGTTCGAGAACATCATCGAGGTTGTGCCACTGTCAATAATGGCATGCATCAATTGAGGGCTCGGCGGCATTCCTTTTTCGACTGTTGTAAATGGCAGGAAGGTGTAGTCAATTTTTGCTGCGATTCGGGGCGTCCGGATGGCAATGGGCTTGATGGTCCTACCTGGGATTGTTGTCCGATCGAGTGCCAAAACCTTTATGTCCGATAGGTGGCGGCTAGGCGGCGATGCCAATCTGGTAGTGTGACCTGTTGGAAAACTTGCGATCTTTTTGGCTATATTGAGCTCCATTCCGTAGTCACATAGGAAATCGAGACCTATCACAAGTCCGGGGGGGAAGTCTTCTATCAGATGGACCTCTATGTCGGCCTGTAGCTTCTCGCGTGTGTTGCCGTTTCTCACACAATTGAATTGGATCGGGACGATGGCGTATCCGGAGGTTTTATTCGTGCCAACTCCTGATACTGATGCCGTGTTTGGAAGTATCTCGATTGCTGGGTATCCTCGCCGAAATACCGCGAGATCCATGAGGCCGACGTTGGAGCACGGATCCGTCAGTGCTTTCGTGGGACCGAGCTGTCCAGCTCTCACATAGCAGTGGAGTGGTGTCGATCTTAGAAAGCTTCTGCCATCTCCTCGTAGCTGGGAAGGCCGTTCCAGAATTATCGTCGGTATCCCCGTTGACAGGTTAGCGTTCTGTGATGTCTCCTGGAATGGGGGACATCCAATGCCAAAGCCCGGGGGCAGACAGCTAAAGGGGTTACCTTGTAAAATGCCGCCCACGGGCAGGAGATTGTCCATTTCCTCCCTTCCTTCCAGTTTCTCTCTGTCTGTTTCCGTTCTTCGTTTTGTTTTCTCTTTGTCCGGATTTTTCCCTTCTTCTTCTTTTTTCTCTTCATTCCCGATTCCTCCACTCGTCAATTCTTCTTTCTTTTTGTCCGTTGCTTCCACTTTTCCTGTTTCTTCCTTTTCCTCCTCTTTTTCCCGTTTTTCCATCATTTTCGTTTTTCGTCGTCGGTGTTCGGTGTCGGTATTATTCGTGGTGTTGTCCGGTCTAGGCGGACCTTTATAGGTGTCATCGAGGGTGTGAGTATGAGTAGGTTTATGAATGGGGATTTGAGTATGAGTTGGCATGTGATTAGGGCGGGGACTGTGAATAAGGGTGTTATCGGGCGTGTGATTATGAGTAGGGTTTTGGGTATCGTCGGGCGTGTGATTGGGGTAGGAGTTGTGAATTAGGGTATTATCGGGCGTGTGATTATGAGTAGGTTTTTGGATATCGTCGGGCGTGTGATTATGAGTAGGAGGTTTAGTGTGAGTTGGTGTATGGGTATCGTGAATGGGGATGTGAGTATATGTCGGCGTGTGATTAGGTTGGGGGTTGTGAGTACTAGGGGCATTGTCGGGCGTGTGATTAAGGCGGGGATTGTGAATAGGGGCATTGTCGGGTGTGTGATTAAGTCTTGCCGTAGCGCAAAAAAGGGTGTTGTCGTTGTCGTGTTGATCGGGAGACCTGTGGTGTGGTAGAGGTTTCTCTCGGAGTGCGGGTTTCTCTACAGGTCCCCGAACCCCAGGTCATTTCCCGATTCGTCGTCCGAATCATAAACGTTCTCTGCCTCTGTCCGTAGTCTATGATCGATCTCATGGTAGTTGTCTATGTCGTAGAGGTTGCCTCCGTAAACATCGTTGGCGTAGTTGATGACGAAGGCCTTCATCGCTGGGTCCTCACGGCAGTCAAAGTCGAAGTGCCACTGGTTGTCCTGTCCTCGTTGCCGTAGGCACTTGTTGCACGGCCGCATCATGAACACGGGTGTGCCGTTGCGCCTCGTGTACGACATCTCCATCTTACCTGTGGCCGGATTCATTCGGTGCCTCAAGGTCGCACACAGCTCCGCACCACGTGTCTCCCTCGTGGCCTGGGGGTTATTCCGGTCGTTGGCACGATACCGGTCGCGGCCAGTGTCGGCTCCCTTACCTTTATCCAAGCTGGACGATCCCGGCTGGGTGGCCGCAGTTTTGCTATTGCTGCTGTTGCTGTTGTTGTAGGCAGGTCTGTAGGAGTCCGTCGTTTGGCGGTTGTTGTACTGACGGGTGTTCCCGGTTCCTTGACGTGTGTTGTCATACAGTGGCCTGTCGTACCCTCGAGGCTGTCCCTGGCCGGCGTATCCTCGAGGCTGTCCTTGTTTTCCGTTGTACATTTTTTCCAGATTTAGCTGTTCATCGTAATGTCCGATTTCCTCAATGAACGCCTGTAGGTTTCGGAACTCCTTGCAGTAGCGAGCAGCAGGTGGGTCCAGTCCGAGCCGAACCTGCAGGATTTTGTTTTCGTCGTTTGCCTGCGGATAGGCGTCCTCGACCATATTCAACTTCCGCAGGGCGTACTGTGTGTACGACTCACTGTATTCCTTTTTCCTCTTGTCACATGCAAGCTGTAGCTGTCCGGCAGAGGCTCGCCACTTCTCCGTAAACTTGGACTTCATAAAGGCCCAACAACCGGGACGAGTTGTCATGAATTCGATGTCCGTATTCCTGAGCGAGACAAACCAGTCTCGGACGACATCTCCTTCTGCTAGACAATGCATCAGTACCGAGGGGCATACCTTTTCTTCGCCGTAGGTCATGACGATAATGTCCATGAGCTTGATCCATTCCGCCAGGTTCTTGCCAAAGGCATACCTGGGAAGCTTCTTGGCATCGAATCCTTGTCCGTTGTTTGTGTCCGACGTTGTCATATTGGCAGGAAGATTGACAATGATTTCCGGTCCGGAAAGCTCCACTTCCGGACAGGTCCAAGTTGCGTTTCGGATCTTCTCTCTCTCTGCATCTATCCGCTGAAGACGTTCTTCTTGTTGTCTTCTGGCAGCCCGGAGTTCTGCGTCCCTTGTGCGTGTGGAGACGCCTGGTGCCGTGTCATGCAGGGCCTCTACCTGATCACGTAGGGGCTTTAGCTGTGCGGCTAGCATGGAGGACACAGACGCTGTGACAGCTTCGGCAATGTACTGTTGTAATTCGTCGCAATTCATTCTGCTGAGGAATTGCAACACGTCGAATGCAACCTTTTTCTCAATTGCTCGGAACCCAATTCGGTGTTTGGTTGTGCGGGCTGGTCTTCGTTGGGGAAGGTTTATCCGTAGCGGTATAGGTGGTGGTGTAGGTGTCGGAGGCGGGAGATAAATGCGGGGTGGTACGGTGGGTGGGGTTGGAGTGGGGAGTGGGGGAGTGGGCTGTTGTGGTACGGAAGGGGTAGGTGTGGATGATGTCAACCGGGGTAGTCGATCGGAGGTCCCTATGGCCTGGTGGGCAGACTGGCTTTGCACTGGCTGACTGTGCAGCGACTGGTGCCGAAAACGTGATAGGGAGAGTGCGCGAGCGGGTCTCGAATCCTTCCAGGGGGTGGAGATCGTCAATGCCCTGAAGGCCTCGGGATCTGGCTCTCGAGGTTGGGCGGGTTTTGCGGCGAAAGGATTCGGCCACTCTGAATCAGAGCTCGAGGGGCTCTGCTCGTTTGTGCGGTATTTTGTGAAATCGGAGGGGTTTCGTGGGTAGGTCAGCTGTCTATTGCCCGGCTTCTGGTGCCGTATGACGCTTCGGAGCTCGTTGGCAGCTCTTCCGGGGGAGGCGGACGACAGCCGGTTGAAGTCAATCAATGGAGCCTCGCTGACTATCACACGGGCCAGTGTTTCCTGACTCGATTCGACTGGGTTTCGGGGCGTTCTCAGTATTAACGCGGTGGAGGTGAGCGGAGGCTCGGGAGTGGGGGCGGTTGTGGGTGGGGGAGAATTCTCAGCTGAGGCCTCAGCTAAAGGTTGCTTCTCCTTCTTTTTCCTTGTTTCTGAGATATCACGGAGCCGGCGTCTCGGAGGAGGGCGCTTGCTCGTTCTGTGCCAGTATGTGGCTTGGTTGGGTGGAGGTATAGTTGGAGGAATGATTGCTGTTTTTCTGGAGCTCGGGCGAGATGCCTTCGGAGGTGACAAGGACGAACCGTCCGTTGACGCCACTTGTGAGGAGACTGGAAGGCCGAGCGGACCGCTACGGCTGACGAGCTCAGGGTTGGCGGCCGGAGATGGGCTGAACGTGCCGATCACGAGAAAGGGGTCACGAAAAGAAGGTGCGGACGGACCGTCCGCAGCGTGAGGAGAAATTATGAGGAGAAAGTATGTCTTGATGTCTAGTCAAGAGAGCGAGAGCAAGAGAGCGGCCGCACCTCGGCCGCGAACACAATCCAAAGCCAAGCCGCTAATTCGCCAAGCCCTTCGGCACTTGGCTTCCTCCCCTGACAGCGATGGTGGCGCGTATGATGAAAGGAAAAGAAAGAAGTGCAGGAATTTTGGCCCGTGCCATCGTATTTAGCAAGCCGAGCTGTGGTAAGCGAGCCAAACCGTACGAAAGCGCAGGCGCTAGCAAATGCTTGGCACCTTACAAATTGCATGCGAAATCACTCGCTATGCTCGAAACTTGTGATGTTGCAATATCTCACTCGTTGCTTAGTCACGGCAGGCATGGGCCTACCCCTATATTCTCCTTTCTCTCGAGGCTTCAGCCTTACTTAGACAATACACACGTTCATCACTTTCAACAGGTTATGA
>Ga0307508_10002705_pt1 | contig 18554 bp, 17 predicted proteins | sample 9_EM_MG_FD_203089 | JGI IMG/M metagenome (GOLD analysis project Ga0307508, IMG submission 203089) | Populus trichocarpa ectomycorrhiza microbial communities from riparian zone in the Pacific Northwest, United States - 9_EM | ecosystem: Host-associated > Plants > Roots > Unclassified | place... | reverse complement strand
ACGAGAGAGGAATCGATTGAACCAGCCATCGGAAACCACAAATAATGTAGGACTACCTGGGTAAAGTTGAAGAAACAACGCCTTTGCCGTCCGTTCGAACCACTTCTTCCGTACAGTCTTTCCTTCCATGCGTCGATCACCAAACGCTTGCACCAAGGCCTTCTCAAGCTTAGACCAACGTCCGCGAGATGGTCGGTGTCTCTTCTGTGAAGGCTTCATCAAAAGTAATACCTCCTCCTCCTGCCGCCATCTGTGCAAATATCGTGTATGCTTTAGGTTGTAACGCTTGCACACCTCCTTAGCCCTCGGAGCTCGTAGACCACCTTTGCCGTCATCTATCCTGCCATATGTCGCATATGACAAGACCCCCAATTTGAATGCAGTTGTAAACACTCGTTTCTCACGGGTGCGATCTGTAGCCGAAGAAGGAAACTTGCACGAGAGGTCTGCTGTCACCTCTCTCCTTGGATGGGGCTTCGTTTTCGGTTTACGGGGCGATAGGGGTGGATGGGAAATCGGCTCGGTGTTATCGTCATCTTCATCTGGGGCATTGCCGGTGGGTACTTGAAGCGACGGTGCAAGGACGAGAGCAGCAAATTGCGATACGATTGTGTGAGGTGTGGTTGGCATTGTGAAAGTGACTCCCTCTTTCCTGTTGACTTGATCTTTGTATTTTGTTACGATGCTGCTCAGCTCACAGCCATTCTCACGAGCTTCAGCCTTCCAACCTCCTAATTAGGTGACATTATATAGCCGCCCCCACGCTAACCCGAAGCGCGCTAGCGCGCGTTACACCGCGCCAAACCCGTTTCAAAAAGAGGACTCTTATCCGAGATAATATGGTACTCCGCAATCGTCGACTCATTCAAACACTGGCGACGGTACCTGGAAGGCGCTACACATCAGGTGCAGGTGTTTTCGGACCACCAAAATCTTGAGTACTTCACCACCACCAAGGTTCTCAACCATCGGCAAGCGCGCTGGGCACAAGAACTCGCTGGTATCGACTTCAAAATCTTCTATCGACCCGGTACAAAAAATGGGAAGCCAGACGCGTAGTCCAGGCGTTCGGAGTACCGCCCTGAGAAAGGGGGGGAGGAAAACCAGCCGATAACGACGGTCTTACACAAAACCCACTTCGCAGAGCCAATACAGGTGGCAGGAGTAGTCAACACCCAGGGAGAAGGCACAGTGTTCATCATTTCAGCGGCGCGGCTTCAGTCGGTCCCGGCCCGAAGCTGGAAGAAGGAATTCTTAGTGCTCGTACAAAGGGCAGTGGAGAAAGACCCGGAATACCACAAAGCGCTCCAAGAATTGGAAAACGAGGAAGCGGCATGGGCAGGGCCGGTGCCGGATGGCCGAGAGGCCGAGGAGAAGGAGGAAGATGAGGAAAAAGAGAGGAATGAGGAAAACAAGGAAGCGGCACGGGCAGGGCCGGTGCCGGATGGCCGAGAGGCCGAGGAGAAGGAGGAAGATGAGGAAAAAGAGAGGAATGAGGAAAACGAGGAAGCGGCACAGGCAGGGTCTGTGTCGGATGGCTGAAAGGCCGAGGAGAAAGAGGAAGATGAGAAAAAGGAGTGAGATGAGTAAACAAGAAAGCGGCACAGGCAGAGCCCGTGCCAAAGGGCCGGATGGTCAAGGATAGAAAGGCGACGCAGACAGGAAAAGGGAAGATAGAAATAAGGGACGGATGTTTGTACCGGAAGGGAATGCTGTGGATACCTAACAACAGGAACCTCATTCGACAGATCCTGGAGTCGGAACATGACACAAAGGTGGCAGGCCACCTGGGGCAAGACAAAACTATCGAGCTAATTCGACGCAACATTTGGTGGCCATGGATGAACGTGCAAATCGCCGAGTTCGTCCGAAGCTGTCTCCAGTGTCAGAAAAATAAGGCAGCTCGACACCAGCCCTACGGACTCCTGACACCTATGGAACCCCCCTACGCCCTGTTGCAGTCGATTGCAATGGATTTCATCACTGACCTACCACTGTCCGAACAATGCGACCAACTCTGGGTAGTCATCGACCGATTCACTAAAATGGCTCACTTTATCCCACTGCCAAAAGAAGGCAAATCAGCAAGCGACCTAGCAAGAACCTTCGCCCGGGAAGTGTGGCGTTACCACGGACTACCCTCAGATATCGTATCAGATCGGGACTCCCGTTTCACTTCGGCTGTGTGGCAGGAGTTTCTGACACTCTCGGGAATCCGACCCAGGATGTCAACCGCCTTTCACCCACAAACGTATGGCCAGACCAAGCGGCTCAACCAAACCATTGAGGCATACCTACGGTCATTTATCAGCTACGAACAGGAAGACTGGGTCAGCTTGCTACCAATGGCAGAGTTCGCCTACAACAACTCGACCACCAGTGCGACGGGCATCTCGCCGTTCTACGCCAACTACGGTTTCCATCCTACAGCGACAAATCCAGCAGCAGTGCTAGCCCCAAACCCCGCCAGCTTTGCTTACGGCCACTGGATGCACGCAGTACGCGGGGAAGCGAGGAAAATGCGGGACAAGACACGGGAACGGATGCGCCGATATACGGACCCCCATCGAAAAGAACCCCCAGCGTACCAAGTAGGTGACCTAGTAATGCTTAACGGAAAAAACATACAGACCCGCCGTCCTTCATGGAAGCTCGACCACAAAAACCACAGGCCCTTCCAGGTGGAAAAGGTGATCTCCCCCCTCGCAGTCAAGCTTACGCTGCCACGGAAATGGCGAATTCACGACGTATTCCACGTTTCCCTCCTCGAACCCTACCGAACAAACGAGATACAAACAACCCCAGACCCGGTAAAGGTACTCCGAGAAGCGGACGACATTGAGAACAGCGAGGAATACGATGTGGACGAGATCATGGGCAGCACAAAGAAGGGGCAACGAGTCCTCTATCTGGTGAAGTGGCTAGACTACCCCGACCGAAGGGATTGGACCAACGGGCTATTCGACAACTTCTCAGAAGGAGGGTTTGAAAAGCTGAGGGAGTTTCATCGCCGGAACCCAGAGGCGCTGAGAGATTACCGACTCAGCAAGGAGTGAAGGGAAAGAAGAAAGGAAGGAAAAGGATGAAGGAAGGAAGGACACGGGTTGGAAAGGCTTCGCGGCAAAGCCTAGGGAAGGGGGGAGTAGTGTTACACCCTAGTATAATGGGCTAACAGCTCAACGAGAATGTAATAGATATTTGTCGCGGAACGGTGGCGGTTGCCCCAGTGACACACTCTCAAACGACGACGGTCTCGCGAACGCCATGCCGCGATGGCGTCGGTCCCACAAATGCCACAACACAACGTCGACGGTCTCGCAAATGCCACGCCACGACGGCGACAGCCTCTCGTGAGCTGATAGCGCCAGACATTGACCCCGTCAATGGCGCCGGCAGTACCGAACGACAACGACAGTGGTGGACAAGTGACACCTACTCAAAGGAATGCAGGAAACACAAGGAGTGCGAGAGTCTAGGCGGAAGACAAGAGTGGATGTAGGACCCCGGCGGCCAAAGTGGTTTGCCGGGGACTGCACCGCGGTAGCAAAGCGGAACCTGTGTGACCCATGGAGAAGCTATGGGATCGACGAAGTTTGCAGCAGCACCATATCTTGTCTTTAGTACCGGTCAGGACGAGTACGCTCTGGGCCTCGGCCCATGTCCACCTTGGTTGGTGTGTACGTGAGTGAATTCCTCAAGATAACGAGTCCGGGTTGGCACTTATGCGGCCTCACGGGAACCACGGGAAATACAAGAAGCATGACAGTCTAGGCGGGAGGCAAGAGTGGAAGTAGGACCTCGCCGGCCAAAGTGGTTTGCCAGGGACTGCTCCGCGGTAGCAAAGCGGAACCCGTGTGACCCTGGGAGAAGCCCTGGGAACGACGAGGTTCGCAGCAGCACCGTATCTTGTCGTTAGTACCGGCCAGGACGAGAACGCTCTGGGACTCGGCCCACGTCCGCCTTGGCTAGTGCGTACGTGAGTGAATTCTGGAAGACAAAGAAGTACGGCATCAGCATGCACTTGCGCGGTGACGAAGACAAAGGATATTGGATCGGCATGCGCTTGCGCGGCGCTGAAGACAAACGATATTGAATCGGCATGCCCTTGTGCGGTGCCGAAGACCAAGAGCAGGAATTGGTACGCGCTTGCGCGCTGAGTAAAATGAGCAGGAATTGGTATGGGGTGGCGCGCTGCGGAAAAAAGAGCAGGGAACTGAATGTGTGGTGCGCCGAGAACAAAGAGGGTGGATCGATCTGCACTTACGCGTCTGCCCATTCCTGACGACAATGTCAAAGGACAGAGGACTGCGATAGCGCATGATGATTCCGCTCTTATAAACGTTCGGCGCGCAGCGCAAAGGGGGAGGACAGAGAGAAAACCTGAATCGACACCCCTTAGACTATTCCGTTGTGAATTATCGAAAACCTGACCACGGATATATCGATTCTACCGTGACTCCGGTCACATGATAGCACCCCAGTATCACACTGACCGAGGTGGAAGCCGTTGACATATACCATGAAAGTTATCCAGAACGGCCCGCACCCACACGAGCTGCACCCGTACAAGCCGCTGTGGTGGGAACTCGAGCCTAAAGCGGGGCTACTGTCATGGCGCGTGCCAGCTGGGTCTGAACCCTTGACGCCGACTGGAATGCGGAAGGATGGAATATGGAGTGACGCCGTGCGGGCGATGGAATGTAGAGTGATGCCGGCGGGAGACGGATATCCTTATAAAGAGCCGTCGCCCACCCTTCTTTCCTTTTCCTTCCTCACGCAACAACTTGTCCCAACCCCCCACCCCCGCTCTTCTGCCACGACCTCTCTTCTCGCGCCATCGATCAAGCCAGAAACAGCCTCAAAATCAACCTCTGAGTATCGGCGCACAGCCCCATTAGCCGGGAAGCCCGATCTCTTGAGTTCTTGTTTCGAGCCCCCACCCGCTTCAACCCCACCGTGGGAATCTTGGGCACTGCGTACCCAACAACCACGATCTCGAGCACTAACCTCATGTCTTATCCCGGCCACGGCCAGGGATCCACAAACACTCCTCTGGCTGCTCCTCCCGTTAAAGCTCAGGGCAGTTACGTACGTGCGTCTGCCAAGCGGTACCGTGAGCTCAGTGACCCCGAATCAGACTTTGAGACCAAAGATAACCACATAGCAGATATGGAGCAAATGGTCTTTCAGCATGCCATGAACATCACCACAACCCAGGTGCTTGGTGAGGAGACTCAGCTTCCTGGATACGTTGCTCCAGAGCTATCACCTCCTCTCAACGCAGAACATGCAGCCCTCCGTGCTGATATTGAGATCATCACACAGGCAGCCATGGAACGCCTTTACAGCCGCGTCGCCGAAGATATCATGAAAGCAGCTGCCGATACTGCCACGGCTTTCAAGAAATCCGCAGACCAGCTTCACAGTCAGATCACCTCACTGGGTTCCCGTGTAACCCAGCTGCAGCAACAGCTCCTCATCTACCAACACCCAGTCCAAGTTCCTACGACTACACCGGCGGCACCAGTGGCAGTTCCAGCCAAGAAGGTTCTGAAGCTGAAACTTGCAAAGAAGAATGCTGGAGCAGATGTGGCCGGAGGTTCCACCACTGCCACTACTGACACCATTTCCCAAGTGCCATCGACTGCTCCACCGACCCCCGCTGTCAACAGCCGTGGATGGGAGACCGGACAAACTGGTGCCAAAAAGACCAAAGCTCCCATACCGAAACTCATCACTACCAAATACCCACAGGCCAAACGAGAGGTAACCTGTCACTTCCGTAATGGAGGCAACAACAGAGCAACTGGGATCCAGCCTGCAAAATCCTCTTCCGAATGGCAGACTATTGCAGATACAGCACTCCAGAAGGTTAACTCGGCCCTGGTTGACAACAAGGACGTCCTCTCCCCGCCGTTTATCTGAGCACAAGTCACAATACGTGGTTCGATAATCTTCACAACCAGCAACACCCAGAATAATGTCGTATACGAGGATTACACCACGATTATTGCCGACGCTCTCTCCTATAATGGAGAGTGTGAGAGAGTGGAGATTGGCAAACGGTTTAGCCAGTTTCTGCTACATGGTGTTCCAACTCATCTCTCCATGTCTGAAATTTCTGACAGTATTGCTACTAACTACCCGCAACTGGTCCAAGGTCAAACACCACGGTTGCTGACTACTGCTGAACGGCGCGAACACAAGACCAATTCGACAATTGTGATGACACTTATGGGCGACATCAAAAAGGCTAGCATTGGGCGTCAGAATCTCATTGTCTGCAACCGAGAATGCCAGCTGGATGACTACATCGCATACGGACGGAGAACACAGTGCCACAACTGCCAGACCTATGGATACCCTGCTGCCCTCTGCCAAAACGACTCCTGCAGTGCCATTTGTGCTGGCCCCCACAACACCCGCGATCATCTGTGTACCCTTCCAACCTGCAAAAGGGCCCCACATGCACCCACCCTCCGATCCGTTGTGTGAACTGCAATGCACCACACAAGGCTAATGATGCAAATTGTCCTGAGCGAATTAGGCTTCGAACTTTCATCAGAACTGCAACCACGGGAGACGCCCCCATGGCGGGAGTGGCCGAATAGAATGGCCCTCCACACCGTCAGGTCCCTGCAGCTACTGAACTGCGCGAGAGGCCAAGCGACTACGATTTCAGTACTTAATATTTTCTGCGAAGCACGAAAACCTCATCCTCCTACTCCAAGAACCGTGGTGCGATAGACACGGAAATCCACCCTCATTGCCAGCATTCGATATCTTTACCCCCTCCTCAACAAAGCCTCAATGTGTAACATACATACGACAGACACCAGGTTTAACCGACACCACAGTCTTTACCGCCCAGGACTCTTTCTTGAAAACCATGATCACTACACCACACAACCAAAAAACGTTCACCCTCTTCAACTTCTACTCCCCAGGACGGGCAGAGCCACTGGCTACAATTCTTCCAACCCTCAAGCTACCAAATGATTGCCTACTTATGGGAGACCTCAACAAACACCACCCATGGTGGCAGGGACCCCTTCCACAGTCTGCACGTATCTCCCGTGCAAGCCATACGATTGCAAATTGGCTTGAAGATAATCATTTCCACCTTCAGAACAAACCAGCAATCCCCAAACACCACCCCCGGAATGGCGGACACCCCTCTACCATTCACCTGTGTCTTTACCGAGGATCTGTTACGCAATCTATCCTGGCACTGGCCGTGAACCACGTTACCACCTCAGACCACAGCGCAGTCACTGTTACCCTGTCGCTACCAACAGCTATGGCACCAGCAGTTCCAGGTCAGTGTTGGCGTAAAGCTGACTGGAAAATATTTGACTTACGGATCCAGTCAGCCAATATGGACCTTTCACACCTCCATGGAATGGACGACACCCTCCGTGCAATTGCCAATATCACACGACTCATCCACCAAGCTGTTGACGAGGCTGTTCCTGTGAGGTTATTATGGAAAACAACAGAACCCTGGTGGAACCACAGTCTCACACTTGCCAAACAAAGTGTCACACGTGCCGATCGTTGAGCCTGTCTCCACCCCACCGAAGCAAACAAGGAGGATAGTCAGTACAAGCATTCCAAACGGTCAATAATGGTACGAAATGCTAAAACGGCCTACTGCATCCGCCAACTCGAAACAACTACCACTCGGACAGTCTGGAAGCTAGTAAAACACCACAACACGCATCATAAACCACTCCCGCCCTTGGAAGGAAAATCAGATTTTCAAGGAAAATGCGATGTACTACGGAAAGCTCTGTTCCCCAATACAACTCAACGAACACCACTTCCTCCAAACCTTCTCACCTCCAAGAAAGATCTACGCCACTTTACAAGCAAAATTACAGCATTCGAAGTTGAGCTTGACATTACACACCTGAAATATGGTGCGTCGGTAGGACCTGACAACATTAGTTACGATACTCTGCGACGTTTCAATCAAGCTGCGCCACACTTCCTCCCTCATCTCTTCCCAGCATGTCTCAGATATGCTGTGCACCCACCAGAATGGAAGACAGCCAACTAAGTTGCTGTACCCAAGCCCGGCAAGAAATCATACTCCGACCCAAAACCCTACCGCCCAATCTCACTTCAGTCATGTTTTGGCAAGCTGCTGGAATCAATCGTCGCAAAACGTCTCTCTCAGACCGCCCTACTGAACATACAGACCCGCCGACCATCACGAAAGCTCGACCACAAAATCCACGGACCATTCCAGGTGGAAAAGGTGATCTCAGACTGGGGTGCTAACGTGTCACCGGAGTCACGGTAGAATCGATATCTTTAGTCAGGTTTTCGATAATTCACAGCGGAATAGTCTAAGGGGTGTCGATACAGGTTTTCTCTCTGTCCTCCCCCTTTTGCATGGCGTGCCGAACTTTTATAAGAGCGGAATCGTCATACGCTATCGCAGTCCTCTGTCCTTTGACCTTGTCTTCAGGAATGGAGGGACGTGTAAGCGTAGATCGATCCACACTCTTTGTCCTCGGTGCGCCCCACATCCAGTTCCGTGCTCTTTTTTCTCAGCGCGCAAGCGCATACCAATTCCTGCTCTTTTTCCTCAGCGCGTGCGCGCCAGCCAATTCCATTTCCTTTGTTCTTCGGTGTCGCGTAAGCGCATGCCGATCCGTTTCATTTGTTCTTCGGCGCCGCGTAAGCGCATGCCGATCCGTTTCCTTTGTCCTCGGTGCGCAAGCGCAAGCCGATGCCATACTTCTTTGTCCTTCGGCGCCGGGTAAGCGCATGCCGATCCGTTTCCTTTGACCTTGGCGCGCAAGCGCAAGCCGATGCCGTACTTCTTTGTCCTCAGGAATCCACTCACGTATGCACCAGCCAAAGCCGAGGTGAACGTGGGCATAGGCCCAGAGCGTACTCCTCCTGATCGGTACCAACAGCAAGATATGGCAGCTGCTGCAAACCTCGTTATTCCCATAGCTTCTATAGGTCACACGGGTTCCACTTTGCCGCTGCAGAGTAGTCCCCGGCACACCACTTTGGCCGCCGGGGTCCTACTTCCACTCTTGCCTCCCGTCTAGACTCTCGCGCTCCTTGTGTTTTCCCAATTCCTTAGAGTAGGTGTAAGGCTGTCACTTGTCTGACGCTGCCGGCGCCGTTGACGCTGTCGACGTCCGGCGCTGTCGGCGTAGAAGAGTGTGTCATTCGAGAGACCGTCTACGTTGTGGCATGGCATTCGTGGGACCGTCAATGATGCGGCGTGGTATTCGCGAGACCGTCGACGATGCGGCGTGGCATTCGTGGGACCGACGAAGTTTGGAGAGTGTCACTTGAGAGACCGTCAGCGTTCTGCGCCAGATATCTTTTCCATTCTTTTTTAAGGTGTAACACTACTCCCCCCTTCCGTAGGCTTCGCCCTGAAGCCCTTCTACCCCTTGTCCTTCCTTTCTCCCTTCCTTTCCTCTCCTTCCTTCTTCCTTTCCTTTTCTTCCTCACTCCTTGGCAAGCCTTTAGTCTCTCGGCGCCTCTGGATTCCGGCGGTGAAACTCGCTCAGCTTTTCCGACCCCCCTTCTGAGAAATTGTCGAACGGCTCGTTGGTCCAATTCCTTCGGTCAGGGTAGTCTATCCACTTGACCAGATAGAGGACTCATCGACCCTTCTTGGTGCTGCCCATGATCTTGTCCACATCGTATTCCTCGCTGTTCTCAATGTCGTCCGCTTCTCGGAATACCTTAACCGGATCTGGGGTTGTTTGCATCTCGCTGGTTCGGTAGGATTCGAGGAGGGAAACGTGGAATACGTCATGGATTCGCCATTTCCTTGGCAGAGTGAGCTTGACTGCGAGGGGGGAGATCACCTTTTCCACATGGAATGGCCTGTGGTTTTTGTGGTCGAGCTTTCGTGATGGGCGGCGGGTCTGTATGTTTCTCCTGTTAAGCATCACTAGGTCACCTACTTGATGCACTGGTGGTTCCTTTCGATGGGGGTCCGTGTATCGGCGCATCCATTCCCGTGACTTGTCGCACGTTTTCCTTGCCTCCCCATGCACTGCGTGCATCCAATGGCCGTAGGCAAAGCTTGTGGGGTTTAGGGGTAGCACTGTGGCTGGTTTTGTTGCTGTAGGATGGAACCTGTAGTTGGCGTAGAACGGCGAGATGCCCATCGCATTGGTGGTCGAGTTGTTGTAGGCAAACTCTGCCATTGGTAGCAAACTGACCCAGTCATCTTGCTCATAGCTGATAAATGACCGCAGGTATGTTTCAATGGTCTAATTAAGCCTTTCGGTCTGGCCATCGGTTTGCGGGTGGAAAGCTGTTGACATTCGTGGGTGGATTCCGGAGAGTGTCAACAAATCCTGCGACACGGCAGAGGTGAAACGGGAGTCCCGATCTGATACAATATCCGAGGGTAGTCCGTGCTGGCGCCACACTTCCCGGGCAAAGGTTCTTGCTAGGTTGCTTGCTGATTTGCCTTCCTTTGGCAGTGGGATAAAGTGGGCCATTTTAGTGAATCGGTCGACGACCACCCCGAGTTGGTCACACTGTTCGGACAGCAGCAGATCTGTTGTGAAATTCATTGTGATCGACTGCCATGGGGCGTAGGGTAGTTCCATAGGCGTCAGGAGTCCATAGGGCTGGTGTCTAGCTGTCTTGTTCTTCTGGCACTGAAGGCAGCTCTGGACGAAGTCTGTGATTTGCTCGATCATTCGTGGCCACCAAAAGTTATGCCGAATTAGCTCGATCGTCTTGTCCTACCCCATGTGGCCTGCCACTTTGGTGTCGTGCTCCGATTCCAGGATCTTTCGAATGAGGGTCTTGTCGTTTGGTATCCACAGCATGCCTTTTCGGTACACACATCTGTCCTTCATTTCTAGCGTCCTTTTCCTTGTCCGCTCCGCCTTCTTTTTCTCATTATTCTCATTTTCCTTATTCTCCTTGGCCTTTCGGCCATTCAGCACAGGTCCTCTCCGTGCCGCTTCTCCGTTTTCCTCCTTTCCCTCGGCCTCTCGGCCATTCGGCACAGGTCCTGCCCGAGCCGCTTCCCCGTTTTCCTCCTTTTCCTTAGCCTCACAGCCATCCAGCACAGGCCCGGCCTGTGCCGCTTTCCCTTTTTCCTCGGCCTCCAATTCCTTGAGTGCTTTGTGGTACTCCGGATCTTTTTCTCCTGTGCTTCGTACGAGCGCCACGAATTCCTCTGTCCAGTTCCGGGCCGGAAGGGAATAGAGTCGTGCAGCTGAAATAATGAATGCCGTGCCTTCCCGTACCGTGTTGACCGCTCCCGCGAAGTGAGTTTTATGCAAGACCGTCGTTATCGGCTGGCTTTCACTCCCCCCTTTTTCAGGGCGGTACTTTGAACGCCTGGACAGTGCATCTGGCTTACCATTTTTGGTGCCGGTTCGGTAGTAGATCTTGAAGTCGATGCCGGCCAGCTCCTGTACCCAGCGGGCCTGCCGCCGGTTGAGAACCTTTGTGGTGGTAAAGTATTCCAGATTTTGGTGGTCCGAAAACACTTGCACCTGGTACGTAGCGCCCTCAGGATACCGTCGCCAGAGTTTGAATGAGTCGACAATTGCGAGTAGCTCCTTGTCATGTATTTCGTAGTTCATTTCAGCGGGCGTGAATTTCCTTGAGTGGAAGGCAACCGGGTGTAGGCGGTTTTCATCGTTTCGTTGCGATAGCACCGCACCGAGGGCAAAGTCGGATGCGTCGGTTTCCACAATTACTGGTCGTTGGGGGTCGAAGTGCGCCAAAATCGGAGCGTAAGTGAATCGGTTCTTCAGTTCGATGAATGCCTTCTCTGCCGCAGGAGTCCATTTCCAGTCTTTTGTTGTCGCCTTCGTGAGTTCTGTGATTGGGCGAGCCACTCGGGAATAGTCTTTAAGGAATCGGCGATAGAAATTAGCAAAGCCCAAAAACGCTTGCGTTTCTGTCAATCAGGCGGGGGACTTCCACTCGAGTACTCCTTTCACTTTTTCCTCAGACATTTTGATTCCTTACCTTCCGATCACATATCCCAGGAATTCCACTTCCGATTGTTTCCACGCGTATTTTTCCGGCGAGATAGCCAACCTATTTGCCCTTAACCTCTGTAGGACTTCTTTGACAATTCTGTCGTGTTCTTCTTCTATTTTTGCATAGATGAGTAGGTCGTCTATGTATGCGAGTAGGCCGAGATCGATTATATTGCAGAAGATGTGATTCATCATATCTGTTACACTTGGGTGTCGAGAGGATGGAGACAAACCCCGTAGAAGACCCCTCGGTGAGAGACACCCAGGAGAGGAGAGCGGAATGCGGAAGAGACCTTACTCCGGTCCTACCCGCTGGGAAGCAAACCTCGGGTTCAGAGAGTCTAGGCGGGAAATAAGAAACGGGATTAAGAGTTACGGCCGTAAGAGACGGACTTAGGGCCTTAATCCCGGAGGTGCGGGGAGATTGCAGGGAAACGGGAAACCTTACTCCGGTTACCCCGCCTAACTGCACGAAGAACCCCACCTCCCTTATCAGTACCCCAGCCAGGACCAATGGATCCTCCTCGTGGCCAAAAGCCTCGGGGGAACCTAGGGCCGACTCATCCGGTCTTATTCGGGTATCCTCGAAAATAAAAAGAGCGGGCATCCCGCATGGAAAAGAGACATCAGCACGAACACCTTCATCAACACTACCACCGAACCCACACACACCAGATCTAAGATTATTCCGCTGTGAAATATCGAAAGTAGCCTGATTACCTTTGATTCCCACGCCACTCCGGTTACGACATAACCCCAGTGTCACACTATAATCTTAAATCTCAAAATCACCCTACTTTCACAACTTGCTTCGACGCTACCTACTCCAAAGACCACCTCTATCTACTCGAAATGTTTACCACTTCCGACTACAATATGCTCAGGTTGGAGGCCCCCCACGGTCTCCTACAGATCACGAACGAAGAAGAATCCCAGGAAGAAGCCCTGGAAATCGCCAACCCGGTGGGCTGGATGCGGGCCATGGCCAACCATCAGCAGCAGGCGGAACTGGACCTACACCAGCTACTAGACGTCTGCGGCAACACCATGGACTGAACGGATCGGCGCATTCGGCGGATTGAGGCAGCCTACAACCGCCTGGCTCAAGGCGCACAATACGTCTATGAGCAACTGGAAGCCAAGGAGCTGATCTCGGGGGACTGGGTAAGAAACGAATTAATGGTGGCAGCTAACGCATACCAGGCATTCACCCGACAGGTCTGGGAGGCCATCATCGAACGAACAGCACAGGCGGAAGAGCAGCGAATGCAACAGGCCACCCAGGTAACCCGCATGCACGATGCGGTAGCATTCCTGTCGGAAGCAAACCTGGCCAGGAACACCCACCTGGCAGAATTTCAAGGTAACGTTGAAAAATGGGCGGCTAACCATCAGCAGAAGGTCGACGTCCTCGAAAGGCAAGGAAACGAGGACCGCAGGAATATGGCCGAGCTGGAGCAACAGCTGGCCAGGGCCCGGGAAGAACTGACAAGGTTAGCAACCACGGTACCCCTCCCGACGTCCCCACAAGGACAAGTCCAACCCGGAGTCCCAACCCGCCTCGTGTTGGGAAGCCCGATGCTCGGAGGTACGGGGAAGCGGCAAAGACCCCCGGCGATCCCGGCCCCCACGGCCATAGGAGGAGGAGGAGGCCAGCCGCCACGTGGGCCTCCGAGGAGGCTGGCACCGCCCTCGCCCTCGCCGGCCCCGAGCGAAGGCGACGACGACTTGTACGAACAAAACCTGCCCACGGGACGACCACCTCCAAACACCGGGGAACCTACGACCGGGCAGCTAGCAACGATGCTCACCCCAGGAGAAATAGCCCGGTTAGTAGGAGCGGGAACCGTGGCGGCCCAGCTCCCAGGACGACCAGCTGAACCCCAAATCCGGACCTCCCGCCTAAAGATGGAGAACCCGGGGAAATTCGACGGGAAAAGCTCGTCCGCCTTCAACCAATGGTGGGAGTCGGTCACGATGTACCTAGGGTTCTACCCGGAAAGCGTGGACTGGCAGAAGATCGCTTGGATCGGAACCCTTCTGACCGACACCGCTCTGCCATCCGAACCGAATACCGAAACGAGCGAGAAGCCGCGGATGCCCAACTCCAGTTGGGCCAGCTCAAATACCACGGGTCCATCCGGGCCTACCTAACAGAGCTCCGAGCGCTCAATAACTTCACGCAAGCAACGGGCGAAGCCCTCCGAGAAAAGGTCGACCTAGCAATGCCAGACGCGATCCTGGACATGCATTTCGCCCATTACTAGGGAGACTTTGCGGACGACAAGGGATTCCTGCAGGCCACCCACCAAGCGGGCCTGCAGGTGGAAAGGAAAAAGGCGCTTAAAACCGCTTGAGAGGCGGCAAAGAGCCAGCCAACAGGAAAGGATCCCAGAAAAGAGAAGGAAAAAGAGAAGGGAAAAGAGGCCAGGACCCAGCAGCACCCTGAGCCAGGGAAGGCCCTCGCAGGAAAAAAAAAGGCATGCGTGAGCCTGGAAACCGCCCTGAAGGGAGTTCCGCCGAAGGAACAAGAGGAGTACAAGGCCACGGACGGCTGCTGGAGATGCGGGAGACCGGGGCATAAGACGTTTGAATGCTATGCCTTCACCACCTCCCAGGGGACCAGCCTTCCGGTGGCTCCATGGAAAACAGCGGCCGTAACAACCAAGGTCGGCCCTGTCGGAGGGAAAAGAAAGGCGACGGAAGCACCGGCCGTACGACTGGTCAAACAGCAAAAGGTGGCGGCTGTGGAACCCATGGCGATAGAGGGAGTCGAGCCACCCCGAATGCTAGAAGCAGCCCCCTGGAACGACTCCGACTCCGATTTTTAAGGAGCCCGGGACGGCCGCTCCCAGAGGCACCCAATACAATAAACGCGGCCACCAAAAAACAGAAAAACCAGGAACCAAGTACGGGAACCTCCAAAGGACGGCGGGACACTCGCCCCGTTATCACAATGTTCTTACACCAGGGCGAGACGAAGCACCTCGTACGGCTACTACTGGACACTGGCTGTTCCATAGCCCTGGTCAATGAGAAAACAGTCAGGCAGCTAAAACTGGGAAAAAGGGAGCACCGACACCGACGAACCATCGAAAGTTATACACGAGAAAAAGTCCCCGGGGCCGGGCGGTACTACACGGAGGTTATGAAACTGCAGCACCGAAAAGACTACTCCTGGGAAAAATTCAAGGTCTCAGTAATGGACCCGAATATCGACATTTTCCTGCCCTTCGGCTGGATCACAGACCACCCCCCTCAGGGTGCATGGACGAACGAGGAGGTCCGGTTCAACAGCCCCCGATGCCTGGAGAAATGCACCAAGGTCGCAACCAACGAGTTCTCCCTAACCTGGGACGAATCGGTGTTAACAGAACCCGACGCAAGAACAATTGGATACGTCTCGGCCATCCAGGAAGATACCGACGAACAAGTACCCCCTGAATTCCGGCAATTCATGGGGATCATGAGCAAGGAAGCAGCGGACACGCTACCCGAACACCGGCAGTATGCCTGCAAGATCGACCTAAAAGAAGGAAGCACGCCGCCATGGGGACCGATATACCCACTATCGGAATCCGAACTACAAGCACTCAGAGAATGGCTCAAGGAAATGGAAAGAACGGGTAAGATCCGACGCTCAACATCACCGGCCGGATCCCCCATCCTGTTTGTCCCAAAACCGAACGGTAAGGGCCTACGGCTGTGCGTGGACTATCGGGGTCTCAACAAAATAACTATCCCCAATCGATACCCCTTGCCACTCATGCAGGAATTACAGGACCGCGTTCAGGGAGCCCAGTGGTTCACGAAACTGGACCTCAAAAACGGATTCAACCTAATCCGAATCCGACAGGGCGATGAGTGGAAAACGGCGTTCCGGACAAGATACGGACTGTTCGAATTCAAGGTAATGCCCTTTGGGCTGACCAACGCCCCCTCCACCTTCCAGGACATGATGAACCACGTGCTGACCGACGTTCTCGACATAGGGGTACTGGCGTACATGGACGACATCCTGATATACGCCAAAACGATAGAAGAGCACGACCGATTGGTCAAAGAGGTTCTGGGGAGACTACGGGAAAACGGGCTCGCCGTCTCTCCTGAAAAATGCGTATGGAGAACGCAGGAAGTGGAATTTCTGGGCTACATCATAGGGAAAGAAGGGATCAAAATGTCGAAGGGAAAAGTGGAGGCGGTGCTGTCATGGGAGGCACCGAAATCGCTTAAGGAAGTACAGTCGTTTCTAGGGTTCGCCAACTTCTACCGACGATTTATCCAGGACTATTCCCGAGTAGCAAGGCCTCTCACGGAGCTGACCAAAAAGGAGGTCGGACCGGATTGGAAATGGACCTCCGAGGCGGAATCGGCGTTCCGGGAACTAAAGGCCCGATTCACCACGGCTCCGATTCTCGCACACTTCGACGCAACCAAGCCCGTAATTGTCGAATCAGACGCATCGGACTTCGCGCTAGGAGTAATCCTGTCACAACGGGACGCAGAAAACCGCCTACACCCGGTCGCCTTTCACTCAAGGAAGTTCACCCCGGCGGAGATCAACTATGAAATCCACGACAAAGAACTCCTGGCAATAGTGGACGCCTTTAAGCACTGGCGGCGGTATTGCGAGGGAGCCGCGCACCAAGTGGAGGTATACTCGGATCACCAGAACCTGGAATACTTCACCACGACAAAAGTACTTAACCGTCGACAAGCACGGTGGGCACAGGAGCTGGCCGGAATCGATTTTAGAATCTACTACCGCCCAGGAGACCAAAACGGGAAACCAGATGCACTATCCAGGCGGCCGGAGTACCGCACAGAAAAGGGGGGGATAGAAAACCAGCCAATAACAACGGTTTTGGGAAAAAATCACCTCGAAGAAAGGCTGGGGCGTTCCTTCGTATGCTCTTCGGCCAGGATGGTGTCCCTCCCCGCGAGGAGATGGTCGGAGGACTTCCTGACGAAGGTCAGGGAAGAAGGTAGAAAGGACGAAGCCTACGAACAGGCCAGGAAACAGGCAGCGGCAGCAGGGGAACTGTTGCCGAAGGACCGAACGGTCAAGGAACTGAGCTGGGAAGACGGGGTCTTATACCGGCGGAATCTGCTATGGGTACCAAGGGGGCTAATCTCCGGGATACTGGAATCGGAGCACGACACGAAAATAGCCGGTCACATGGGGCAGGACAAAACCATCGAGCTAATCCGGCGAAACTTCTGGTGGCCAAAGATGAACGAACGAATAATCGACTTTGTCAGAAGCTGCCCCAAGTGTCAGCAGAATAAAACAGCCCGGCACCAGCCCTATGGACTATCCTCACCACTGGAAACACCATACGCCCCCTGGCAATCCATAGCAATGGACTTCATTACAGAACTTCCCGCGTCGGACGGATGCGACCAACTATGGGTAATCATTGACCGGTTCACGAAGATGGCGCACTTCCTACCGCTAAAGAAGGAAAGAAAAAGCGCGGCTGACCTCGCGGTCATCTTCGCCAGGGAAATATGGAAGCACCACGGACTACCCGCAGATATAGTATCGGACTGGGACTCCCGTTTCACCTCGGAGACCTGGAAGGAATTCCTGTGACTCTCCGGAATCAGGCCCCGAATGTCCACGGCATTCCACCCGCAAACAGACGGACAAACCGAGCGTCTCAACCAGACGATTGAAGCCTACTTACGAGCGTTCGTCAACACAGAGCAGGACGACTGGCGGCGCCTCTTGCCGATGGCCGAATTCGCGTACAACAATTCGGCCACCGCCGGGAACGGTATGTCCCCATTTTATGCTAACTACGGGTTCCACCCGGTGGCTGTAGGGACCGCGTCAACGGAACCCCACAACCCGGCAAGTACGGTATACGCCCACTGGATGCAAGCGATACACGAAGAAGCCCGGAAATGGTTGGAAGAGGCGCAGGAACGGATGCGACAGTACACGGATCCGGAACGAAAAACCCCTCCGGCTTACCGAGTAGGGGACCTGGTGATGCTCAGCAGCCGCAACATCAAAACGCGCCGCCCCTCTAAAAAATTGGATCACAAAAACCAGGGTCCTTTCCAAATCGAAAAAATAGTCTCCCCGTTGGCCGTCCGTCTCACGCTGCCTCGAAAGTGGAAGATCCACAACGTCTTTCATGTTTCGCTACTCGAGCACTACCGGACCAGCGAGCACCGGCCGGCCCCGGATCTGTCAAAGGTGCTACGGGAGGCAGACGACATCGAGCGGTCAGAAGAATACGACGTCGATGAGGTCATGGCATCGGCGGAACGCGGCCGGGGAAACGGGAAGCGAATTGTATACCTCGTCAAATGGCTCGATTACCCGGAACAGAAGGATTGGACAGAAGAGGACTTCGACAACTTCTCAGTAGGAGGCCTGGAGAAACTCCGAGAGTTTCATCGAAGAAATCCAGCCGCTCCGAGGGACTAACGTACTGTAGGGGTTACCCGGCTACTACCCATTAGTCGGACACTATCAGAAATGAGAAAAAACGACGATACTCAACAACCATAGATCGGAGAGACACAAAATTTTGCAGA
>Ga0307508_10002704_pt1 | contig 18558 bp, 15 predicted proteins | sample 9_EM_MG_FD_203089 | JGI IMG/M metagenome (GOLD analysis project Ga0307508, IMG submission 203089) | Populus trichocarpa ectomycorrhiza microbial communities from riparian zone in the Pacific Northwest, United States - 9_EM | ecosystem: Host-associated > Plants > Roots > Unclassified | place... | reverse complement strand
CCAAAGTCAGCGGTCCCGACGAGCCGCCCCTAACCTTATTTTGGCACTGAATTTTTCGGCCCACCCTGCGTTGAACCGTGAGCGGGTACGAAGTGACTTTCCCCAGCTCTAACCCCACCTCGGCAGGGCCGTGCACCCGTTTCGTTGCATCAGGGCGGCGGTGCTCCGCCATCAGCGACTCCCTGTGAAATCTGAGGGGACTCGAGACGAGCGACCAGAAAGCGCATGGCCCGAAGCGCGCTCAGCTGGCGTCCGTACGGCTTGGCCGAGAGACGCCACGGAAGTTTCTGCGATTCAGGCTGCGGCGCGGCAGCCCAAGCTGTGATGGTTAGAGGCCTGCGCTGTGAGAGCCCCGCGTCACGCTGGAGGCTTGAACGGGACGATGCTGCCGCAGGGGAAATCGGCGGTGATCTTGTGGTCGTTTTTGTCTTTGACCGTTTCGCAAGATTTGCCCGAGAGCAAGACCGTGGATGGCGAGCTGAGCTGCCAGCCGTCGGGCGTGTTGTACGGCACTGCGGCGCCGTCGAGCGTCACGACGCCTTTGCCTTCGTCGCCGGCCTTGACGGTGCCGCTCAGCTGGAACGAGCAGTTGCGCGCGCCGGCCACGATGCTGGCGAACGCCGTCGCCAACGCCATTTGGTCGTTGGCGCGGTAGAAGCGCTGCATCGGGTCGGTGCGCGGAAAGCCCTGGCCGACGTTGGCCATCTCGGTCGCGTGCCTGTCGGACACTTCGTTGCCGACGCTGATGTAGAAGGTGAAAATGCCTTGAGCGAAGGCGTCTTGCGCGGCCTTGATGGCGCGCTCTTTGGCTGCCGTGCGGCCGGCGTCGTCGCCCGGATCCGGATCGGCACAGGTGTCCGGCTCACCGTCGGTCGCCAGCACGATCACTTTGGGCCCCGGATCTTTCACGGCTGCCAGCAACTGGACGGCCCCGTCGATGCTCTCACCCGTCGGTGTGTCGTCGATCAAGACGCTGCCCGTCATCGCGCCGGCTGCCGGTGCTGGGTACGCCATGTCGATGGGCGTATAGTTGCTCAGCATCGGCGCGACGTTGGTCAGCGACGGGCAGGGCGGCGCGCCGTTGCGACCGCTGAATAGAGTCAGGCCAAAGCGCACCTGCCCCTGCAGCGAGTGCACGATGCCCATCGTCGGCTCCATCAGCGAGTCGCGCAGCGTGACCCAGCGATCGCTCGTACCAAACTTGGCGTCCATGCTGGCCGATTGATCGACGAGCAGCAGCACCGTCGGCAGCTGGTGGCTCAAATCGACCTTGGCGGAGGCGCAGGCGCCACCGCTGCTGCCAGGATCAGAACCGCCGCCCGACGACGAGCTGCCGCCGCTGCTCAGCACAGGGCCCGAGCTCGCGACGCAATGACCGGTGCCGCCGCAGATCTTGCCGGAGCCGCAACGCGTGTCGTTCGGGACGCATTCGGCGGTGCACTTGGCGTCGGTGCCGCAATATTGGCCGTTGCCGCAGGCGGCCGTCGCGCTACAGGCCTGGCCGCAAGTCAGCACCGATTGGCAGGGGCTGACCAAGCTCTCTTGGCTGCCGCTGCAGCTGGCGACGCCCAGCAGCCCAAACAGCGCCAGGCCGAGGCCCACGCCCGCCGTACCAAAAATTCTTCGTCTAACTGTTAAAGCCATGCGCGCACCTCACCGTCTGAACCACATACCCAAAGTGTCCGCTCCCCGCTCAAGATAGCTGATTCTGCTCAAAAAGCGGATCAACTCCACCGCACGCACGTCCACCTACACGTGCCCCCACACATGATTGCGCCAGATTTCCGCGTCGAGCCGCGAGTTCTCGCGAGACGCGATTCAGCTAGCAGCGGCGCAGCGCTGTCGCGGCAGTCGGCGTTGAGGACCCGAGCGCACGCAGCTCGGGTCAAACGCTCTTCCACTTGATGTTGCAGCCGATGCTCGGCCGCTGGTCGGCCGCTGGAGCTTGGCCGGCGAGCAGCGCCTCGACGGCGGCGATCGCGTCTTTGCCGGTGACGGGCAGCGTGTTTTTCGGGCGGCTGTCGTCGAACTGGCCGCGGTAGGCGAGCATGCCTCCGGCGTCGTAAATGTACAGGTCGGGCGTGCACGCGGCGTCGAACGCGCGCGCCACCGCCTGCGACTCGTCGAAGAGGTAGGGAAACACGTAGCCGGATTGTTTGGCTTCAAGCGCCATGGCTTCGGGGCCGTCCTCCGGGTACTGCGTGACGTCGTTCGAGCTGATGGCCACCATGCCGACGCCGCGCTCTTGGCAGAATCGCCCGAACGCCGCCAGCCCCGTGCGGATGTGCTTCACGTACGGGCAGTGATTGCAGATGAAAATCACGACCGCCGGCTTGCCCAAAAGCGTTGCCGACGAGACAGCCTTGCCCGAGACGGTGTCGGGCAGATTGAAGCTGGGCATGCGGGTTCCCAGCTCGGGCATGTTGGAAGGCGTGGCCATACGGCGTCCGTACCGCGGGCGGCGCGCGCGGGCAACTGCGGCGCTCGCCCGTGAACGGAGACAACGCGCCACATCGCTTCTATGCTGCCGGCTCACGATCCATCACATTTCAGCCGACCGCCTCGCAGGCTTGGGTTTTGGCGAGGCTTTCGCGAGCACCGAAGCGGAGCGTACTTGAGTACGTGAGCATCGGAGCGCAGTGAAAACGAAGCCAAAACCCAAGCTCGCGAGGCGTGGTTGCCAGATGTGACGAATCCTTAGATGCTGCCGACATGGCGGAGAAGGCGTGGCTTTCGTGGAGTAGCGGCAAAGACAGCGCTTGGGCGCTCCACGTGCTGCGTCGCGACCCCGAGCTGGAGGTCGTGGGACTCTTGACCACGGTAAACCAGCACTTCGGTCGCGTCGCCATGCACGCAGTGCGCACGGAGCTGCTGCGCGCGCAGGCTGACGCCGCCGGCCTGCCACTGCTGGAGGTGGGCATTCCGTTTCCGTGCAGCAACGAGCAGTACGAGGCCGCGATGTCGACCGCGGTCGAGACGGCGCGCGCCCAAGGCGTGACGGTGATGGCCTTCGGCGATCTGTTTCTCGAAGACATTCGCGCCTACCGGCTGGAAAAGCTGGCAGGCACGGGCCTGCGTCCCTGCTTCCCGCTCTGGGGCTTGCCGACCGACACGCTGGCGCACAGCATGCTCGACGGCGGCTTGCAGGCTCGGCTCACCTGCGTCGATCCGCGGCAGCTGCCGGCAAAATTCGCCGGCCGCGCCTTCGACGCGGCGCTGCTCCGCGAGCTACCGGGCGGCGTGGACCCCTGTGGTGAGCGCGGCGAATTTCACACCTTCGCGCACGCAGGACCGATGTTTCGCTGGCCGGTGCCGCTCGCGCCGGGCGAAGTCGTGGAGCGCGACGGCTTCCTGTTCGCCGATTTCATGCTGGCAACGGGTGCGGCCGCATGAACGAGCCCGCGCGCATCGTATCGCTCCTGGCGAGCGCCACCGAGCTGACCTGCGCGCTCGGCTTGGGCGAACGGCTGGTGGGGCGCTCGCACGAGTGCGACTTTCCCGCTTGGGTGCGCGGGCTACCGGAAGTGAGCCGGCCGACCTTCGACATTCACGGCTCGAGCCGCGAGATCGACGAGCTCGTGCGCTCGCGGCTGCGCGCAGGGGCGCCCCTGTATCAGGTCGACGAAGCGTTGCTGCTCGAGCTGGCACCCGACGTCGTGCTGACACAGACGCACTGCGAGGTGTGCGCGGTGAGCCCGGGCGATATCGCACACGCTACGCCGGCCAAGCTGACGCGCACGCCGCTGGTAGCGCTGCGCGGCGGTAGCCTGGCCGAAATTCTGCACAGCTTCGAGGAGGTCGCGGCGGTGCTCGGGCGCGTCGCAGCAGGAGCTGCGCTAGTGGCAGAGCTGCACCACAAGCTTGCGCAGGTCAGCCAGCGCACGCAGCGCCTAACGCGCCCGCGCATCGCTTGCTTGGAGTGGATCGAGCCGGCGTTTGCGATGGGCAATTGGGGACCGGAGCTGGTGGAGATTGCGGGCGGACAGAGCGTGCTCGGGCAGGCCGGCGTGCACTCGACGACGCTGCCGTTTCAAGCCGTTCTGGACGCGGATCCGGACGTGCTGCTGGTGGCGCCGTGCGGCTTCGGGCTCGGGCGCGCCAGCCAAGAGATGCATCTGGTCGCCGAGCAGCCGGGATTTTACGAGTTGCGCGCGGCCAAGGCGGGCCGCGTTTACGTGGCCGACGGCAACTTGTACTTCAACCGCTCGAGCCCCAGCCTGTTCGAAACGCCCGAAATTTTGGCCGAAATGCTGCACCCCGCCGAGTTCGAGCCGCGGCACGAAGGCCTGGCGTGGAAAAATTGGCCTAGCCGCTGACGACGTGCGGCAGGCTGAGCGCGGCGCCTTGCGCGCCCTCGTCGTAGACGATGGCGTAGACGGCGGCGCTACCCAACACGCGCTTGATGTAGCGGCGCGTCTCGACGTAGGGAATCAGCTCGACCCACACGTCGAAGCTCATGCCCGGTCGCTCTTTGCGCCAGCGCTGCGCAGCCCCCGGACCGGCGTTGTAGGCCGCGATCGCCAGCAGTGGATCGTCGGGGAACTGGCCGGTGTATTTGGCGAGCACGCGCGCGCCGAGCGAAATATTCACGCTCGGTCGCAACAGCGAGACGCGGTCGTGCGGTAGACCGAGCGACTTTGCCGCGAGCCGCGCGGTGGGCAAGATCAGCTGCATCAAGCCGTACGCGTCCGCAGCGCTCTCGGCGTCCGGATCGAACGCCGACTCCTCGCGCATGACCGCGTAGATCAGCGAGGGTGCCAGCGCGTTCTTCTTCGCCTGTTCGCCGACCAGCTCGGCGTAGGGCCGCGGGTAAGCCAGCTTCCACGCCTTGAGCCAGTCGCCGGCCGGAAAGCGCGGCGGCATTTTGCCGAGCACCGAGCGCGCGGCGTCGCTCGAGAGCTTCACGGCGCCGGCGCGCGCGTACAGCACGGCGGCGTTGAACAACAATTCCGGCGCGGCCGACTCGGCCGAGAGCGCCGACAGCTCCGCTCGCACCCAATCCAGCTCGCCCACGGCCGCCAGCTCCAGCGCGCGCCGAAAGCCGACCTCGAGCACCGCAGGCGGCCTGCGGATGCTGGGCGGCTCGCTCGCCGAAAGCTCCGCGCTGCGCGACAGTGCGCGCGCCGCTCGCTCGGGATCGGCCGCGGCCAGCGCCGTGTACGCCGCGCGCAGGTAATAACCCAGCGGCAATTCAGCGATCAAATGCTCGTAGCCGGAGAGGCCGCGTTCGACCTCGCCAGTCTCGACCTGCACGCGCGCGAGAAAGTAGCGTTCGCGCCCCGCAAACTCGCTGCCGCGGCCGATTTCGACCTCCGGCAAGTGCTCGACCGCGCGGGCCAGCGGGCGCGCGGCGCTCTGAAAATCGTGCTTCTCCATGCGGCGGAGGGCGAGCCGAAAGCAACCTTCGGCCAACATGTCACCGTCGGGGTAGTCGTCGGGCATGCTTGCCAGGGCGTCGGTGAAGCGCGCCTCGTCGCCCAGCTCGAGCGAGCTTAGCGCGCCGAACAGGCGCGCGTCGTCGGCGACGCTTTGCGTCGGAAAGCCGCGCTCGAGCTCGGCGAACAGCTTGACCGCGACGGCATGCTTGCCAGAACTTTGAGCGGACTTGCCGGCCGCATAGAGCGCACGCGCGCGTGCTTCGCCTGCGCAGTGCGAGTGCGCGACGGCAAGATACGACTTTTCGGCGTCAGCCGCGCGCTTGGTCGCGACCGCGACTTTGGCGCGCAACGTTTCGACTTCGCAGGCTTCGGGCTCGCTCGCCGCGGCGTCGAACGCCGGCAAGCTGCCGAGCAGGGTTTGCGCCGCCTCGTAGCGGCGTGCCTCGACCAGCGCGCGCAGCCGCTCGAGCTGCTCCGCGCTGCTCGGCAGCGCGAGCGCCTGGCGCTCCGTTTCGGGTACCAGCTCGAGAAAGTGCTTTTCGAGCGCTTGAGCCTGTTTGAAGAGGGCCGGCTCGTCGTCGCCCAGCGCGAGCAAAAGCCGGCACAGGCGCAGCGCTTCGGCGAGCTCGCCCGGCGCGGGTTGGACTTTGGCGTCGCCAGCCAGCGCCGTGAGCAGCTGCAGCGCCGCCAGGGCGCGGTCGTGATCGCCCTGAGCGAGCTCGAACAGCTGCCGGTACTCGCGAAGCGCCACGTCGCGAGCGCCCGACTTGAAAGCGGCGTCTGCCAAGAGTCGACGCCGGCCCGTGGCGGGCGGCAGCTCATCACCGGCCTTGCCCACGTGTGCGAGCGCGCGCTCGGCCGAGCCGAGCTGAAGCTCCATGCGACCGGCACCCAACTCGGCGTAGCCGCTGAGCAGCGACGCGGGCGACACGCTGAGGAAGGCATCGCGCGCCTCCGCCAGCCGCCCGGCGCGCTCCAGCAGCCGCGCGAGCAAGAAGCGATGCCGGTCCAGCTCGCTCGGTGGCGGGGGGCTCTTGGTCAGCGCCGCGCGCACCAAATCGGCAGCGGCGCCGTACTCGCCGGCTTCCTGTTTCAGACGCGCGGCCTCGTAACGCGCATCCGACAGTAGCGGACTGAAGCCCTCCAGTGACAGCGGCTCAGGCGGCGGTAGCGCGGCGGCCGAGCTCGTGCCCGGCGTGGCAACGGCTGCAATCCTAGCGGGAGGCCGGCCCGAAGCGTCGAGCGCGGGCTTGGCTACGGAGCACGAGTACGCCTCGCCGCACAGGCCGCAGAGGACGCCCACGAGCGCCACGTTGCGACTGTTCTTCTTCAACGCGGACGCGCGTTCCATTGCTCGAGGGCCGCCTCTTCGTCGGCCTTTTGTGCCAGATCGGCTTGATGCTCGCGGAAGCCCGCCTCGTGGTTACGCACGAGCCTAGCTTCCGCTTCCCGCTCGGCCAGCTGCTGGCGAAGTTTCTCCTCGTCCGCACGCTCGGTCGCCAGCGCCTGTCGTGCCTCGGCTTCGGCGCGCTCCAATAGCTCTGCTTGCGCGCGCGCAGCTTTTGCGAACTCGGCCAGCCGCAGCAGGTCGGCCCCGCTCGCGCCGCCGTCCGTGAGTCGCGCTCGCTCGGCGCGCAGCTGCTCCGCGATGCGCTCGGCGTGCAAGCGGCGCGCTCGTTCGCGCTCGCCGAGCTTGGCAAGGGCAGCCTGCGAGCGCGCGATCTGCGCCGCCAAACCTTGTGCGTGCGCTTCCGCCCGCTCGTCCCGCAACTTGCGGAGCGTCTCGAGGGGATAAGGCCGCGCCATGCCGCCGCAGTGTAACACGCCACAGGACCCCGGTTTTTTGACGGAGTCTCGGCGGCTCGGTTACGTTCTCAGCCAAAAGGGCCTGAACGCCGCGGCGGTGAGCGAGCTCCAAGACGTGAAGCAGACGCTCAGCATCGCGCTGGCGAACCCGGACGCCAACCGGCCGTCGTTCATGGATCACGCCATCGTCTTTTTGAACCTGGTCAAGGGCGAACTGTTCAGCGCCAACCCCGACGACCAATTTCAGCGGGACCGAGCGGCGCGGCGCAGGGCAGCTTGGCCTGCGCCGGCCGCCGCTTGCTCAAAGTCGGCCGGATTTGGCTCACGATTCCGCCCCAGCCGGACATGGAGACGAGGTCAGGTCCCGCACGGCGCCTGACGAAGGAGCACTCATGTCTCGACGATATCGGCCGGAACGGCAATTTTGTGCGGCCCTGGCCTTGGGCCTCGCGGCGCTCGGCTGCGCAGGTTCGCAGGGTCAACCGGACCAGGGAGTCGCGGGCTCGTCGGGCAGTGCGGGTGGGGCCAGCGCCGGCAGCTCGACCACGCTCGGTGCCTCAGGTAGCGCCAACCCGGAGCCGGCTGGTGGCAGCGCCGTTGGAGGGGGCGCGGCAGTTGGTGGCGTCGCCGCGGGCGGAAGCGCTGTCGGCGACGGCAGTGGCGGCGCGAGCTCGAGCGGCGTCGGAGGCACCGCCGGTGGCGCGGGTGGTGGGTCGGGTGGCGGCGGCGCGCCATCGGGCCCCGTCCTCACCACCAAGGACTTCGAATGTACCGAAGTGATCGGGCTCTGGGTCGCCAGCCAGTGGTGGGACAGCTTCGAGAAGGGCGTCGACAACGCTCATTGGGAGTTCACGTTCCAGCACCACGGCTACCTTGAAATGTTCGCCGATCCGGCCAGCCCGTTTTGGGGCAACGCGGTCAGCTCGCAATGCGCCACGCACGCGACCACCCCCGACCGGGTCGTCTTCCTACCCTTCAGCCTAACCTTGAATACCCTCGAACAGTGGTCGACCAACTTGACCCAGGTCGTCGAGACCATGAAAGGCAAGTTCCCGGGTGTGAAACGCATCGAGCTCATGACTACGCTGCGCGGGCCCGGCAACATGCCCTGCGCCAATGACACCGACCCGAACACCATCGTGCCGCCCTACGTCGATCAAGCAATCCAGATGGTCGCCGACGCTTCCGGTGGGCTCGTCAGCGTCGGGTCAAAGATCGAGCTTGCGAGCTGCGACTGGTGGGCGGGCGGAACGGATCTCACGGGTGCCGGCAATACGGGCGCCGGACAGCTGCTCGCCACCTACTATCAAACGCATTGAGCCTGGCGTTGGCCTGGCGCGACGCTGCGGGCTGTTGCTTGCGCTTGCCCTTGCGCTGCTGGTCGCGTGTGCCGGCCAAGCCGGCGTGCCTGGCAACATGCAGCAATGGAACCGGCCTTTTCCAGCGTACCGGGTGATCGACAACATCTACTACGTCGGCACCAACCAAATCGCCCAGTTTCTGATCACGACCCCGAGCGGTAACATCTTGCTCGACACGGGCTTCGAGGCGTCGGTGCCGCGCCTGCACGAAAATATCGAGCAGCTTGGCTTTCGCTACCGCGACATCAAGCTCATTCTCACCAGCCACGCGCACATCGATCACGTGCAGGCGCACGCGCTCGTTCGCCAGCAAACGGGCGCCCAGGTCGTCGTGTCTGCGGCCGATGCGCCCTTCGTCGAAAGCGGCGGCAAAGGTGAAACGGTCTTCGACGGCGTGTACGCCTGGACGCCGTGCCCGGTCGATCGCCGCGTGAACGACGGCGATCAAATCACACTCGGCGGCACCACCTTGACCGCTCACCTCACGCCCGGCCACACCGTGGGCGCCACTACCTGGACCATGCAAGTCCACGAAGCGAACAAGACGCTCGACGTCGTGTTCTTTCCCAGCGCTAACATCAATCCGGGCGTGCACTTGCTGCACAATCCGCGCTACCCGCGGATCGCGCACGACTTCGAACACAGCTTTGCCACGTGGAAGACGCTCGCTTGTGACGTCTTTTTGGCCGACCACGGCGACTTTTACGGCATGAAGGACAAGTACGGGCAGCTGCGCGACGGAGCCCGGAACAATCCCTTCATCGACCCCGATGGCTACCGTCGCTACATCGACTCTGCCGAGCTGCGGTTTCGCGAGCAGCTCGGGCGCGAGCGCGAGAACGAGCGCTGAGCCGTGGCCGCTCAGCCCAGCGCTTCGAGCGTGGCGCGCGCCACGGCCAGGGAAGATGCTGGGTTTTGGCCGGTCACCAACTTGCCGTCGCGAATCGCAAACGCAGCCCACATCGGCCCCGATTCGTAGTTGGCGCCGCGCTCTTTCAACATCGACTCGAGCGCGAACGGCACGATCTCGTTCAGGCCGACGGCCGCTTCCTCGGCGTTGCTGAAGCCGGCGACGCGCTTGCCCTGCACCAGGTAGCGCCCGTCAGCCAGCCGCACGTTGACGAGTGCCGCCGGTCCATGACAGACAGCAGCCACGACGCTGCCGTCGGCGGCGGCGCTGCTCAGCATGCTCGCCAGCGTCGCGTCGTTCGCCAAGTCCCACATCACGCCGTGTCCGCCGACGACGAAGTAGGCGTCGTAGCGCTGCTTGACGTCGGTCAGGCGTAACGTAGCGTAAAGCTTGGCCGTCGCTGCCCGATCGTCCAAGAACGCGCGCACGGCGGGCGTTGGGTTGGCCTCGCTCTTCGGATCAGCAGGCGGGCGACCTCCAGCGGGCGAGGCGATATCCATCTCGATGCCGTGCTTGGTTAGCTCGAGGTACGGCGCCGCCAGCTCTTCGAGCCAAAAGCCCGTCCTGGTGTTGGTGGCGCCGAGCGTGGCGTGGCTCGTGACGATCATCAGCAGACGTTTCGGTGTGGTCACGCACACAGCAATGCGCGCTCCCGACAGCTGAAACAATTGAAAGTGTTTTGTGATAAACATGAGAGATGCTCATCAATTACGCGCTCTTGCCCACGCTGCTGGAGCTGGGCTCGGGGCGAACCTTCGCCGAAACGGCCAAAAGGCTGCGGCTCACGCCGTCTGCGGTGAGCCACCAGGTGCGCACGCTCGAACAGCAGCTCGGCTTTCGGCTGTTCGAGCGGGTGGGGCGGCGCGCGAAGTTGACGTCGGAGGCGCAGCGCTTGGCTGGCATCGTGGGCGAGCACCTGCCGCCCATCGACGACGCGATCGAAGCGCTGCTCGACGACGGCCGCAGCGTGCGTGGTTTGGTCCGAATCGGTGGCGTGCTGCCGTTCTCGCGCATGTGGTTACGGCCACGCGTAACTCAGCTGCTGCGCCACTACGCGGAGCTGCGCTTGGAGCTGAGCTTCGGCGTGCCGTCGTTGCTCTTGCCGAAGCTGCAGTCGGGCTTGCTCGATCTGGCCATCGTCGCTGAGCCGGTCGAGTCGCCCGTGCTGGCGTCGCGCGTCATCTTCACCGAGGAATTCTGGGCGATCTGCGCCAAGAGCTACCTAAACGGTGCCGCGCCGCCCAAGACGGTGCAAGAGCTGCAGCAGCAGCGCTACATCGTGTTCGACGACAGCCGTCCGATGCACGACACTTGGTGGCGCAGCGTGGCGGGTCGCAGAGCAGCGCCGCCGGCCGCCGTGGCCTGCGCCGTGGCCAACCTCGATGAGATGCTGCACCTGGCCGAGCAGGGCCTCGGCGTCGCGGTGCTGCCCCACTATTTGATCAGCGAGGCCGTGGCGAGCCAGCGGCTGGTGCGGCTCGGCCCGATCAAGTCCGTGCCACGCAATCCCGTGTACGTGGCGTGGCGCAAAGCAGCCATCGAAACCTCACGCTTCAAGCTGGTGCGCGAACAATTGCTGGCCAAAGTCCCGACAAGAAGCGGAAAATCAGCCTGAATGCCCGGCCTAGGCGAGCGTGGGCCGCGCTCGCTGAACGGCACGTGCCCGGCACGTGCCCGCGGCACTAAGGTCCTCCTGGCACGCGAAACTCAGGGAAAACGCCGCTCTTGGGGGGATGCGCGACTGCTTGCGACGGGCTTCGAGCTCGACGCCGCGGCCTGCGGCTTCGACGTGACCAAGCCCACGCCCTTCAACGGTGAGCACAAGGCTGGACCACTCGCGATGATCAGCTTGCCCGACGCCGAGACCGGACTCGGTCCGCTCTGCACCAAACCAGACACGTCGGTGAGCCCAGCGCGCTGCGATCCGTGAACCTGAGCGCCGAACCGGGCACGCGCCCTATGAGACACCCCGTGCCCGGTTCGTTTCGCAGCTTCAGTCTAGCCGCCGAGCGTCGCCAGCATCGGCTTCAAAATCCGGAGCGTGATGCGAATGTCGTCGGAGCGCAGCGCCAGGGGCGGCTCGTCACCAGTCGCTTGTTCGACGCGAGCGCAGCGCTCGGCGGCTTGTGCCACCCGCGTGCTAGCTGTCTCGAAGTCGCCAGCGGCGAGCGCCCTACGGGCCAGCGCCAACTCGAGGAAGGCGCGCTGCAAGCGTACGGCTTCCAGACGGCTCGGCTCGGCCAGGCGCACGAGTCGCTGCGCGCGACTCAGGTGCTGCTCGGCCTCGCTGGTTTCACCGAGCGTGGCCAGGGTGGCGCCGAGCCGGCTTCGGCACAGTGCCTCCGAGTAGGCGTCCGACAATGGCGCCAGCAGCTCGAGGGCTTGCTCGTGAATGCGTCGCGCGCGGTGCCAAGCCGAGCATTCTTGCTCGAGCGCGCCAAGGTTGCCGAGCGTGATGCCCGAAAGCCTGTCGTCAGCGGCCCGCACCAAGAGCTCGAGCGCCTGCCGGTAATGTTGACGGGCTCGCGCGAAAGCTCCGAGCTCTTGCTCCAATACGCCAAGATTATTGAGAAAATTGCCACGGAGTCGCAGCTCGCCCGTTTCCTCGAGCAGGCGCACGGCGCGCCAATAGTAGGCGGCAGCCTCCGTCAGCCGCCCAGCGTCATGCAGCAGTGCCCCGAGGTTGCCGATACAGCGGCCCTCGAGCTCCGGGTCTGCTCCGTGCGGCAAGAGCGAAAGCGAGCGCTCGTAGCAAGCACGGGCTTCGTCGAGCGCACGCCGCAGGTGCTGCACCACTCCCCGCTCCAGCTCGGCCGCGGCTTCGAGCGCACGGTCAGCGTGAAGCTTTGCGTGCTCGAACACCAGCGCCAGATCCGACAGCGCCGCCTCGAAGCGACCCGAGGTGGCGGCGATCCGCGCGCGGATCAGCCGCAGCCGAGCCAGCGAGCGGACTTCGACCGTTTCAGCGCCCCGAATCGCTCGGTCGATGAGCAGCATGAACGCAGGCAACGGGCCGCGCGCGTTGATCACCGGTTCGAGTGCAAGCAGCGCCTCGACGGCGAGCGGGACGTCCGGCTGCTGGCTGGACAGGGCGTAGTCGATGGCAACGATCAGATCATCGGAATCCATTTCGATGCGAGCGGCGGCTTCGGCGCCGTGCTGCCCGGTGCCGCGCCCCAGCTCGAGCGCGCGCTGGCTGAAATAGGCACCGTGCCGCGCGCGCAGCGCGGGCTCGCGACCGGAGCGAGAAAGCTCGAGCGCCGCGTACTCTCGAACCACCGAGAACAGGCAGAGCCGCGGCTCTGCTTCGCCCTGCGCCTCCAGCGACGCCAGCAGGGATTTGTCGCGCAGGGACTGCACGACGTCGAGCACTGGCGGCGCATCTGCGCCCAGCTCGACCACGGCCTCGGCTGCGGCGAGCGAAAAACCACCGCAAAATACCGAGCACTGGCCGAAGGCAGCCCGCTCGGCCGGGCTGAGCAGCTCGACCGAGGCGCTGAGCGCTGCCCGCATCGTACCCTCGCCTTCGCGGCCGGCCAGGTTCGCACCACCCAGGAGCTCGAGCTGTTTCGACAACCGCGACGCGACGCCTTCGAGCCCCAACAATGCCACGCGCCCCGCGGCAAGCTCGATAGCGAGCGGAATGCCGTCGAGGGCCTGCGCGGCCGCCTCGACGGCGCGAAGCTGCTGCGGCCCGAGCGCGAAGCTCGGGTCTGCCTCGCGTGCCCGCTCGGCAAACAGCGCCGCCGCTGGCGAGAGCGCCTCCGACTCGGCGCTGAGCCGATCAGCCAGGCTTGCCAGCGCGAGCGGCCCGAGCTCGACCGTCACGGCTCCCTCCATGCGCAATTTTTCGCGAGAAGTGAGGACGAAGCACACGCCCGGCGCCGCGCGCCGCCACAGCTCGAGCCGCGGGCCGAGCTCTCGCGCCAGGTGCTCGACGCGGTCGAGCGCGAACACGCATGCGCCGAGCCGGCCGAGCGCGCGCCCGACCACCTGCTCGGCGCTCTCGCTGCCGCGCAGGCTGGCGGCGATACGCCCGATGATCACGCGCAGCGCGTCATCGATATCCCGCGCCTGACCGAGATCGACGAGCTGTACCGAGCCGAGCCTGCCAGGGCCACCCCGGCGCGACAGCTCCTGAACGAGCCGCGTCTTGCCGATGCCGGCCGGGCCCCATATAAGCAGCAGATCCGCGCCAGACTGGACGAGCGCTGCCAGGTGCGAGAGCTCCCCGTCGCGCCCGATGAAGCGGTTACCCGGCGTCGCGATCGCGCGACGCCGACCCTCGCTGACCGGGCCGAGCGATGCGAGGAGTCGCATCGGCCCGAGCTCGAAGCTCTCGCCACCAGTGCCGGAGTCGACCGTCGCGCGCGTGCCGAGCGCTGGCTTACGCTGTCCGGAGGCGGGCCGAGGCGCCCGCTGGGGGGCTCCGAGACGCAGGCTTCGCGCCTGCTCCGCGAGAGCCTCCAGCTGCCCTTCCAGGCTCGCGTCCGCCTGTGGCCGCAGCTCACGATCGCGGGCCAACAGCGCTTGCACGATGGCTGCCGCTTTGCCCGGCAGCTCGGGCCGAAATTTGCGCGGGTCGGGGGCGTTGTCGAGCAGAATTTGGGCGATGGTGGCGAGCGCGTCGTCGGCGTGGAACGCATGCACACCGGTCAAACACTCGAAGAGCACGCAACCGAGTGCGAACACGTCCGCACGACCGTCGACGCTCCGTGGATCGCGAATCTGCTCGGGCGCCATGTAGAGCAACGTGCCGACCCGCGCGCCGCTGAGCGTGACGGACACGTTTTCTGCGCGTCGCGCGACGCCAAAGTCTACCAGCACCGCGCGCCGCACATCGCCTTCTCGCAGCATCACGTTGGCGGGCTTGAGATCGCGGTGCACGATGCTCCGGGCGTGAATCACGCCCAGCGCGTGCGTCAGATCTCGCGCGAGCAAGAGCGCTTCGTCAACGCTGACCCCGCTGCCCGTCAGGCGCTCGGCCAGACTCTCCCCCTCCACCCAATCCATGACCAAGAACGGCTCGCCGCTCTCGCTCGTGCCGTGGTCCACATAGCCGACGATCGCAGCGTCGGAGATCTCGGACAAAGCGCGTGCTTCCAGGGCGAAACGTGCGTGGCTGCGGCCGCCAGCGCCAACGCTCGAGGCTTCGACTAGTGCCGGCAAGCAAGTCTTCAGTGCCACCAAGCGCGCCGAACGCACGTCGAGCGCGCGATACACGGTGCCCATACCGCCTGACGCCACGGTCGCCTCGACGCGAAATCGCCGAGCGACCAGGTCACCAATTTGCATAGCGACTAGCCATGGTCACAAGGTACATTTCGGGTATATTCGCACGCATGAGCTCGAGCAGGGCGCGCGTCAGCCGCTTCGAGCGCTCGCTTTGCGTCAGCGCGCTGGCCTGCTTCTCGTTCGGCTGTGGGAATGGCACGAAAACCCACGAGGCCGAGCCAGCTCCGAACCTTTGGGTCGGCGAAGTGCAAGACACGGATGTAAAGGTTGCGCTGGCGGATCGCCAGGGGTCAGTGGCCCTGTTCTTTTGCGGCGGAGACGCTTCGTACACCACGAGCACCCGCTGGTTTGCCGAAGGTGCGTTGCTAGAAAGGCCGTTCTCATTCACGAGCAGCGGCTGGAGCATAGACGGGGCCGTCGCTGGGAGGGTCGCCCAAGGCAGCGTAGAAATCGACCCGGACGCGGCCCGCACATGGACCACACAAGCGGCCGATTCAAGGACGATTGCCGGACTTTACGAAGGGGCAGCGCCCTGCGGCAAGCTCGGGCTGATCGTCACACAAAAGCGCCCCGAAGACCCGCCCAGCGGGCAAGGCGCCTGTTTGCGTGTCGAGGGCGACGCGCTGATCGTCGAGCAAGTGAATCCCGTGCGTCTCGCGCAGCAAAGCGTCGCCGGCGAAATCTCAGTGACAGTGGCCTCTGCGCCCGACGAAGAGTTCACGGTTCGTCCGGTGGCAGGCGTCCCAGAGTGAGGGAATGCTTCGCGGGTGATGCGATGCATGGGGGCTGAGCGCTGAGCTTGCGGGAGGCTTAAGCCTAGCGGGGTTGCTTCGTGCGCCGCGCATGCCTCTGGCTTCGCCAACGCACCGATCCGCCCTGAGCCGGGCTTCGCCATTCACGCCGCCCTTGTTACTCCCAACCCACGGCTGTCCGGCGCTAGACAAAGGCCATCCCGATTCGATTGGAGGTCCCAATGGTAGATATCATTCACAGGATTGGCATCAAGGCTCCGCTGTCCAAGGTTTACGCTGCGCTCTCGACTGTAGAAGGCGTGGCTGGCTGGTGGACCAAAGAGACGAGCGGTGAGTCCAAGCTCGGCGGCGCGGTCAAGGCGCTATTCCGCAACCCCGCCGGCAAAGAGCTGGGGCAAATGGAGTTCGAGCTGCACAAGCTCGAGCCGAACAAACAGGTGTCGTGGCGCTTCACCGCCGGGCCAGCGGAGTGGCTCGGCACCGACGTGACGTTCAACCTGTCTCAAGACGGTGACATGACCCTGATCCTGTTTGGTCACCGCAACTGGCGGGAACCGGTAGAGTTCATGGCTCATTGCAGCATGAAGTGGGCAGTCTTCTTGCTCAGCCTGAGGCAGCTGGTCGAGACCGGTTGCGGCAGCCCCTCGCCCGACGATCTCAAGATCGACAACTGGAACTGAGAGCTCACGCTTCGTCTGGTGGCAGGCGTCGCAGAGTGAGCGGATGCTTCGACAGCCAGCGCCGCAGCTGATTGCGATGCATGCCGAGCTCTCGCGCGGCCTGGGTGACGTTGCCGCCGTGCTCGGCGAGCGCGTGTTCGATGGCTTCGTCGCTCGGCGCGGCGCTGGCCGTGGGCATCTTTTCGATGCTCGCGGCCGGCGCTACGCTCGGCTGCAAGCGCTGACCCGCCTCCTGCGCCAGATCGTCGACGTCCACGATTTGACGCTCGGCCTGCAACGCGCGCTGCGCGGCCCGCCGGATCTCACCTTTCAGCTCGCGCACGTTACCCGGCCAGGCGCGGGTAGCGCAGGCTTCGACGAGTCGGACGCTGGCCGACAGCCCCTGCGCGGCAGCGCAGATCTCGCCGTGAATCAGCCACGAAAGCTCGTCGAGCCGGGCCCGCAAAGGTGGCAGACGCACCACCGGACGCCCGACGCGATAGTACAGATCTTCGCGGAATTTCCCGGCCGCGACCTGCTCGGCCAGATCGGAGTGCGCGGCAACGCACACGCGCAGCTCCACGCGCTCGGCCCGCGTGGCACCGAGCGGCAGTACCTCGCGTGTCTCGAGCACGCGCAGCAATTTCGCCTGCACCCTGAGATCGAGCTCAGCCACCTCATCGAGAAACAGCGTGCCGCCGTCGGCGGCCTGGATGTAGCCCTGCACGTCGCCGCTAGCGCCGGAAAACGCTCCCTTGCGCGCGCCGAACAGCAAGCGCTCGGCTAGGCCTTCGGGGATCGCCGCGCAGTTGACGCCGATGAACGGCGCGGACGCCGTGCTGCGCTGGTCGTGAAAAACGCGCGCCCCGAGCTCCTTGCCGGCGCCGCTCTCACCTTGCAGACAAAGCGTGCTGCCCGAGCGGCCGAGCAGATCGATCTCGGCCCACGCGCGCCGCAGTAGCCCGCCCAGCACCACACCGTCTTGATCGACGTTCACGCCGGCTCGAAAGGGTCGGATATCGTCCGCGCACCACAGCAGGCAGCGCCCGACGCGGAGTAGTGGTGGCTCGAGGCTGGACTTTTTGCCTTCGACGCGGACGGCCTGTACGAACGTGCCGTTCTTGCTATCGAGGTCAGTGACGGTCCAGCCCGGTCCGTCGAGCTCGAGGCGGCAGTGTTCGCGCGAGACGCGATCGTCATTTTCGAACAGCTCTTCTTGAGCGGCGCGCCCGAGCTCGAGCCGCCCACCCGCGAGCGGCAGCACAAGCTGGGCAGGCCGATCGTGAGTCCAAATCACCACCACGCCCGGAATCGCACCCACGGTAAGCTCGGGGCTGCGCTGGCTCTCGTCGCTGGTCTCGTCCACTGGCATCGGGGCCATTGTACACCGCGATGACCCACGCTGCGGCTGTCGCCAGATGTGCTCTGGCTCGGCGGCTGACGTAGCGCGGCTGTGTTGAGACTGGCGTGTTCGCAGCGCGGCGCCATGCTTCAACGCCGCCGCGCTGCGATGCGCTGCGCGTGCCGTCAGGATTCCATTCAACGATGACTCACAACGTTCTCGCGCTCCTACTCACTACCGTGACTGTGTTCGGCGCTTGTCAAGCGAGCCACGACGACGCTCACGGAACTGCCGGCACCGGCGCAGCGAGCGGCGGACCAGCAACGGGTGAAGCCGGAGCCGGCGCAGCGACGGCCGGTGGAGCGGGCGGCGCAGCATCGCGCGGCGGAACAGGCGGCACTCGTCCACTCGAAGTGGGTGGGAGCGGCGCGGCGGGCGCTGGCGGAAGCCGTGCAGGCGGAGCGGGTCTTTCGCAAGGGGGAGGTGGAGCGGCGACGGACGGCGGCGAAGCTGGCAAAGGCGGCGAGGGCGGCAAAGGCGAGGGCGGCAAAGGCGAGGGCGGCGAGCCAGACGCGCGCGAGTCCTTCTACATCTCGACAGTCGTCAACGACCGGCTCGTGGTGGGCTCGCTCGACGTGAGCCAGAGCGTTCCCAGTTTGCCACCTGGCTCCCCGCTCGCGCTGGCGACGGGTGCGAACACCCTCGCCGTCGATAGCACGCAAAGGTTCGTGTTCGTGTCGAGAGAGCCGCCTGGGATCCTCGGAGACGGACACATCGACACCTACCGCATTGCAGACGACGGCAGCCTCCCGGCAGAGCCCGACTCGTCCTTGCCGACGCAGGACGTCGCAAGCTCGATTGTGCCGAATCCGCACGGAAAATTCGTGTATGTGGCCACCTTTTCCCGAGCTGCTATCGACGTGTTCGAAGTCGATCCACAAACGGCTGCGCTCGGTGACGCGGGAGTGTCATTGCCGCTCGACAGTTCGCTGGCTTTCCTTGCTATCGATCCGAGCGGGAGTTTCCTGTACGCGTCTCAACGCTCCAAGTTTGGTATCCGCGCATTTCACATCGACGCCGCGACCGGCGCGCTCAGCGAGCTCGCGGGCTCGCCG
>Ga0307508_10002703_pt1 | contig 18558 bp, 27 predicted proteins | sample 9_EM_MG_FD_203089 | JGI IMG/M metagenome (GOLD analysis project Ga0307508, IMG submission 203089) | Populus trichocarpa ectomycorrhiza microbial communities from riparian zone in the Pacific Northwest, United States - 9_EM | ecosystem: Host-associated > Plants > Roots > Unclassified | place... | reverse complement strand
CATTTGCAAATCCTTTCCTGACAGGTAGTATTCATATCTAAAGATTCATGGCTGAACATCCATAATTGTTTTGCGGTGACAGAGGCTCACAACGCGCGGAAGACACCAATGAAGTCCATCAAGGCAGCGCGTCTTGATTTAAAAGGAGGCATTGCTGCGGAGGTCTTAGTCGCCTCTTCGAGGCCAGAGTTTCCGCTAACAATCCTTGACAGAACAGAACGCAACAATGACCAGACCTGGACATGATCTGCACGCCCGCAGGTCCGCGAGGCCACCTCATTGTTCATACAATACGACAAAGAATCCTTGACAACAGGGCTGCAGGCGACCGCAAGAGATTTGTCCATCGCCACTCCCAACGTAGAAGTATCTCTGATTTGCAAATCGGTTAAAGGAGGTGGTGGACGCGCATCTCTCGTCTTTGGCCGCTAAATGATTTATCAGCGAAAGTAGACTATGGACTGAGGGGGCTACGTACCACATAGGGTTCCATGATGAGATTATCAGTGAAGTTAGCGCGTCTCGGGCGCCCAATGTCAACGTAGTCTCGTTTGATGTATGCGGCATCGATCGAAAGCTGGGAGAGGCCCCACATGGCGTCAAGCAATGTTCCACTGGTAGATGGGATAATTCCCGGAAGATCAAGTGATCCCGTGGGTGACGTTGCGCGGGTAGAAGGCGCGGTGACTTTGATGGTTTGACGTGACAGCACGATGAGTTGACCTTTCAACATGGTATCATAAGAATTGAATTGGACAAGAATATGGCTACAAAAATCACCATTGGGCCCAAACATGGCCTGGGTGTGCCTGCTTCGTGGGAGTGTGTGGTGATCGATCAGTAAGGCCACCGGCAAGTGATTTTCATTGGCCACGCCAGGCATGAGAGCCCCGTCGTCGTCGTCATCACCCCAAGCGTGGTTGGTAGTTGCGTTTTTCTCCGAATGTAATTCATACTTCCCAAGAAGATATAGCAAGCAAAGTTCTAGTGCCGGCGCTTCCTTGGCTAGAATTTCCCGCAGGTCTCGAGTTAATGCGCGGCGTCTTCCCTTCGGAAGATCGCTGGAACCCTTTTCTATTTCTGCAGAAGGACGTGGATTTCGAGAAAGGGATGAAGAACGAGGATATGAGGAGGGAAAATTGAAAAAGGTCACCCGAATGAAGGTTGGTGCCGAGTTTACTCCCCAAGGACCATAGAGCGTGAAGGTGCACTTCTTCGACTTGTTTGTCTCTGTCTGCACAGAATAAACGGAGGCGGCATTGAGAAATACATGTCAAAGCGACCTGAAGTGCGACAGTACAATACCTTCTCGTGCTGAACTGATCCCGTCAATCGCTTGACAACCCTTGAGACCCTTGGAAGCGGTGAGCCCTTGATCATCAGTAGAGGGTAGGGGGGCACGTACTCTTCGGCGAGATCCCGTGGAGGGAGTGGATCGCGATCGTCATGCATAGGACTTGTGCTCCGACTTCTGCGGTCATCACTGTTGGTCACACGAGTTCGGCTGCTCCTCAACCTGCTCGCCGACCGCATGCTCCAGCCGGATTGACTAGGCGTTCGGCTTGTGGGCCTGCTTCTGCTCCCGCTATTCTCAACTTCGGCCTGAAAATCATCGTCGTCGTCGTCGTCACCGTCATCCTGCTCAACCGGCCCCACGCTTGGATCACGGTCGACAGTGACGCTGGAAAACCACGACAGCTGGTCGACTCCTCGTCGTCTGTCCACTTTGCTCCGTTTCTTAGGTGCCAACGTCATCGTAACTCGATTTCGTTGTATGGATATCGCTGAAGGGCGCACATTCATTGCAGTGGTTGTAGGGGTAGGCGTACTGCCTGCGGTTTGAGTGGCATTGGACGGGCCCTCCAGCGAAGATGACAAAGTGGTTGCAAGGTTGTAGCGTTGGAGTGGGGTACTCAAGATCGTTGCAACATTGGCCCTGGGCGTGACGATTGGACGGCGTGCAGATGCTGTGACCAAGCGCTCGTCGAGCGGCATGCCCCCGCCATCTTCCCCACCTTGCGGGGGGTCACGGTAAGAAATCGACTTGGCAGTGCGACTGGCCACGTGCGCCTACAGTGAATGGAAAGTACCAAGAGTCATGCATGAGAGTGTACATTAGCATTCATACCTCAATAAGGCTTCCCCTCACCCACCCTGTCGCCTGCAAATGCTGCGTCAGAGAACGTTCAGAATATCAAAAGACGAGATTTACCTCAAGGGCAACAGAGGCGATATATTCTAGCTTCACCGTGCGGTCGGTCGCCAACGTCACCAGCTGGAACTCTCGGTCATCTATGAAGGGGGGCAGGATTTCAGCGATAGCTCATTCTCGAGGGGGGGGGGTTGCTCGCACCGAAATCAGAATCTTCTCCGCCCTTGGTTCGCCAGACATACTCTTTCACAAGGGCGGACCTCTCGTAATCCGCGACAAGCGTATTCTCATTCGCGAATGCATACATCTCGAGCGTGTTGCTTCCGCGTTGAGGAAGACTCAATACACCATGCCCAAAGGGTAGATACCGTGCCCTCCACACGGGCTGCGATGTTTGTACGACCGAAAGGGGAGGGGACAGGGATGTCTCGGGATCGACTTCTGGATTCGAGACCGAAAAACGTTTGATCGACGTGTCTAGCGAACATGTGACGAGTTCATCGGAGGAGACTCGCGACCAATCTATGCCATAAATTTTTGAATGATGCGCATAAACGGTTCCAAGGGGCTGCGCTCCTTTCTATAATGAGGCGCGGTCACCATGCTATATGAGGGAGAGCGATTGTGTCAAGACGCACCCGGTCATCCCAAATGTGGACATGGCCTCGATGGGCTGACGCCAGGATATGCGGGTTTTTGCGATTCCACTTCACCTGAGTCCCGGAATCTGAAAGACACATTATTTGGTTTGTGAATAGTGGATGTTTCGCTGATGCTTACCATACCAAGTAGTCATTCGCATGACATCTTTCTTGTTTTGCTCTCGTACATCCCATATCATCGCCCACCCATCAATGGATGTACTGGCTATAATTGAAGTGGTATATTTAGGTTATATTTGTCAGAGGAGCCCTGGGATACTCACCAACAATACTCTCGTATTGCGGGTGCCAGTTGATGTCAGTGACGGCACGGAAATGGCCATGTAGAACATGTTGAACAGATGAAGAGCCCCCAAGGCGGAGGTTCCATATAAGAAGTTTCTGATTAGATGCTGACACGATTAGCTCTCCGCTGGATTGGTGGGGGCTGAGTTTGACAGGCAGGCTCAGCTTTCATTCACAGAATACGACAAAGGAGTGGCCGGAAACGCACTTCCACTGAACATCTGCAACTTCCCAAGTACCTCCCTGAGGCAAAAATCGCGGCGTAGCACGAGTGTTCTCGAGGTCCACTATGTAAAGACCATTTCGTCTGGGCGGAAATGTATTCGCACCTCCAGTCACAAATGCATGCGACCGACTTACGCAGCTAAAACAAGATCCCGATTCGCCGGAGAAATGCTCATCTAACCCAGTCAGAATGATTTATTAGTTAGAACCATCTACAAGGAGACGAAGTGCACACATTCCCAACTGTCTCATTGAGTGCAATGATCTTCTGGTCTTTGAAGCCATCTTCTGAGCCATCAGAATTCTCGGTGGGATGTCCACAAAAATCCCTAGGCTCCACATTGCCCGTCGGGGCCTCCGAGGACATCGTTGTGACACCGTCAACAACGATAAATAAAGCGCCGAGCTCGACGTGTCGCAGAAAATTAAGCGCCGGTGATCACGACGGTGCTATGAATCAACGATATGTCCGTGTTACTAATGAATGTGCTACACAAAAAACTAACATACGCCGCATGCTTAGCGTCCAGCAGCATCCAGCTCACCAGAGCTGCATCATCCAGTTCCTACCCACCCACCATACGAGATTCCTGAGCCACCAGGGACACCTGTGATGGCCCCGCCCACAAATGAGTCTGCTGGGCAGCCAGGTGGTTATATGCGATACACGAGTCCGCCGCCCCACCTCGCGCAGCAGCAGCCGCAACAATCCACATCGCCTTATGGGCGCAACGTTGCGGCCTACGGTGCACACCCTCCCCAGGCCTACCAGTCTTTTAGTGGTGGCGCCCCTCCTCCTCCGCCACCACCCCAGGGCCAACTAGGAACTGCACATTCCAGTCAACCTCCCATGATGTTTAGTGCTTGGGGAGTAAACGACGTCACGGCACAAATGGGGATGCAGTTTGGCCAAAGTGCTATTGCGGCCGGCCAGAGCTACGTGGAGAAGAACGTGAGTTGACACAAGCTGTCACTGGAATGAAACCTGGGAATTAACGCACTGGCATTTGCAGGTCGCAGCGTACCTCCCTGTCTCGAGCCTCAAACCCCAATTCAACGTGTCGAACGCTTACGTACTACAGAAGTTAAAGCTAGTGCTTTTCCCCTGGAGGCATCGGCCATGGTCCCGCCAAATACGGAGATCAGACACAACGGGACAAAACGAAGGCTGGAAGCCACCGAGAGAGGATATTAACAGTCCAGATCTCTATATTCCTTGTGAGTTAGAATGTCTGGCCGCTTCTTGAAGTGTTTGCTCAGGATTCCCCTATGTTCAGCCATGGCAATCGTCACTTACATTCTGCTACATGCCTTATACGCTGGCTTGCAAAAACGATTCAACCCAGAGTTACTTGGAATCACATCTTCGAAAGCGTTTGGCATCATCTTGGTGGACTTTTGCGTGATTTGGTTTGGCTGCTACATTCTTGCAATACAAGGGCAAGGGCAAATAGTCGATATCTTCGCATATTCAGGGTATAAATTTGAAGGGTAAGTTCTGGAATATTGTTTATGGGTGACCTTCGGATGAAAAGTTATAATATGATCGTAGGGTTGTCGTACTGCTGCTGGCTCGCCTGCTAGGATTGTCAGGCGTACTTTATTTCCTCTTCTTTTGGTATATCTGGTGGGCGAACGGGTTCTTCATGGTGCGCAGAACCACTAGTCTCCTTATGTTCCAAAGAGGTAACCTTCGGCCCTGGTTTTAATAGGTGCGGTCGTTGCGATACGTTGTTCTTCCAGATTTAACAACGTCGCCGAGTAATGTTTCGGTTGCCAACTCGAGCCACTCTCAACGGAGTGCGCGACGAAATTTCCTTTTCTTTATAGCGGCGAGCCAGGGCCTCTACATGTGGATTTTGTCAGTATCATAGATCAGATAGCAATTTATCATGTTTATGATCATTTTTGGTGGTGAAACACGGGGTGTTCCGGGCGCGAAAGATTTGGATTCAATTTCTCCAGTGATTGTTGACTCTTCAGCCACTGCGTATCTCGCTCGTTTTCTGAGCGAACGCTGTGCCCGCCGTTGTCATCGTCACTCGCCCCGTGTTTGTTCTTCTCCCTTTTTCTCCGAGGCGGGTCGACGACCTTGTCTTTGAACTCTTTCCCAATTCTTTGAGTTTAGTGTGCGTGCCCCCTCACACTCGTTCCGTCACCCCCTTCCTTGCCCTACAAGCCTCCGTCTCTCCTTACCAATCGTTTCGATCGTTTCATTCGGTCTTGTCTGACCTTCCCTTTCGTTGCCCTCTTCCCTTCGTTTCTTCGAACCCTATCTTTACTCCATCACCCAAAATGCTGGATGAAATGGAGCAGTATCCCACATTCTCGCCATATACGTTTAATTACGGGAATTTGGAATCTCTTGACATGAAGGTGCGCGGGTTCGCAGGTTAAGACCACCAGCTCCTGATCCTTTCGCCCATACTATTTCCGTTTGTTCGCAGCGTGCCCAAGATTCCATTGGAGGCCCCGAGTCCGTCAAGAAGGCTCGCCAATTTCCCCCTGGTATGGACGCTAATTTCAGTTTGGTGGTGGTTTTGCTAACCCATCATTCGCGGTTACTTTCATTCTCCGGTGACTCGAATCGTACAGGCGCGTACGATCTTCAAGTGCAGCAACCTCAACAGCAGCACACTGCGTCATACTACCAGGCTCCAGGGGCTGGTGTTCAGGCCTCTCCTCTGTACTCCACTACCTCGCTCAACGGCTCTATTGCCGCACCTCCCGTCCTCAACGGAATGGCTATGAGCATGAACGGTTTGTCCATGAGTGGTGTTGGCCTCAACGGCTTAGGGGCGCCGCTGCAACAGCAAACCAGTCCACTTGTCGGTTACTCGAACTCGCAGCTGAACGGCAACAGTGCTCCGAGCGTTCCCGCCATGATGCAGCCTCCAAGTCCGAATTCTGCGGCTCTAAATCATCAACACCTCTTTAATAGCGCTCAACAGCAGCAACTCGCCCAGCAACAGCAACAGCACAACCCGCAGACTCCGTCCGCCAACCAACAACAGCAGTTCCTTCAGCAGCAACAGCAACAACTGAACATGCTCAACGGAGGTATGAATATGGGTGCTGGTGCCATGAATATGATGCCGGGCATGTTCAGTGGCATGCCGATGAGTCTTCCTTTTGGGTTCCCCCAGATGGCATTTCAGCAGGTTCGTGATCCCGGCGCATTTGTCGAATGTCCGATATTAACCTCCCTGCTAAATATTAATTAGCAGCAGGTCGGACAAATGATGAACCCCGTTCAGGCTGCTGCAGCCGCGGCTGCAGGCAATGCCACTGGTCGCACCGTGTATATTGGGAACCTCCCCGCTGACGCATCAGTGGATGAGCTTCTCAACCTCGTTCGATTTGGTCCGATTGAGAGCGTGCGGGTTCTTCCCGAACGCAGTTGTGTCTTTATCTCATTTTTGGACGGTCCCACCGCTGCCTCCTTCCACGCCGATGCTACATTGAAAAAGCTCTCTCTCCATGGCCAGGAGCTCAAGATCGGATGGGGCAAGCCCAGCCCTGTGCCTAGCCAAGTTCTTCTATCGATCAGCCAGAGTAACGCGTCTAGGAATGTTTACTTGGGAGGATTGGATGAAAACATGACCGAGGAGATGTTGCGTGATGATCTTAGCCGTTTCGGCCTTATTGATCAAGTGAAAATTGTTCGCGACAAGAATATCGGATTTGTGCACTTCTTGAGCATATCTACGGCTACCAAGGTACATTCACACACTGTCCTTTCAATTTTGTGCTCAGACCCTTGCAGGTGGTTGCCACATTGCCGACGGAGCCTGCATGGGCTGGCAAGCGCGTCAACTATGGTAAAGATCGTTGTGCATATATTCCGAAGTCTCAACAGCCCCAGACTGCGGCGGCAGCACATGCACAAGCAGTTGTCCAGCAAGCTGGTTTATCGCCGTTGGGTATGACATTCAGTCCCTTTACGCCTCTAACCTCGGCATTTGGTGGAATACCGAATGTGTATGGCGACCCGAACCACCCCAACCCAACGAACCTTGCTCTCGCCGCAGCTAACAGGACGGTGTATCTTGGCAACATTCATCCGGAGACAAGTATCGAAGAAATGTGCAACACCATCCGTGGGGGGGCGCTGCAGAATATTCGGTACCTGGGCGATAAACATATCGCTGTGAGTGTATTTGTCCATGTTGAATGCCTTTGTCATGCTTAACCGCGCGTGCTATTTAGTTTGTTACTTTCATTGACCCCGCGGCTGCCATCTCGTTTTACAACCTCGCGACGTTGACGGGTCTTACATTGAATAACCGCCGTTTGAAAGTTGGATGGGGCAAACACTCCGGCCCGCTCTCGCCTAGCCTTGCTCTCTCGATTCAAGCTGGCGCTACGCGCAATGTCTACGTTGGGAACATCGAGGACTTCGAGAAATTCAGCGTAGAGAAGCTCAAACGTGACTTCGGCGAATATGGGGACATTGAGCTAGTAAACTATCTGAAAGAGAAGTGTGTATCGCAATCTTCCCATACTTTCTCGCCGTCACCGAACTGAATTTCCCTCGCTTCGCTCATGAACAGGAACTGTGCCTTTGTGAACTTCACAAACATTTCCAACGCCATCAAAGCTATTGATGGCATCAAAAGCAAGCCCGAATACTCCAACTTGCGTATTGCGCATGGAAAGGATCGCTGTGCCAACCCGCCACGACAGCTGTCCGGCAACAACCCGAGCAATCGCCGAACTGGAGGTGGCCAATCTAGCCCTCTCCCTCCCATCAGCCCTAATGATGCGATGACGCCAACAGATGCGAACGCGTTCGAGGCCAACGGAGACGAAACGGTCCCTATTGGAGCTGGCAGCCCGGCCGGTGCCGAGTCTGCTTGAATCTGTCCCCTGACCCACGACCGTCGACCGTCGACAAGTTTGCATGATTGGCTATGGATATTCAGTCAGTAATTCCACTGGGCAAGTTTTTTTATAATCTCCGAAGCCTTTCTTTTTTCCATGGTCCCGTTTGTTCTTTCCGTTGGAGACTCCATATGACACAGGTGGGGCATTTCTGTCGTTTTTTGGCATCGCGTTATTCGGTTTCCTTTTATTATCCTCTTCCAGATTCTCAAATCCTGCCGTTCTTTATGGCGTTTCCTTTCATTTTTTAAGCGTGACCTCTGTCTTGATAAGCTATCTATTTGACAAGATTTTATTCAAACTTGCCCGTTTCCTGGATTTGACGACCTTGCAGTCGGTTCCTTCCTCAGCTAGCAAATTTTTTAGCTTTGTTAGTACCAGAAAAGTTGTGCTCACCTGGGCACATTATTGCGTTGGACTTGTATACCCTCACCCTAACTCTACTCCACGCTGTCAAAGCTTAACTTTTGTCGTTTCTCTGCCCCTTTAGCGTGTAGCATTGATTCTGCAACATCTGGTGCATAATAGAGTTTGTTGTGGGATACCTTATTCCTCCTTCGCATGAAGAGGGATAAAAAATGAAACTCTATACATTTCGTGAATTACGGTGGTATTGTGCAAACAAAGTTTGGTATGATATGAGAGGAAACGAAGGCAGACTTTCTCTTTTGTGAGCCGTGTTTGGAAAGCCTGGTTCAATGGGCATTTCAACACTACAATTTTCTCTTTTCTTCTCAAATTGGCCTCTCCGCCGAATGGAGAGGGAGTGGCAAATCCAGGACGGGCCCCATTTTGATCTTGCTCGTGTCCAATTCGGGTTGAAAGAGTGTTGCCAGTCGGCAAATGTAACGGACTGGAGAAGCGTCCAGAGGAGAGAGAGAACGGGATGGAAAGACAAAAAGACGCAATGGGATATCAGAATCATCAGTACCAAGGACTTTGATCATATATATATATATATATTGCGTAAAAGAGACAGAGGGACGTACTGAGAGATGGGAAATACGCTGTGAGATTGGCTAGGTTGCCAACAAAGGCATCTAGGTCTCGCTGAGCATTGCGAAGACTATGTGCTTCTTCGGGTGTGTGTGGTTCAGCTAAACGGTGGATTTCCCTGATACAAAGCTCTGCACCGGCAAACCAGGTTGGCTAATGACAGCGTCGCCGCGTCGGTGTTGTCATTGACGAAAGAAGAGCAAAGAAAGAAGAAGAAATATCATCAAAAACAGCTGGTGGATCATGATAATATTGCACACATACCCCAAGACATAAATGATATGATCTGAATGTGGCCAGAGGACTGAACTGTCTCACGTCCTCCGCCATCCTCCGCGTCGTTTCAAGAGCCTGATCTTTGGCATACGAGTTTTTTTCATTCCCATTCCCATCATGCGCATTCGACAAGTTGAGTAAAATCGTGGCTGCTTGGTTACATGCTCTTCCGAGAAGTAGCGATGGATGGATACGTTTGTCTTGCTCGCCTGGTGTAATTTCGCGCTGGTCCCTCACATCTGGCATCGTTCGTTGGACTTCTCGTAGAGCATTCTCGACAGAGAGAAATGTTGTCCAGTAGGTGTCGCCTGGTTTGCGGGCTAGAAAAGAAAAGGGAAAGTAGAGAAACAAGCAATGACACACGAAGATAAATGTTTCGTAAAACAAGGTCATCGGAAGTATTGTATGCCTAGAAGATAAGATGACTTGCCTCCTGAAAGATGTGAGACCCAGTTCGCGCGGTTGTACAATGCACAGCATTTGGCTTGAATGGCAAGGACACAGTCATTGGCGACGTTCGTGGTTTGGGAACCGTGAACAAATAGATCCTCTACTGAGGCTCTGGGCCAAAGAGCAGGTATAGGGTTCTAAAGATATGTATGGTCTAGTTTCAAGAATATGAGGTATGATATCGATCGGACGCACCGACCCAACGTCTTCAAATGAACGGGGCCAGACAGTCGTAATCGTCTACGCGTCATCATCATCGAAAAACAAAACAAGATACAACCTGAGTTAGCCCTACTCCAGGCTCCCGGCGAGACACCCGATCCGAAAACGAAGCAAAAGAAAAAAAAAACATTTAGACTTACGAAGTTATCATCGTCTTGTTGTATGGAGGGAGGTAGGCCACTGGTCAAGGCTACCCGTCTATCCAACAACCATATCGCCCACCATAAATTGATGCGTTCTGCAAAGTGTATCACATTCTTGAATGGACCTAAGATAGGATTCGGTTCGCGCGCATTCCAATCGGGATCGGACATCTGATGTAGTCCAAATGCGATAGCCCAGCGAGCGGCCGCTAATGAACATAGACAACAAGTGAGTGATTCAAAAGTCAACGACAACAATATAAAGAGAGCAACAACAAAATTTTTAAAAATCCTACACGTACTAGTCGCGAGCGCAGAAGCCTGCACATCGTTGCCTATGCGAGACCAATACCACCCAAGTATAATACACGACCATAATAAATGTTCCATCCTATCCGCAATGCGGAGCGAATTCATAATTTCCTCGCTTGCCCGCTCGCGGAAAATTTTCGCATAGGGATCGAAATCGGGCCCTATTACAGTCGCCGCACCGAGGCATATGGCATTTATTAGGCATGGATGAAGTGCTTCGGCGTCTGTTGGCGAAAGAAGTATTCGTTGCTCAAGACGCTGGATGTTTAGCCCGAAATTGATGTGGTCTCGATGCAGAACGAGGATCATCAGACTGAAACGACATTTCGAAATAAGTTTGATCAGTATTTTTCCGTAGATGAAATTGCAAAGGAAGAAAACAAGACTTACAGGCGATGGCGAAGTGTCAGAGGGACCTCTGTGCCGCGGTCCCAATTCGCGAGTTCCTGATGAAGCGATACTCTCGTGAATGACGTGACGAGTTCCTTCTGAGACGAGACTTCAGAATCTACGGCATTAAACGACGACGACGACGAAGAGTTTCCCGTCACTTGCTGTCCTGGAACCGATATCGCTACGTGAGGATAACAATTGACCAATACTTCGAGTGGCGCCGGAGCAATCTCCATTTCTCCCGTAAGAATAGGGTTCGACCAGTTCGTCGCGCGTAATTGAGAATCTACCACTGCATTCTGCGCATGTCGGATTTCTTCTTTAAGTCGACGAATTTTAGCTTCTAGTCTGCGGGTTGTTGGAGGGGTACCGTCATCTGGGTCATCATTGGATGGCGATGGTGGTGTGCGAGAATTCGTCGACATAGGGTATAAGGCACCAGAGTGAAACTAAACCCGAGATCAAAGATCGGAAAGCAAAGTAGGGATAGCACAAGATGGTGCATGGTCCCAACGTGAGCGTTTCACTATAAATACGCGACCAAGGCATAAGCACGCCAGCGATGAGATGATTCACCCGCGTCGAGTCACATCAAAGATTTGGCATACTCTACAAACTCTTCCCCGACGACCTGAGTAATAAATATGCCACCGCTGCTCACCTCCACATCGCATCACGACTTCAACCCAGCTTACATAACGCATCGCGCCTGACGTAAGCGATGTTTGAATAAGCGAACTGGATGTGGAGAATTGCTGTCATTTGCGGCTCAAATCGAAACCACAGGAAGTCGCACGAACGCGCGTGTTAGCTTAGAGAAATGCTACGCGGTGTCGCCTCTATGATTCAGGTGTGAGAGTGTAGGAAAGAGGGACGAAGGTGATGAGGGTTTGCAAAGTCAAAGATTATTTGATTATCCACGCAGCACAAGAGAAAGCCGGCCTGAGGCGCCACCTGGCAGAAGTGGAATAGGTAGATAAAGTAGGTTACCCTTGAATCTGTCCTCACCAGTGCACGAGTCGTGTTTCGCTGACTACAATACCCAGAGCCGAAGTAGATCGGACCGCTCCAGTGTACAGACAAAGAGCCGAACGTGGCTGTAAACAGTGCATTGTCCAAAACTGAACAGATACAGCACTTCGGGCAGACATAACGTGCGTGGTTGCCAGTTGCTCGATCTGGGCTAAGCGCGTTGTCGGAAACTTTTTTTTCTCTCGACGTGCGGGTACGGTGCATACAGAGCGATTAAGGTCATAAGCTAGCAGGGCAGCACGAGAGGGGACGCCCAGCCTGAGGAACAACGGGTTCTGTTCACTTCAATCAAGGATTGGTTTCGACGCATCTACAAACACCTGGCCAAAACTCCAACGCATCAATTCAGCATGGGAAATAGAACATGGCGATCGAAGTTGTCAGTGAGTTGATGCCTGAAGATGCGGCGGCCCTATCCTCACAGAAGCCACGCTGTTGCATGGTTGCATGGTATGCACTGGCCGGAGATAAGAAAGCTTTCACGTGATCAACCGCATGGTGCTTTTCACAACAGGCCAACTCCATCACCATCTTGTTAATGGTGTACGACGGATAAGACTCAAGAGGGTGGGGAGAGACGATGCGATGGCGTTTACTTAGAACATCCGGCATAGGCCGAACGTGCAGAGGGCAATGCCCGCGGTCAGGGAATAGGCAGGGATCCACCATTCATGCATGTGCATCGCGCAGTCAGTACAACGTTTGAAAGGATCAAAAGTTTGGCATGATATTTCCCAAGCCTGTAAAGCTGGAAGTTCGTAACAACATGACATGTTCAGCATATGCGGCGTTTCAATCTCCACACCTGCTGCATATATTAAGCCGTCGCGTGTGACCGAATATCAATATGGCATGAGAGCGCTGCCCTCTAGTCATCTGTACAGTTTGAAAAGTAAAAAAATAAATAAGAAGGGAAGTCCCCGAGTGTAGGGACGAGACGGCGTACGGTTGCACATCGAGCAGCATTCCTCGAGTTCGCAGCACTGCCGAAGTTTAGGAGAATTCCGCGCAGCGCACGTCATCATCAGTTCATTGGTTCCACAGTGCAGAAAATATAAGCAGAGTAATTGAACATACGCAGATATCTTCGATAGCGCAGCAGACGAGGCAGCAAGCTGCAGAGGAAAAGCACAGTTGAGTGAATCGGATAATGACACAATTATGACGAGACTTACCAAGGCAGTCAACTAGAACATGGCGGGACTGAGCGTGAGACCGGGAACAGTTCATGGCGGTGTTATAGACGTACGACTGGAATGGGCGAAGCAGGTGGGAATACGATGTTGGAATCATGATCGGCGGACAGGGTTCGGCGTTTCGTCAGTAAAGTGCCTTCCTAACAGGGTAAACGTTGCCGGTGCGCGTTCTCACCAGTAATTACCTATGATGATGGAAAGCAGGTAAATCATGAGCCGTTATGGTGGGCGGCGAGCGGGGGTGATGAAATGGTGAATGTCAGTACGCACCACCACCACGGAGACGGAGGGGCTTCTTGTCCTGATTCATCGGTGCCCCATTGGTAGGTATCACTGTTGTAAATGGTTGAGAGAACGAAAGTTAAGCGGTTGATACGCCATTTAGAGAGCGAAACCGACACCGAAGTATCGATAACACCACGTTGCAGACCCCATGACGATCTACACACCCATTTGGTTTATACCTGCAGGCTGGCGCATCTGAGCAGGCTGTTGCTGAGCCTGGTCAACGGTTTGCTGCTTGGTGGTGAACAAGGACAACATGGCACAAGGGGGTAGACCGTATTTGGGATGGTCGGGAAGGGAAAGGGAATGAGAGTTTATTGCTGCTATTTATATTTGTCTAAGCCCGAATGCCCGATTTGGGAAAATCCATCCTCCGCAGCCTTTCCCCGCAGAGACACCCACAGCAGCGCCGCTGCAGCGACAACAAGGACCTCAATAAAGTCGACGGGCGACTCTAAGCTAGAGCGACGTCGATTGTAAATATGGGCGTCGCTCAAGCTCTGTGGGCGATCATTTGAGGATGTTGGTGAGAACAGGTGGCCCGGTCACAAAATCAAACGTGCGCAGCAGTAGAATACGCCAAGACTTTCACTTTCACTTTCACTTTCTATCTTGGGAACAGCCCTTGAGCGCCACAGTTGCACCGCCCTCTATTTGCGCATGTTTGCCCTCTACTGCTACCTTGTTAGGAAAGTCCTCCAATGAAATCCCGATCATATCTCCGTCTTCCCCGTAAACACGCTAATTCTTCCAGCAACTGACTCGGCTCGCGCCAACAACCACAAATACTGATACGGGCGTGCTTGCAGTATCTTCAGGGGCGTAGATGCCGAAACGTCCCCACCCAGAGGCTCTCGCGTCATCTTCTTCCTCTGGGCCTTCGGCAGCTGTTTGGCGGCGCCGAGTTTCAGAGTCACAGTCCCTTGCCGGTCCAGGACCACTGGCAGGCTTGCGTGTGCACATCATCAGTGCAAAACTATCGAATGAACTCGATGAACCCGCGACATTGCACAGACTGGCAGAACGTCTAGGCGCGAACGTGAACAGTTCAGTAATTGAAGAAGCAGATGTCATTGTTACTCGTATCGCTGCTCTCAAGCGTTTTCAGCGGCATATTGATCTTGACAAAACAGTGCGTTTCAAACTACACCATGGAACGGATTCGCGGTTCTTTAGATGATCGATTCAATCGTTGCGTCCCTCGTGCATTTTTCGTGGAATGTGGGGGTTTTTCTTCACTATATAGCGATCGAAGCATGTAGTCAAGCCAGAGTGGCTCATGCAATGCGAGGAGACCATGGCTTGCTGCCCTTACGCCGACTTTATCGCTATTCCATCTCTTTACGAAGACATCAAGTCCTCAGGAGCGCCCACTTTTGCAGCACCACTTCCACCTCCCGGTTCCTCAAAAGTATCCCCCAGTACCGATCCCGCACCCTCGACGAGCTCTCTGTCCAATTCAACACGGGGTACCATCGAATTGTCATGGAGAAATGCATACTCTACTCATCGCCTCAGCCCACTTATATGCCCTAATCAAAACCTTATAGCCGAGCTGGGAATAGTCAGGCGAAAGCGCGAACTGGAAGACGAGCCCCAGAGCGCTTCTGCGTACCAAAGAGCTATCGCCGTAGGTGTTCCTATTTCCCTCCTACTAGCGTAGTGCTTCCAAGGCGAGAAATGACCTTTGGCCCTGGGGGAATGATGATTGCGTTTACTGATCACTATTTTTTGTTGGCTTTAGGGGATAAAATGTTGGTTGATCGTTCGATTAAATTCGACGAATGGAAGAACTATGGCATTGAACACCTTGATGTATAGCATATCCAACGAAGATAAAGGATGCCAATGAAGTACTGAATATTCCTGGCTGCGGGCCAAGCATCGCTAGAAAGGTTCGTGCATTCAACTCGGGTTTAGAGATATCGATCGATGAGCCCCATCCGGGCTTGACAGGTCTTCGAATTCCTCAGAGATGGCGTGGTCTCAGATGCAGGTAAGTACCCTTCCTGCCCATCCCACACTACTCGTATCGACTCAGCAATTGCATGCCTCCTCCTCTCCACACATGAACTTTCGAACCTTGGATATGTCGCCTCCTTCCCCCTTCGTTCCAACCCAGAACGAGCTCACAACGATGAGAAATTCCGTGTAATATCCGAGTTCATCACAGTGTACGGCATAGGACCCGTCGTCGGTTCCAAACTCTATGCTGAGGGACATCGGTCTCTTGAAGATCTTAAAGCCCGATTTGTGAATAGTAAGGTGAACGTTGGGATAGGAAGGGAGGCGTATTTCCCTATGGAGGAGGCTTTGAGGTTGAGGGATGAATTGCAGATTAAGTGAGTGGAGATTATACAATTTACCTTGAGCCTTGAGAGGAGATAGGCAGGGATGGAGGTGTGCTGAATGCTTTTGGTTGTCTTTTTAGGATACCTCGTGCTGAGGTAGAAGAGATTGCGAACGAGGTTTTGACTAGGCTAGCAAGGATCGGGAGAGGCTTCGAATACACTATTTGTGGCGGGTATGTTCCTGATCTCTGCTTTATGTTACGAGGACACCTTATGCAGTTTTCCCGGTCGACACGCTAACACCCAGGTATCGGCGCGGAAAAGACCTATCGAACGACGTGGATATTGTCATCACTCGACGAAGTTCAGACGTGAAGGATATCGATCATATTTGTCAGTATCTTGTGTCTCAGTTACAGCAAGCGGGTGAGTCTTAAGTTTGTCCGTGAGCGTGTAATTGCGGCGCTGAAAAGGTGTCCCGTATCCCGGATTCATGATCCTATATAGGTTTGATAACGCACTTGATCCGTTAGTTGTTGTCCCAGCTCCCTGATTTTGAAGGGAGACACGCGTCTAACCTCACTCGCGCACATAGACCTCTCCACGTCTACTTCCCAACACGGTCTTTTCAGGACAAGGGATGGGATGAGAACGTGAGCAATAACCTCCTCAATCACTCGATACCTCATTCCATCATGCTAACGTTTTCTCCCCCTAATTTGATTCGGTGACCCCTCGTCTGGAAATGCCCCACCTGGCATGCATTTGATTCTTCTGCCGGGAACTCAAACGTCCACCACTCAAGTCACCCAAATTTCGACACACTTGACAAAGCGTTGACGGTCTTTAAGATGAATGACAGACCTGATCGTGTACATCGTCGAGTGGACCTTATCCTTGCGCCATGGGCTGTATATTGGACAGCAGTTGTGGGCTGGTGCGTTGTTGTATGCCCGCCCTAATTTCAATAATGACGACTCACGGCACAATGATTAATTGACACGATGCATTTTTTCTGGGCGCGGATTGTTTCTTTTTCTTTCCTTTTTTTTTTTCACAAAAAAATAGGACCGGTTCGACGCAATTCGAGAGGGACTTGCGCAAGTGGTCAAAGTCGCACTGGTGCGTCCGCATAAATCTCTCTCATCCGCAAAGTTTTGCGTGCCCGTCGACGATTGCGATTGCTCACGGCGACTCTATTCTCCCGGTCCCCCCTTTCAAACAGCGGGCTCAAGTTTGACAGCTGCGGGATGTAAGCAACCTCTTTGCAAGGGATTCCCTGGGACGTCTGAACCGCACTGACAACCATGAATTTTCTCTCGGGGTGACCACTCATTGACTGGTACCCTACATATATATAACATCAGGGTGAGGTTAAACGACACTAAACCGGTGTATGCCCACAGCGAAAAAGAAGTGTTTGATATCCTCGATTTACCATGGATAGACCCGACAATGCGTAATGCGGATTTATGACCGCACATCGCTCTCCTCGTTTCATCGCTCTACACCTGTTATTTGATGTTATAATTTGCTTTCGTGCCCTTGTGTGTGGTCTCTTCTGTTTCCGGTTGCGTTGTCGCTGTCTGGTTTGTTGTTGTACTTCTTTCTGTATCTGCACTGATACCTGGGGCTGGATAGACGGATTTCGTTCGTTAGGCATTTTTGTTGTAGTGTTCGATTTGATGATTGATATATCTGTCCGTGTTATTTTGATTGCTATCTCCGTTAGACGAGTGTCCTAATCATGGTATATATATCGTACGCCTGTGACGTAACCTCCTCGACAGAAGGAAATGGAAACCTCTGTCAATGTCATACGGCATGACTCTATACCCATACCCCCTCCCACCGCAACTCAGCAAGTCGTTTGCACCAAAGCAAACTGAACTGAACTGAGCTCGTACGCGGGTTCAAGATATCAGTCATATCATATCACTTCACTTCACTCTCGCCACTACTTCCTCGTAAACTGGGGATTCTTCCATCTCGACATCAAACCTCCCTTCCGTTCTCGCGGTCTATTCTTAGCATACCACTCCCAAGCGAATCGCATCACTTCACCACCTGCATCATAAGGACTTGGAACTTCACTGTACCCTGGTCGAGCTGTTGGATGACGAACGTATATGGCTGAACAGGTTGAGAAGTTGGCTTCGATGTATGCTGGGAGGAAGAGGAAGGGTGAGGCGTAGGAGGGGAATTTGAAGGGTTGTTGTTGTTGTTGAGGGTGAGGTGATTCTTTTGAGGCGGAGTCGGATTTGGGAGTAGGGCTTGAGGAGTCGGGGAGAGATGCTTCGGGGGTTGTATTAGTTTGAAGGGATTCGGTCGGTGATGACGATGATGGAGGAGTCCCGGAGTCCGAAGAGTTGGGGTCTGCGTCGGTAGTGGTGGCACCGGCACCTTCAGATTTTGGCACGCTCGGCGAAACCTGTTGTTTTAGGATGACCATGGCATCCGGGTCAACGTTGACCATATCACCGGGACTTAGGCGATAATTGGCATTCGTTTGCTAGTATCAGCACGATAACATCGTCAGCTGTGACAACCAACACCGATAGGGCCAGTAAGGGGAACGCACCAGAACACCATTAACACGAACATTACGATGAATGACCATCTGTCGAGCTTGATAAACGCTCGGAGCGAAGCAACAGCGAAAAATAAAGATATCGAGTCGTCTCTCCAACTCCATAAACATCAAACTTCCCAAAGGAGTCTTCGCAGCTAACGCAATGGCTTCCTCCTGTTTCT
>Ga0307508_10002702_pt1 | contig 18560 bp, 22 predicted proteins | sample 9_EM_MG_FD_203089 | JGI IMG/M metagenome (GOLD analysis project Ga0307508, IMG submission 203089) | Populus trichocarpa ectomycorrhiza microbial communities from riparian zone in the Pacific Northwest, United States - 9_EM | ecosystem: Host-associated > Plants > Roots > Unclassified | place... | reverse complement strand
TTAACCTCTTTTGTTTTTTTATTTTTTTAAAAACCCAATTTTTTTTTAAAAATTTGGTTACCCCCCCCCCCCCCCCCCCCCCCCCCCCCCCGTCGTTCGCCTGTCGATGCTGATGCCCGATGGTGTATACAGAGCTACCGCCGGAGAGATTGCCATACTACTACGCGGAGGTTAACCGTAAGGTCTCCGAATTCATACACAGCAATGACAGTGCAGACAAGATCGGCGGAATCCTCTCGCTGGGAGTTCTTATCGACGTCGATCACGATGATAGTACCCAAAAGACGACAAGATATGCGAACTACCTCCGATCGATTATGCGCGGAAACGATAATCACTGTATGGTATTGGCGGCAAAGACCCTGGGCCAGCTTGCAGCGCCTGGGGGAACGTTGACGTCCGAGCTGGTCGAGAGTGAGATGAAACAGGCGTTGGAATGGCTACAGATCGACCGGCAGGAGAATCGTCGGTTTGCGTCGGTGTTGCTGCTGCGGGAGCTTGCTAGGAGCTCGCCAACCCTCATTTACGGCTTCATCCCGCAAATTCTGGAGCTCATCTGGGTCGCCGTTCGAGATCCCAAAGTTCTGATCCGGGAAACAGCGGCGGAAGCGCTCGCTTCGTGCTTGACGATCATGAAGTTTCGCGATCAAAAGAACAGGGACAATTGGTACTTGAAAATTCTGGATGAGGCACGGTCAGGACTCAGGATGGGGAGCACGGACGCGGTCCATGGAAGCTTGTTGATATATCTACAACTGCTGGACTCGGCAGGGATGTTTATGTATGACAGCTACCGCGATTCATGCGATGTCGTTCTTCGGCTGAAGGACCACCGCGACCCGGGAATCCGCCGGTTGACGATCAAGATGATCCCCTCGCTCGCCAAATACAGTCCTTCCGATTTCGTCGGCAGCTACCTTCATAAGTTCATGATGCATTTGCAAACGCAACTGAAGAAGAAGGACCCGGAGGAGCGAGGTGCTGCATACAAGGCTATTGGGGATGTCGCGTTGGCCGTTGGAAGCAACATGGGCCCGTATCTTGATGCGATATTGCTGAACATCAAGGAGGGACTGTCTATCAAAGGCAGGAACCGAACACAACGAGCGGAGCAAGAGGCACCGATATTCGAGTGTATCAGTATGCTTGCTACTGCTGTTGGACAGGCCCTCACAAAGTACATGCACGACTTACTTGATCTTATCTTCGCCTGTGGGCTGAGCGTCAAGCTCACCCAAGCACTTGTTGATCTCTCGCACTATATCCCTCCCCTGTTGCCTACCATCCAAGAAAGGCTGCTTAATATGATAAGCATCGTGCTGAGTGGACGACCTTTCAAGCCGCTAGGAAGCCCTGCCAACCCGCAACTCGCCGCGCCAGTGCTGGCGAGACAGCATAAGGATGGCGTGTCGCCCGAAGAGAGGGATGCAGAAATTACACTGGCGCTGCATACGTTGGGCAGTTTTGACTTCACAAGTATGTTCCAATCGAAATCGATTTTTTTTTGATTCTTCCCCCCAGGCCGTGTCTGATGCTTGCGCTCCAGATCATGTGTTGAACGAATTCGTCCGAGATGTCGCTATGAAATATGTCGAGGATGATCACACCGAAGTCCGGAAGGCTGCAGCGTTAACGTGCTGCCAACTCTTCGTCCGAGATCCGATTTGTTACCAAACTAGCAACCATGCGATTCAAGTCGTTGGAGAGGTGATGGAAAAGCTATTGACGGTGGCGATCGCCGATCCAGGTAGAGTACATCCATTGTTCCCAGCTCCATGTTTTGGCTAACCTTTCTGGTAGATCCTGACATTCGAAAGATTGTGCTTCTCTCGCTTGACGCTCGCTTCGACCGCCATCTGGCTAAGGCTGAGAATGTCCGATCGTTGTTCCTGGCCCTCAATGACGAAGTCTTTGCCATCCGAGAGGCAGCAATTACTATTATCGGACGCCTCACGCTGCATAACCCTGCTTATGTTATGCCTTCGTTGCGAAAGACGTTGATCCAACTACTAACCGAGCTTGAGTATTCGAATGTCTCTCGCAATAAGGAAGAAAGCGCCAAACTTCTGAGTCACCTGGTAGCGGCATCACAGAAGCTCATCCAGCCATATGTGGAACCTATGGTCGCGGTTTTGCTTCCGAAAGCTAGGGATCCTAGCGCCGGTGTTGCGTCGAGCATCATGACCGCTCTAGGAGAGCTTGCTACGGTTGGGGGCGAGAGCATGATCCCATACATTCCGGAATTGATGCCGCTTATCATCGAGACGCTACAGGATCAGAGCTCACCGGCGAAGCGAGATGCTGCACTGAGGACGCTCGGACAAGTGGCGAGTAATTCTGGATATGTGATCGAACCGTACCTCGAGTACCCCCAGCTGCTCACGATTCTGGTAAACATCGTCAAGACAGAGCAAAACACGACCCTAAGAAAGGAAACGATCAAGTTGATGGGCATTTTGGGTGCATTGGACCCTTACAAACATCAAACGGTCGAAAACAGCACCGATGCGCACCTGTCGGAGCAGGCTCACTCGGTTACAGACGTTTCACTGATCATGAACGGTCTTACGCCTTCCAGCGAGGAATACTATCCTACCGTCGTCATCAATTCCCTGATGAACATGGTCAAAGATCCATCTCTTGGGCAGCATCATTCGTCGGTCATCGAGGCAATCATGAACATCTTCAAAACCCTTGGCCTGAAATGTGTCACCTTCCTGCCACAAATCATTCCCGGCTTCATCGCGGTAACCCGGAGCTGCCCACCCAGGATGCTTGACCAATACTTCAATAATCTCAGCTTGTTGGTGTCGATCGTAAAGCAACATATCCGAAATTTCCTCCCTGAAATCCTCCAGCTCGTCCGCGATTACTGGAATCCTAATTCTACCCTCCAAGGAACAATATTGAATCTGATAGAATCGATCGCTCATTCCTTGGAGGGTGAGTTTAAGGTACATTTGGCACAATTGCTCCCTCTGATGCTTTCGGTTTTGGAGTCCACGAGTCCTCCGGCGCCAGCGATATCGGAGAAGGTCCTGCACGCATTTGTCGTCTTCGGGTCGAGCAGCGAAGAGTACATGCACCTCATCATTCCGGTGATCGTACGATTGATTGAGAAGCCTGGGCAACGACCCACAACCCGCAAGGCCGCTATGGAGACTATCGCGCGGCTGTCCCGGAAGGTCAATATCTCTGACCACGCCTCTCGGATCATCCACCCTCTCTCCCGTGTTCTAATTACCTCGTCTGAGCTCCGAGTTGCTGCCCTCGACACACTCTGCGCCCTCGTCTTTCAGTTGGGACACGATTACAACCATTTCATCCCCATGATCAACAAGATTTTGCAGGTGAACAAGATCCAACACACGAATTACGAGCTGCTTGTCAGCAAATTATTGAAGGGGGAGCCACTCCCGCAAGACCTGAGCCCAGACGAGAAGTTTGCCGACAAACCAGATGAAGTGTCATTTGCCGATTTTGGGCCCAAGAAGCTTCCTGTTAATCAACAAAATCTCAAGACCGCATGGGAGGCGTCGCAAAGGTCGACTAGAGAGGATTGGCAAGAGTGGATCCGGAGATTCAGTGTCGAGCTCTTAAAGCAAAGTCCATCTCATGCACTGCGAGCCTGCGCTGGCCTCGCTGGTGCCTACTACCCTTTGGCTAGAGACCTCTTCAATGCGGCCTTTGTATCCTGCTGGACCGAGTTGTACGATCAATTCCAAGAAGAGCTTGTGCGGTCGATAGAAACGGCCCTTATTTCACCCAACATTCCTCCCGAGATTCTGCAGATCCTGTTGAACCTGGCCGAGTTTATGGAGCATGACGACAAAGCGCTACCGATCGACATTAGGACGTTGGGCGTTTATGCTGCTAAGTGCCATGCATACGCCAAAGCTCTGCACTATAAGGAGCTGGAGTTCCTACAGGAGCCGCAGCCAAGCACCATCGAGGCTCTTATCAGTATCAACAATCTCTTGCAGCAATCGGATGCCGCAATCGGTATTCTGCGGCGTGCACAAGTGTACAGTGATGTTCCTTTGCGGGAAACATGGTTCGAGAAGTTGCAGCGTTGGGAGGAGGCGTTGAAGGCCTACCAAGACAAGGAGGTGACGGAACAAAACTCAATCGAAATCACGATGGGAAAGATGCGTTGTCTACACGCTTTAGGAGAATGGGACCACCTTTCGTCTTTAGCGCAAGAGAAATGGAGGACTGCCAATCGTGAAGTTCAGCGACATATTGCCCCCTTGGCTGCTGCCGCTGCATGGGGTCTCGGTCAGTGGAGTCTGATGGACGAATACATTGGTGTCATGAAGGAGCACTCGCCTGACCGCAGCTTCTTTGGTGCTATTTTGGCTCTGCACAGAAACCATTTCGAAGAGGCAGCGAAACACATTGAGAAAGCACGAGAGGGTCTCGATACAGAGCTCAGTGCGCTTGTCGGAGAGAGTTACAACCGTGCCTACAGTGTCATCGTCCGTGTTCAGATGTTGGCCGAGCTCGAGGAGATCATCACATACAAGCAATGTCACGATCAACCTGATAAGCAGGAGGTCATGCGTAGGACCTGGACAAAACGTCTCAAGGGGTGTCAGCGCAACGTCGAGGTCTGGCAGCGAATGCTGAAGGTCCGAGCCTTGGTCATATCGCCTGTGGAAAACATGGACATGTGGATCAAGTTCTCAAACCTGTGCCGGAAGTCTGGGAGAATCGGATTGGCCGAGAAGTCATTGAACTCACTCCTTCCGCTAAACCGGACCATCGACAACGTTGGTACCGCAACGGTACCACCACAGGTAACATATGCGCGGTTGAAGTTTATGTGGTCTACGGGCTCACAACAAGCCGCCATCAACCACCTCTTAGACTTCACTGAGTCCTTGTCGAATGACCTCCGGATGAATATGGCCCAGCATGGCAGTGTTCCGCAACCATCGCAAATTCCACCCCACGTCATCGAGAATACGCGATTGCTGTCACGATGCTACCTCAAGCAGGGTACATGGCAAGTCTCGCTACATAAGAACTGGCAGACCGAACCAGCAATCGCAGCGAAAATTCTCGACTCGTACAAGCAGGCGACACACTACCATAAGGACTGGTACAAAGCATGGCATGCTTGGGCGTTGGCAAATTTCGAGGTTGTTACGGCAGCCGCTGGAAGCGAACCAAGCGATGTACCACTGGCTGTTATCCGGGAGCACGTCATACCAGCTGTTCAGGGATTCTTCAAGTCCATTGCCCTTTCTTCCGGAAGCTCATTGCAGGACACGCTCCGGCTGCTGACGTTGTGGTTTACTCACGGTGGAAATGCGGAAGTCAACACGCGAGTCACGGAAGGATTCAACACCATCAGTGTTGATACATGGCTCGAGGTTATCCCCCAACTGATTGCCAGAATCAACCAGCCCGACCCGGTTGTCCGCCAGACTATCCACCAACTGTTGTCAGATGTTGGACGAGCGCATCCGCAGGCTCTGGTGTACCCTCTCACCGTTGCGGCCAAGTCTCAGCTGTCGAGGCGCAAGACATCCGCGGTGCAAATAATGGATAGCATGAAGAGCCATTCGTCGAAACTTGTAGATCAGGCCGAGATTGTCAGTCAGGAGCTGATTCGGGTTGCTGTTTTATGGCACGAACTGTGGCATGAGGGTCTGGAAGAGGCGAGTCGACTGTACTTCGGAGATCACAATCCGGACATGATGTTCAAGACGCTGGAGCCGTTGCATGAGATGTTGGAGAGGGTATGTTCTTTCTGCTGAAGGCGAAAAACACAAAGCTGACTCGAAACAGGGGCCGGAAACCCTGCGAGAGATATCGTTTCACCAGGCATTCGGACGGGACCTTCATGACGCCAAGGAGTGGTGTGTCACTTTCAAACGGACGAAGGAAGTCGGCGATCTCAACCAAGCATGGGATCTGTACTACCAAGTTTTTAGGAAAATCAGTAGACAGCTTCCTCAACTTACCACTCTGGATCTTCAGTACGTTTCTCCCAAACTTTTGGCCGCCCACGATTTGGACCTGGCGGTGCCTGGAACTTACGCAACTGGCAAGCCCATTGTCCGGATCATGAACTTTGAGCCGACGTTCAACGTCATCACATCCAAGCAGCGGCCCCGAAAATTGACCATCAAGGGAAGCGATGGTATCTCGTATCAGTACGCGCTGAAGGGCCACGAGGACATCCGCCAGGACGAGCGTGTTATGCAGCTTTTCGGCTTGGTCAATACCCTGCTCAGCGTCGATTCAGAGTGTTTCAAGCGGCACCTCAACATCCAGCAATATCCGGTCATTCCGCTTTCACAGAATTCCGGTCTACTAGGATGGGTTCCCGACAGCGATACCCTACACGTACTAATAAGGGAGTACCGGGAGAGCCGGAAGATCCTTCTAAATATAGAACATCGGATTATGTTGCAGATGGCGCCCGACTACGACAACTTGACTTTAATGCAAAAGGTCGAGGTATTCGGATATGCACTTGACAACACCACTGGACAGGATCTCTACCGGGTTCTCTGGCTCAAAAGTAAATCTTCCGAGGCTTGGCTAGACAGGCGGACGAATTACACTCGGTCTCTGGGTGTGATGAGCATGGTGGGCTACATTCTAGGACTCGGAGATCGCCACCCAAGTAATTTGATGCTTCACAGAATCACTGGCAAGGTGATCCACATCGATTTCGGCGATTGTTTCGAAGTTGCCATGCACCGCGAGAAGTATCCGGAGAAGGTACCATTCCGACTTACCCGCATGCTTACCTACGCCATGGAAGTCTCCAACATCGAGGGAAGCTTCCGTACCACCTGCGAAGCAGTCATGAAAGTCCTCAGAGAAAATAAGGAGTCCTTGATGGCCGTCCTCGAAGCGTTCATGCACGATCCACTTATGCACTGGCGTCTGGGAACGAAGGAAAGCCCCGTGATCGATATCGCACTCGCCCCGAATGGCACCGTCAATCCGAATGTCGAGCGACGGCGCAGTGTCATCGCTCTTGATCCGGCGGAATTGGCGAGATTGCGGCACCTCGGTAGCGGGGAGGAAGAGGCGGCTGCGAGGCTGAAGCCGGAATTGCAGAATCAACGAGCTATCCAGGTCCTCGAGAGGGTCAAGGCGAAGTTGACCGGCACAGACTTTAAGCCCGATGAGGAGTTAGAAGTGCCAAAACAGGTGGCGAGATTGATCGATCAGGCAACGAATCTGGAGAACCTCTGCCAACACTACATCGGTTCGTTCGCCCCTTGGTTTCTATTCTTGACCGCGCTAACTTCCTTGATAGGATGGTGTTCGTTCTGGTAAGAAGGTATTTGCGTGTACGAAGAGAGGAAGGAGATGAGGAGGTAGGGAATTACTCTGGACAATGCATATATCTGGCAGCTTCTTACATGCTTTGTCTTTACCGCGCGTGGGGCGTGCCTGGGTTTTTCAAGACTAGCTTGTTTCACCCTCCTGCGAACGTTTTGCTCGTTGCTGTTGTCGGTTGGTGCAGGCGCAGTATGGTTTGACAATGGTTGATGCGATACGATTGGGTGATATCTGTTGTTTCTTCGCATATCTTATCTTTGGTTTGGGTATGACAATTTCTTTGTACTCTACTCTACTCTAAATATGGATGGATGGATAGAATGGATTGTTGGGATTTTAGGTGTCCGTGTTGCGCGGAGAGGTTGCTTATGAGTCTGTCACAGTCAGGTCTCGGGAGCAGGGTAAGTTCACCATAGTTCACTCGACAGGCACTATGGTTGGCAGGTGGGGCTTGGCTATGGGGTAATAATCACCGCTACGGCGCCAATCAACGAGCTACATACATCATCCTACTCCGTTCTGCCTGTGGATAACAACCAAAACCCACACTCGCGCCGGCAAGCCAGCCATTCTTTTTTATTAACTATTTGTATGCCACCAGTCTAGATCATGGCGATGTAATCAAGACAAAATCCCATTCACTACAGTCATATCGACTCGGAAGCGCCGACAAGTCGTCACGGTGTGGCGCAATGCGGGCCCGTGGCGGTGGCAGATATTGATGTTTGGGGTAGCGCAGGATTGGTGTCCACGTCCGCATGCTCCAAGTGCATGACAGCTGGTGTGGGGGTATCCTCTGCTGCTTCGCTAGCTGGTGCGGGGTTTGGTGCCCCTTCCGTTTCCGCTTTGGCCGCGGAGATGTCGGTGGGGGAGGCAGCAGCGGCTGGTCGCTGACACTGTCGTTTGCACCCGGAGTCCCCGGTTCCTCTGTGAGCTTAGGTATCGGTTTGCTCGCTCGTCGCAGTCATTTGGACCTTGGCGTCCTCCATCGTTGTCTCTTTTATCGCTGATTAAAGAAGTGGGACAACTGCTGAATCCCTCCGCATACGATCGCAATCTCGGAGCGAAAATGTGTGAAGCCCTGCTGTCAGTTCGCGGTTTTGATGGTCTTGGGGGCGGTATTGTCACTTCTGGCGCCAGAATGGCCTGCCCCCCACTGCCCAACTCCGCTGCCATTGTCTCGTCGCCCCGCTTCGACCGGCCCCCCTCCATCTTTCTCCATAGGCTGTGAGGCTGGCGGAGGAGGGGCAGTTGCATTGTCGAGCTAATTGATCTGGGCGACCGCATGTATGTATAGCAGCTGCGACGCGACATTTCCAGAGGGGAAGAAATGAAGGCGAAGTAAATTTTTTTTCGCGATGTTGGAATCAGCGAATAGGAACACGACACGCGCTTAGCGTCTTGGCGAAACTCAGTTGTAGCGGGGTCGTTGGCCATAGATTCCACCACACGGCCCTATCACCGCGCGGGATCTGCCAGCTCGAGTGGCTCCCAAAGCGAAATTATGAAAGGATCTGGGAAAACTAGATAGGTATACTCTAACGACAGACGGCTGACAGCTAAAGATGCATGAAACAAACCCCAAACCATGACTGCAATATCCACCAAAGAGGGAAAAAACGACAACAGGAAACACGGCCGCCGGAGGCCGGAGAACATACCAGGGCGCTACATGCGATCCGGAGATGGCATCAAGAGCTTCAATCCCGCCTCCCCCCTCTTGAATCTCAACTCCGCCTCCTCCCTCTTGAGCTTCAATTCCGCCACCTCCCTCTTGAGCTTCTCTTGAACATACGCCATCGCGATGTTAACCCTCTCAGCACCCTCGCCGTACAAGCCGCTCTCGAGATGCATCACAAGCCCACTTAGGGACTTGAAGTCCTTCCGAGGCTCCAGCTTCCCGTGCTGCAGCATCCTGAACATCGCCGTGGGGCTGTGGAAGATCCTGGCTGCGTGTGCCAGGCCTGAAAGGTGGTTCTTCAGGGATTTGCGTGAGGGAAAAGTTTTATGACAGGTGTTGCACACTACCCCACGGAGACGGATGGCGGCGTCCAGCTCGCTGGTGCTGGGGCTGCTGTCGGTGCTGGGGGTCGAAGAACCGGATAATTGCGGCGTGGCATGTCCCGAGACCGATGGGACGGGAGACGCGAAGCCAGCATCTGTCGGGGTGCATTGTCTGGCGGGCACCGTGATTGCCATCGAAACCCCGGAGCTATCACACGTGGGCTCTCCAGAGGACGCTGCGGATGGAATGGGACGGTTTGAGAAACGGGGTGCGGCTTGTCCCGATGTTGGCCCTGGGAGCGTCGAGACTTCGGGGACATTAGACGTGCAAACCTCCGAAAGCGATTCCATCGGGGCGGCAATGGTGTCGGTTCTGATGCTAGCACGGCGGGAGCCAGCCGGAGATCTGGGTGGGGTCGAAATGATTGGCTCGTCATCCGAATCCAACTCACAGATCTGGACGACATCCTCATCATCCGAGCCCAACTCACAAATCTGGACCAAATCCTCATAATCCGAGCCGAACTCACAGATCTCGACGGCATTTTCGTCCTCCGAATCCAACTCATAGGTCTCGACGGCATCGTAATCCATCCAACTCCCGGGGTGCCAATTGCTGCTGGCAGAGCCGGCGGCTCCTCCTGGGGTGTCCGGTATCCGCCGACCCTGTGGAGCGCTGTATTGCGCCTTGAGAATCACATTATTGGTGTCATGGTTTCGGATGACGTTGCCAATTTTGTGCCGATTGATCTCCGAGACACAGCCACCGCTCTCGAGGTGCGCCAGCATGGCGCCGTTGTCCACGAACTTTTGGCTGCACCTTGGGAAGGCCCAGCATTTGATTGTGGCTATGCGCATATTCTGTGCGTGTGCGTGGGAGCTTTTGTGCGCCTCCAAGTCTCCGATCGATATGAACGATTTGCCGCATACCTCGCACTGGGCGCCCGAGGATCGTTTCCGATGAACAGCGTCCTTCTTGGGATGGGTGTCCAGCGCGCATTGGCTGGGGAAATCCTGCTTGCAGTCTATACAATAGTACTCGACATCGTCCGAGTGGAGTTTGTCGCAGTGGGCTTTCCAGGAAGCTTTGTTGAAGAAGTACATTGTGGAGGCTGGACAATGATACCCCATCTGCTGCGAATATTCCCTGTGTGATTGTGTTGCCGCATGCAATCGTTTCCATGCGTTGTCGCAGCAAAACACTTGTCGTCCGCAAGGCTCGCAGTTATGGCTCACGGGTCGGGCCTGGGTGTATATGAATCTTCGCCGCGGGTCCTTTTTTTTTCTTCGGTCAGGTCTGGCCAAATGTCCGGCGAACACAGAGCACTTACGTCGGGTGAGTATTCGCTCATCGAGGGGTTGCAGCCGTCGCAGTCGCAAACATTCTCCCCGAATCCACAGTGATCGCGCTCGGAAACTGTGTGGTCAACCAGCTCCTGTTTGGTGTTGAAACGAATCATACAAATCTTGCAGTCTTTCTTCCCCATGGTGTCGGTGTCTGTGGGATCGTTACGGAGGATCCGTCGCTCATATTTAAATGAGGGGTAGACGCAGTTTTTCATGCAGACAACTGTTTGTTCTAGCGAAAGCGTCACCGGTCAATGGGTTACACCGCACTTTGGTGTGCGAGCATGAGATATCATTCGTCTGCTGCACGCCGGCGGGCGTTTCGTCCAGCGTGCGGCGTTCGCAAAGAATAATGGGTTGCCGCACATCCAGTCGTAACTACCAGTGAGTTTTTCGTTGGTTAACCGGTAATACCGCCACGTAGTTAGAAGGACGGTGTAACTAACAATGAGTGATGATGTTCAGCATCCGAAAATTCATGCCTCCGGCGACAGAGCCAACGGCCATCAGAATGAGCTGAGAGAATAATCCACTTCACAGACCACAAGCATCAATTCGAATCTCAAAAAAGCAACAGGAAAAGCAGTACCCGCGGGACGACACCTCAGTCTAAGTCGCATGCATGACAGAAAAAAGCAAAACCACTACCGCGCGTAGATCAGGAAAAAAAAACCGAAAACGCCAGCAACAAAGTCCCCCTGTATCAGATCACAACACCCAGACTGCCCTCCTTCCACTCATGATTTATTTTTGCCAAGACTCCGTATCGACACCTCGTACGTTCCGCCGGTCGGTCGTCGCAGGGACCCAACTCGATCCGCTGGCTTTGTCGACCGTCGCATGTGACAGACGTTACATGATGGTGCATAGTGCGACTGCTCCTCCCCGGCACTCATCAGCATCCGAAACCGGATCGGGGGAAAACGAGGTCTGCGCAAGCGGCAAGTGAAGAAAGCCCACCTTCACTGCCACGGCCACGGCGGCCCCAATCGACCTGACCGACTTCGGTATCGTCGTCCTGCACGGCAGGCGAGGTTGCAGGCGTCGCGGCGATAACGATAGCGACTATGAGCTTGGTGAGGATGTTATCGTGTGGCTGCATTGCGGAGGATTACGTCGTGGGTGAGGGAGCCTCGGGAGCGCTCGTATAGAGGTTGATCGGATCGTTCGTGCGGAGGATGATGATATTGTTCGCACGGAGAATGATATCGTTCGAGATGCTCCCCGGAAACGGAGCGGACGCCGCCACTTTTATTCATTTGGGGCATCGCCAGACGCAATTGCACGGTCGGTGCGGGCCCTCCATGGTGTGGTCGACAGCCTGGCGATTTGGTGTGGCCTGGGGAAAATCCCTCGCGATTCAGTCTGTGGTGTTGAGCCGTTGATACATCACTCGGACGCACAGCAGCCGCGGGCCTGGCCCTGGACATGGGCTCTCGCGATTGGGTCTGTAACAAGTGTTGAGGAATGGTGGATCAACAACCGCAGGCCTGGTCTGGACACAAGTCCGCGATTGAGTCTGTAGGTGACTAGTTAGCGTTGGGGCACGGATATCACTCGGTCGCGCTACAACCGCAGGCCCGGCCTGGACATAACCTCTCGCGATTGAGCCTGTATCAGTGCTGAGGCATGGACATCGCTCGGCACTGCAAAAAAGGCAGCCTCATCTAAGGCGCTGGGCAGAATAATCTCCCCCGTTCGGTACGTGCATGCTTACACATCTTTCTAGCTGTCGCGAACGTCAACCACCTCACTCCCACCACACGCACAACAGGCTTCGCTCTCGGTTTCGTTTCCCGCACGCACCCGTGTATCCGAGATTGGTGGTGAGGCTCGGGCGGGAAGCCGACGCTGACCGTGGCAGTGCATCGCTCGCAAAGCCACACCGACGTTAAACGCGGATGCTACTAGCTCTAGCTCCTAGTCCACCCATCCCACCCCCAACACCACATACCAGCACCAACACGACCAGCACGACCACGACCCCCCCTAATCCCGACAGCAACACCATGTCCCGCGCGGCGCTCCCGCCACCGCTGACGGCGTCGGCGCGCGAAGCGCGCTTCGCGTTCTACTGCACGCTGTGCAGCAAGGGCTACAGTCGGGTGCACGAGTACGAGGCGCACGAGAACAGCTACGACCACCAGCACAAGAAGCGGTTCCAGGAGATGAAGGCGCTGCAGAAGCCGATCGCGCGGCCGCGACGCGCGTCGCCGGAGCACGGCGGGATAAAGCCCATCGCCCTCGGCGACGTCGGCGTCGGCACCGGCACTAGCGCGAAGAAGAAGAGCGGGTTCAGGAGCGCGTTCGGCGGCGGCGGCGAGGTCAAGATCGAAGGCGCGCCAGCGGCGAAGACCGACGACACCGCCGCCGAGCGCGATGGTGCCGTCGTCGAGAGCGAGAGCGAAGATGAGGGCTGGGAGAGATACGACCCGGAGCGGCCTACGGGCATCTGATGCGGCGGCGAACAGAGTTCGGTTTTATTTGGGTTCGATCTGCGGGATTGGTGTTTTTCTTGTGTGCCTCGGTGTACTCGTACCCATCGCATTTGTTCTATTGCTGCCGTCAAGGGTGTCATCATCGCAATTCATGTTTGTAAAGCTCGCTGCGCAAAAAAAGAAGAGAACCGGATCGACGCCGAAATCAAACAGTACGACCCTCCCCCGGCTGCCAAGTGTATATATACAAAGCCCCATCCTCAGACCCTTCTGAAGAACACCTGGTAGAAGTGGTCATAATGTCTGCCCAGATATCCCTCAACGCGTCCACTCTGCACGACCACCCTCGACAGCCCGCCCAGCCACAGCGCCGCGGTCCCCACCGTTGCAGCACCAAGCAGCTTCCTCTTCCGTTGTGGCGGCACTTTCCAGTAGCTGGCGAGTCCATACACGATGTGATGACTCGCGACACCCACAAAGCCAACATAGAAGGCGCCACAGATCCACTTCCCCCACCGTCCCTGCCAGAATCCATGTGCCAGATACTCCAACCCCACCTGGCTGCTGTTGCCATCGATCCACAGCGGCACCAGCCTCATCAATGCCGCGTGTGCCGCCAAAAACGGCGCCGCGATCCATCCCGTCCTCGAGACCGCCGAGAAATTCCGCCAGCGCCACGTCGACAGCGACAACGGAGCCCTCCCGCCGTACCGAGCTCGCTGTGCAAAGTGCCGGTGCACTCGGAGCGCGACGCTTGACGCGAGGTGCAGCACCAGCGTCCCCGGGATCAGCAGGAGCTCGCTGTAAGGCGTGGCTTGGTAGAAGTAGGTGCGCGCGAGGAGGAGGGAGGAGTTGCCGCTGTCGACGCCAAGGAGAAGGGGCGACAGCGCAGCGGTGCACCCGTGGATGCCGACGAACGAGAGAAAAGCGTACGCGCTGTACTTCTGTGTCCGGACAACTGCGGAAAACGGTCATCGGTGTGAGGCTCCACGGAAATAGGGGAGGGGGACTAAACTAACGCCAGAACGGCAGGCCGCGTCCGCTGCCGTGGCTACTCGCGAGGCTGCCGAAATTGAGCGGGAGCGTCTGCGATTTGGACATCGTCGGCGTCGGGGGCGGCGAATCCATGCTGAACCCGTCGCCGTCTTCGTCGTCGTCGTCGTCGTCGTCGATGGGCGAAGGGATCACCTCGCGCATCGAGATGAGCGAGATTTCGTCGTCGTCGCGGACGCGCGGAACGTAGAGGTCGGCCATGATCTGGGTGTTCGTGCGTCTATTCTACGGACAAAGGGAATGCTATATACGCTGGGAAAGAAAAAAAAAAAAAAAGTGGAGAAGGAATGGCAGCTAGCCGATTGTGTCTTTTTTTCTCTTTTCCTTTCCTGTTCTCGTGCCGTGATTCGTGGGCTGGTTCTCGGCAAGAAGGGAGGGGTGACATCATCAGCCCAGGCCCCTGACCATTTCGGTCGCACGGACGGATTGAAAAACGAGTGAAACCACCATTCTCAACTCTAAATCCAACGACCTCCCTTCAAGATGGTCTCAACACTCCGCCTCCTGCGCCCCAGTCTGACGGGACTCCGCGCCGTCGCCACCCCCCGCCGCTATGTCTCATCCTTCGGTTACGCCCAAGCGAAAGCACTGATCTACAGTGACTACGGTCAGCCCAGCGACGTCCTCAAGCTGCACGCGCACTCCATCTCGCCCGCCTACGGCTCGGATATCGTCGTCCGATTCCTCGCTGCGCCCATCAACCCGGCAGACATCAACCAGATCGAAGGAGTGTACCCGCCCAAGCCGGAGATGACGATCAAGCTGGGCACTCCAACGCCGGTGGCGGTTCCTGGAAACGAGGGCCTGGTCGAGGTCGTCGCCGTGGGCGCGGACGTGGAGAGCTTCAGGCCCGGCGACCGCGCCATCATGAAGCACGCGGCGTTCGGGACGTGGCGGACCCACGCCGTCGCCTCGGACGAGAACCTCCTCAAGATCCCCGAGCAATTCCGCGACCTGGGAGTCGTGTCCGCCGCGACGGTGAGCGTGAACCCGTGCACCGCGTACCGCATGTTGAAGGACTTTGTGCCGCTGGAGAGAGGTGACTGGTTCGTCCAGAACGGCGGCAACTCGGGCGTGGGCAGGGCGGCGATCCAGCTGAGCCGGCTGTGGGGGCTGAAGAGCATCAGCATCGTCCGCAACCGGCCCGAGATCGACGAGCTGAAGCAGGAGCTGGAGGCACTGGGCGCGGATTTGGTCGTCACCGAGCGCGAGTTGGCGGACCGCGCGTTCCGGAAGGAGACGAAGAGGTTGACCGGCGGGAAGGGGATCAAGCTGGGCCTCAACTGCGTCGGCGGCAAGGCCACAACGGAGATGATCCATCACATGGCGCAGGGCGGGCAAGTCGTTACGTACGGCGCGATGGCCAAACAGCCCGTGACCCTCTCGGCGAGCTCGCTGATCTTCAGGGACATGCACCTCCACGGGTTCTGGGTGTCGCGGTGGAGCGATGCCAATCCCGAGGCGAAGCGGCAAATGGTTGAGGAGATCTTGGGGATGATCCAGCGCGGCGAGCTCAAGGACGTTCCGGTCGAGAAGACGGTGTGGACCAGCGCGACCAAGGAGGACGAGCTCAAGGCTGCGATCGCGAAGAGTGGGCAGGGCTTTGGGGGGAAGAAACAGGTGTTTGTGTTTGAGGAGTAGGTCGAGCAAATACAACTTGAGTGCAAGCCCCGGCGATGTGGTGTCTGGTGCGATGTGGTGTCTGGTGCGATGTGGTGTCTGGTGCGATGTGATGGGCGTACTGTCCGGGGCTGCCGTGGTCCAGGGCTTCGTAGTCCCTCCTTCAGCACTGCCGCCGTAGTTTCGGACGTCCGCCTCGTCCGTGCGACTGTGTTGCTGCCCGTTTGGGCCTCTTCCCAGCCCAGCTCAAGTGCCAGCCCCAGCGACCAAAAGAAATGCTCGAAGATGGCGGCTACCGCTGTCCGAGCGTCGAGATCCAGCGGGCCTTGAACCCTCTCTGGCGTCTCTTCTCTTTTCTTATTTTCCTCGCTCTGACGCGGGTGATCGGTCATGACCGCCGCGCGACGGAGCGAGTGCTGCCGCGTGCCCGCGCCCGGCACCCCACGAAGTCTCCCACGTCGATATCTCCAGAAGCACGGGGGATCTCCACCCGGGACGCCGCCCGCGGTCGCTAGCCGTCGGCGGTTACCGCGCCTGCTGACGTTCCTTCACGGAAACTCACTAGCACACGCGCACGGCAACCGAGTGCAAATCCATGCATCGCGACTGGCCCTCGCCCCTCCCAAAAAAACCCCCCAAGTGCGGACAGCCCTCTCGGTGCCACTCATGTCCAGCACAGCACACATAGCGCCGCGTCCGAGTGCGAGTCCCTCCGCAAAAGAGGAGAAAAGAAAGAAAAACGAAAGACATCTAGAACACGTCCCTCCGTCCTACTAGCTTTGCTTTTTCTCTCCTACTTCCCCTCTCCCTCTCGCTCTCCACCCGCCGCGCCGCCATCAAGAAAGCGCATTCAATCCAAAGGCGGGCTGTGGGGTGAAAGGAAACAAACACCCCACCCCACCCCACCTCGCCCCACCACCCCACCACCAGCATCAGCATCAGCATCACCAGCAGCAGCATCAGTGATCTACCAGTAGCACCACCACCAGCAGCATCACCAGCATCGTCAGATAACCTGCACATGCAATGCTCGCCGCCAGCTCACGGACGTATCTGCGCACGCCCCGACGTCGTTCGGTGAGAGCAAAAAGCAAAGGAAACGAAAGAAAAAGAAAGGAAGATTTTAGGTCCTCCCCGCTGGACGGGTACATACGCATTGGAGACGTGCAAGCCTGACGAACTCGCCGCGGGGACAAGCGGAGGATTGGGAGAGAGAGCGAGAGAAGGAAGAAAGAAAAAAAAGCAAAAGCAAAAGCAAAAGCAAAAGCAAAAGCGGGAAAAAAAAAAAGGCCGATCGAGAGCGGAAAAAAAACAACACACGAAACAAAAAAAAAAAAAAAAAGAAAAGAAGAAAAGAAAAGAAAAAAAGAAGCTTACAATATATCCAACCGTCGCGCCGAACGACGCTACCGAGCCCTACGCACAGTCATATCTATTCGCTCTGCGTATCGGCCAACGTCCCTGGCGACGTCGATCCAGGCAGCCAGGCAGCCAGTCAGCCAGCGCGCCAGTCAGCCAGCCTATCGATTGCCATCACGCCTGCATGTGCGGGGGGGGGCACGTCCCGTCAACCGGCGGGCCATCCATCTGGCCCCGTCCGTCCGTCCGTCCGTCCGTCCGTCCGTCCGTCTGTCTGTCCATCCATCCGTCATCCAGCCTTACATATCACGTCACGACACGGACCACTGTGCGTGCGTGCGTGCGGCGCGGCGCGGCGCCGTCCTTCCTCCCGTGAGGAGCGAGCGCGCGCGCCGGCGAGTGGTTCGATTGCGGATGCTTATCGTCCGGGCGTCGTGCCTTGCGCGCGGGGACGGTGACGTATGGCGATGCGTCAACCGGGCGGCCGATTCGAGAGCCCCCCTCCCCCCCCCCCTTCAGCAGCAGCACGAAAGAGCTCGACTCCGCCACCGCTGCACGCGGTGCTAGCCAGCCAGCCAGCCAGCCAGCCAGCCAGCCAGCTTAGCAGCTCGGCGCAGAAGCTGGAGCGGGCAGGCGGGCGGGTGTGCAGCAACGGCCGCGTTCTCGCCTCTGACACGCACTTTTTTTTTTTTTCTCCCGTATCACACATCACATATCGAACGATAGCCGTCTACCCAATAGATATAGGTACACATTACATAAAAACAAAAAGTAAAAAAAAAAAAAAAAAAAAAAAAAAAGAAGAAGTCGAAAATCGTCTAGATACGTCTCTCTCTGCACGACACCGCACATGAGCGAAGGGAACGATCCCCTGCAGCGCATCATCCACCGACTTGCCTGGTCTCGTCTCGTCTCGTCTCGTCGCCAGGCAGCCGGAATCGGAATCTTTGCAATATATGTATGTATGGTATACTTACATATGTGTAGTATAATTTTTTTTTTCTTCTTCTTCTTCTTCTTTTCTTCTTTTCTTCTTTTGCGTATATGTAAGTATATAGAGTAAGTAAGTACATACTTAACTGCTTACGTAGGTGGGGTCCGGGTGGGGGAGGAAGGAAAAAAAAAAGAAAGCTACATATGTACGTAAGGTAGGCAGGCAGGCAGAGACAGAGACAAGGGGGGCATCGTATCTATCGACATCCAACTACCGGGTCCCGCAAAGAGACGAGCGAGACGAGACGAGACGGATGATATCATGGTTCCAGCCAGCGCGACGTCGCATCTTCTTCTTCTTCTTCTTCTTCTTCTTCTTCTCTTCAGGGAACGGCATCTGGGCGGGGCGCGCCGGCGCGGCGGGGGGGGGGGGGGGGGGGGGGGGGGGGGGGGGGGGGGGGGGGGGGGGGGGGGCGGGGGGGCGGGGGGGGCGGG
>Ga0307508_10002701_pt1 | contig 18565 bp, 19 predicted proteins | sample 9_EM_MG_FD_203089 | JGI IMG/M metagenome (GOLD analysis project Ga0307508, IMG submission 203089) | Populus trichocarpa ectomycorrhiza microbial communities from riparian zone in the Pacific Northwest, United States - 9_EM | ecosystem: Host-associated > Plants > Roots > Unclassified | place... | reverse complement strand
GTGATAGTTGGTCGACGAGGGATCGTTTGTGTGGGAACGTTGTGTGGATGGGGGGTGGTGTGTTTTTTAGGAATAAAAATAAAAAATAAAAAATAAAAAAGGGAGCGATACCAAATTCGACCAGCTGACAGCCACACCTAGTCATTGCGCCACACGCTAAAATTTAGCGTCATGGCCGCTTGAAAAGGACCCCGCAGGCTCCACCGAGGAATTGAGGAGTCCCCCGGTCCCTGGTCCCTGGTCCCCTGGGGTTGTCCGAGAAGTGCGAGGCGCGACGGTTCCATAGCGCCGCTGCGAAAGACAATTGCGACGCCACTTTCCCCGGTGGATCGAGCCCATACAATACATTCGCGCCACAAAAAAAAAAAAATCCTAAGCGGGGGCGCTCTCAGACAATACCTGCAGCAGTGTATCATACTCTACATAGGTACATACATACATATGGTAGATATGTATCTATGGGTGTCTGCACACATACCTGCATATGTCGGGTAAGCCGGCTGGCCAATGCTTCGTGTGCTGGGAGTCTTCCGTGCCCCACACTAGATAATGGAAAGTGTTGTTCCAGAGTTACAGATCCCTCCGAAAGTCGTCAGCTTTGAGAGTCTATCTAGATATGTTGTTGCATGCGCCGTCGCCATGAATATCTAGTGTGTGCAGGTCGCATACGAGTATGTACATACATGTGAATAACCAAAAGAAAAAAAGAAAAAAAGAGTCTGCAGTCGCACCGATTATCCACATACGGACCCAAGTATGACGCCCGTCAGTGGCAATCACGTGAACGTCAGTTTTGACTTACTTCTTCTTCTTCTTCTTCCTCGCCGCCGAAGTTAGTCAACACTCGGAATAGAAACAGGGAGCATAGATAGTCTACATACACTCTGGGGATCCGCTCCCGCCCGTGAAGGCCAGGAAGAGACACACGCCCGATAGGCAGGCTATGTAAGTATCTCATCTACGGAATCCAGGCGCCTGGATATGCTTGCCCCATGGTATTTCTCACTGCGATTACGCATGACGCGGAAACCCAATCCCCTCCCTTCCTCCCCCCGCTCGTGCTCACCACGATGCGGCACGGGGGGCCGTAGGACACGTGGTGACTGGCTGTCGGCAAGCTGTTAAGCCGCGATCTTGCCATGTGTATGTATAACTACATACACGTATCTTTGCACGCGACTCTGCTCCCATGAAGAATCGCCCAACTATCTATCTACTCTATCTACTCTATGCTTCCTGCACACACCAGCCACGTATCTACATAAATCCGCGCCGCTGACTCACAGATGGCATGGAAGAGCCGTACAGATATCTGGATATCTACGTATGCAGATGTGCCAGTTTCATGCGACAGCCCTGGCCCCGTTCCCTGTGGGGGACTGGTGCGACCGCCCCGTACATAGATAGATAGTGGACTGGCGACAAGGGGCCATCTTGGTGGAAAGGCATGTTTCTGGGATCGATGGCGGTCCATAGTTGTGTATCGAGACTGTACACCTCCGGCTTATCTACCTACGTGCGGTTGACACAAACGTTTAACGCATTGATTGCGGAAACGTGGCTCCTATTTGTGTGTATACATGCAATGACAATACATACACATCTCGTCCGCAAGCGCCAGCCACGGCCCCCCAATCCCTCACCATCCTCCCAGCGCCGCCTGGCCGTCAGCCACCGCCGCAGCCAGCTGGTCGCCCATCCACTGCGATCGCGCCTGTCGCATCGGCCCCTCGAACTCGACGATCGCATTCCCGCCAACCCAGAAAGCGCAGCCGTTCACCGGCTGGCCCGCCCTCTGCTCGCCGCTCACGCCTCCCTCGCGCCACTCCTTCCCGACGGCGGCGAACACCAGCGCTCTCGCCACAGCCTCCGCCGTGTTCGCGGGACGGTCGCCCCACCTCGGCCCCAGCGCCGCCGCCATCGGCGTCAGGGTGAACCACGGCGCGACGAGATTCACCGTTATGTCGCCCCAGCCGGGGACCGTCGACCGCAGGCTCCGCATCAAGCCCAACACGGCGTGCTTCGCGGCGCAGTAGTTCCACAGCGGCGGAGTGTCGAGGTACGATGCCGCCGAGCCGGTGTAGACGAGACGGCCCCGCCGGTGCTTCCGGAACTCGTGCATGGCGAGCTTGGTGACCAGCAGCGACGCGGTCAGGTTGACGGCGACGTCGGGGAACGTGGGCGGCAGCAGCTCGCCGCCGGCCTCGGAGTACGAGTCCTCCAGCAGCTGCTCGCGCCCCGTCACGCCGGCGTTGGAGAACACGATGTCGATCGGCCCGTTCCCCGCTGCGGCCGCGAACAGCGCCGTCAGCGACTCCCAGCTCGTCACGTCGCAGCGCACGTACGCGACGCGCTCCGGAAACGACGCGGCGAGAGCGCCGCCGGCTGCCTCGTTGACATCGCCAATCGTTACCGTCGCGCCATTTTCTGCCACCCCCCGCCCCTCACGGTCAGCCTCGGATGGAACGCGGAAGTTCCCGCGCTGCTGCCGCCACCGCCACGTGCCGGGCTGGCCAGATATCTGCTTACATACCGTAAAGAAGTTTGACGGTTGCCTCGCCGATACCCGTGCTGCCGCCGGTTACGATAACGTTTTTCCCCGCAACGGCGGAGAGGGAGTCGCTGCTGACGGAGACGGCGGACATGATGTTGTCGGGGGATTTGCGATTTGCGATTTTCGACTTTGCGACTTTGCTCGCTGCGATGCGACGGTGCGGTGCGGTGGACGTTGGGATGGCGCCATTTAAAACTGCCGCGCAGACCTCTGCGTGGCCGGTCGGTTTGGCTTCGGCATCGCGATTCGGGCCCTTGATGTGGGGCGGCTACGGGGAATGTGGGGTAGTGGCTCGATAAGAGGTGGGGCAAAGGGGGCGGGGAAGCGAGGTGACCAGGGACAACTTCACACACATACATTGTACTGTATCCATCCAATGGAAACCCATCGACCGAAAATCCCCACACGGTGCTGCCACAGCGGACATCGACAGACCGAGCTATGGCGGACAGAACCACGACCACGATCGAACACCCGACTCTCGGCTCCGTAACCGGCCTGCGAACCGGCAATGTCGTCTCGTTCCGCGGACTCAGGTACGGAACTCTGTCGTCGCGCTTCGCCGCGAGCGAATGCAATACCGCCGCACCGCCCAACGGCGACGCCACGGCGTACGGCCCCGAGCCGCTGCAGCGCCCCGCGGCCTGTGCAGCCGAATGGTCCCTCATCGGCGCGCAATGCCCGTGGGAACCGGATGTCCGGCAAAAGTGGAGCGGCACCGAGTGCCTCAACCTGAACATCGCCGCTCCCGTTGGCCTGCCGAAGGAGGCAAAGCTGCCGGTCGTAGTGTTCATCCACGGTACCCGCCCCACCGCTGCTCCGTTGATGCTGGTACTTTATTTCTGACCCATCTCTCAAGGCGGCGCAAACATGCAGGGCGCATCTTCGTGGCCCCAATACAACCTCACTCCGCTCGTCGCGGCCTCCGTCGAGTTCTCGCTCCCGGTTGTCGCAGTCGGCATAAACTACCGCACAAACGTTTACGGCTTCCTCCACGTCCCGGGGCAGCCTACGAACCGGGGGCTGCGCGATCAGCGCACGGCGCTCGCGTGGATCCGGGCCAACATCACCGGCTTCGGCGGAGACCCGGAGAACATCACACTCGTCGGCCAGTCGGCGGGCGCTGCTGCCATCGCCTTCCACACCGACGCCGGCGTTCCCGGTGTGAAGCGCGCGGTGATGATGAGCGGTGACCCTGGAATCATGCCCGCCTTCCCGGAGAGGACGCACGCCGCCACTCTCAAGAAGGCCTGCGATGCGCTCTCCGTCCCCCCCGGCCAGATCGTCGGCTACTTGCAATCCGCGCCGCAGAGCGAACTCTACGACAGGCTCCCAGAAGACCTGATGTACCGCCCGGTCACCCCGCTGCCCTCGGGGTCGGGCGACAAACTCACCGCGCTGATGGTGGGCAACACCTCGGACGACGGCGGCATCATCGCCTCTTTCTCCATCGGCCCGGCCAGTGAAGGCCTTGCGGAGAAACTGTGCAGCTACTTTTCCATCCTCCCGGAGTCCTTCGGCCAGCTGTACAACCTGCGGCCGACGCTCTCTCCGCTTGAAGCCCGCTCCAGACTCGTCGACATCCTGACCGACTGGGGGTTCGCCGTCTCCGCCGTAGCAGCCGCCCGGGAGTCGAAGGTCCCCACGTACCTCTACCACTTCACCCGGGAGAATCCCTGGCCGGCGTCGCCGACCAACCCCTGGGCCGGGCAGGCGAACCACATCCTCGACGTCGCCCACTTGCTCGGCAACTATCCGCAGCTCGAGGGGAACAGCGCGGTCGGCGCGGCCATGAGGAAGGCGGTGCTGACGTTCGCCGCTGGGCGGGAGCCGTGGGAGAAGTATGCCGAGAACAAGCAGGTGGCCGTCTTTGGGGATGGAGAGGGATCCGGGAAGAGGGTCACCGTCACCGGCGAGGACGACAGAAGGGAGAGGGCGGCTGGCTGGTGGAAGGTGGTGGATGAGGCCGGGGGGCTCGAGAAGGTTCGCGGCGCCGTTATGGGTGTACTGCGGACGCTGTAAGCGCTGCTTCGATAGCGATAGTCGACGACAACTATGTCCTATTCCGGAGCCCCCGGGTCTTCAGTCTGCCACCGCAGCTGGGCCTCCACGCGTGCCATCTCGCTCGCTCGCAGCTCTCCGTTGCGCCGCCGCCCACACTCGCGCTTATTCTATCTACCGTATGGCCGGCGAACACTCCCTCCATCCTGTCCTGTCCGCGGGCGCGAGTGATAAGACATGAATGCGCCGGCACCCGCGCAGACGCCGAGCAGCACGCGACAGCTAGTCGGCGGATCCGCCAATGGGCACTAGACACGCGTCTAGCTACCTGCCAACGCGCCCTTCCCTCGTGGCATCGCCGCTGCCGGAATATCCGCTCCGCGCGCAGAAGAGCCGGCCGGCAATGTCCCCGCGATGCCTGCACTGTACCTACTTACTTATGTGGGGGGGCAAGGATCCAACTAACGGATGAACGCTACTTATATTAATTAACCAATCTACTCCACGTTGTAGGTAGTATACATGACGGCGTGGAGCGACACCGTGCTGCAGTTCCGGCTGGGGCACGCGCTCCGCTGGTACACCATGGCGCTGTTCGGCGTGCCCGGCTATTTCCCGCGCAGCCATCTGAGCTCCGGCACGGCCTTGTCCGCCTACTCGCTACTCGCTCCTCAAGGGCCTGCGTCTGGGGGTACCTCGTGGACAGACCTCGCCGTCGCGGAGAAGGCGTACAGGTGCACGGTTGGCCAGTTCGTCAGCGTCGCCGCGAACGGGGCCGCCGGCTGGCTCGGCACCGTCCGGGTCGGCAATCTCTGCGACTTGCGGCGTGGGCCTCCTCCGTGTATCCCCCTCCGCGAAACTACAGTCGCTGACGGCCGGATAGCACTACGCCGGCGTCCCCGCTGCTGCGAGCGAGCGAACGCACACATGACTTGCCACCACCCCCGTCCGTTCCGCCTTCCGCCGTCGTGTTGTGCGTAACTATCCGCCGTACGCGCGCGTTTAATTATCCGACCGGGACTTGACTAGTAGCTGGCTCTACGGTGACCACAGGGGGCAGTTTTTACGACATACAGTGCTGTGCACCCGCAACTGAGCCCCGCCCGTTTCAAGGACGCGAAGCCCCCCTCCCGAGAGCCGAACGCCGCTTGCCCCGGATCAGCTTGGCGAATGTCGTCGGCGGACGCGGGCGACTCTCTGGAACGCAATCGTCGGCGCGGACTGATCGAGGTTAGGGTCGGACAGTGGACCGGAGCCGGACAGTGCGTACATCGCCATGATCAGATAGGTCGCATGCGATTAATGACTACATAGATATATATATATAAAAAAAGCCAGATTGTGCCAAGATGACCAGAGATCGAGACTATGGTATGTACAAAGGATGAAATCAATCTTCCCGCAAGCCGTGGCAAATCCAACCGCCAAACTCACGTCAAGCGATTATCCGCTGCCAGCCACGAAATTGTGAAGAAAGGCAAGATCATAGCCCTAGCCCACCGGTGCCCAGCTTGTTGCCATCCGCAAACTTGAGGCATTTAGGCTCAGGGGTATTGCCGCCACTGCCGCCGTCGCCGTTGCAGTCGCTGCGCCACTCGTCAGCGCCGAGACCGGGTAGCAGCGGGGAGAGGGGGGAACATGCCCACCCGTTATCTTCAGATCTTTCAATACGGTTGCGATTTAGATTCTCGGTACGGTCATAGCTGTTGTTATTCGATCCAGCAAACTTGCGCGCCGAAATGCTGTCACTGTACCATGCGTCAGCACTGACAGCGGATAGGGTGGTGCAAGGGGAGCACGCTTACTATCCGCCTTTGGACAGCCTCTCGGTAAGTGTGCCCTTCTGAACGGAAAGCTTGTCTCCCTCGTGCCGCGGGGTGGTTGGCTCCTTGCGGATGGTCTCATCGCTCTCGGCGGGCGCACTGGAGACACCGTCATCGGCGGCGAAACCACTCCTACCATTTGGGCTGGCAGCCGTGTCGACACCGCGGTGGTGGCTAACCGAGAGCGCTGATCCGCCAACGCGAGACGAGCTGGGTTCACCCAAAGACGTCGGCCCTTGATCGGCGAGCTGCGACACGTCTTCTTCCCGGTCTCCGACCGGAATGCGGCCCGCCATCTGGTAGTCGTCCTCTGCGTTTCCGGACGATTCTCCCACCCCCCGCTTCCACCACCTGGAGAATGAAGTCCCGGTCTGCTGACACCTCGTTGACGAGATTCAGCAGTTTATCGATTTCCGCGTTGAGCTCCGCCACCTTCTTGATATGTTCCCCCCGGAGTTAGTGGTACATGTCCAGAATGACTGCTCCTGAGATCGGGGCGCCTGCAGGCACTATCGAGTTCAGGGCCGGCCGAAGGCCTTCGACCGCCGAGCAGTTTCTCCAGCGGAAGGCCGGAGCGGGTTCGGAACTCATGATACTTGTCGAGCCGCGGCGATACAATAGGGTGTTGAGGGAGGTGAAGGGGGTTGGGGGTGTTGAAGGTTGAAGGGGTTGAAGGGTCAAAGTGGTAAAGGAAGTGGAATGAGATTGGGAATATAGTCGCGTGTGGCGTTTTCCCCGAAGGGCTGCAGTATTTGGGGTACAACCAGACCTCCGATTCCAAGTTCAACGCGATGCCGGTGCTTCGCGGTAGTTGGGCTTCACAACTGATCACTCGCAGAGCCGCTCGAATACCCCGCTGAATGGATCTACCTAGGTGCGCTCTACTCTTTGGGGACAGGGCAGGGGGAACCACAACACGCCGCCTGCCTGCGGATTGGCCGAGGCCGGGGTTGGATGGTGGCTTGGATTCGGTTGTGTATTATCGCCATGATCTAGCTAGGTCGCATGCGATTAATGACAGTCGTCATCGTCTCTCAACATGAGCCGCATGGACAGTGGACAGGAAGCGAAATGGTGTGTACGTCGCGTACATAGTTAGGTCGCGCGCAAAGAATGAACAAACAAAAAACCCTCTCGATTGCTCTTTACCAACCCACACCCTAACCACAAATCTGTAGTCACACCCACCCAGCACCAACATGACCGACCCGCCCTCGCGAAACAGCGGAACTTCGATTTCGGCCGGTCAGCTCGCAGATCCTACGAGTTCCGCAACCGACCGAAATATTGCTTCGACTCCCCTACTCCGAACGGTGATACGACCGGCACACTTTCAGCTCGTGTTTCCCGCCGCCATGGATTCCCCAGAGGAGCTTAGGCTTACTGTCCTCATCCCCCTGCTAGCAGAGAACGACCAGGTCGCCTCGCTACAGACACTCCAGAAGCCAGGTCCGCAGGGTGGCCAGCCAGCTCAACCGCACGACTCTCCGACCCCGCAGCAGCCTCCTCAAGCTGGCCAAGCTATCGGGCTGCAATACCCTTCCGAAGCACTGGCGGCGGTGTCGCCCGAGAGCCCGAAGCAACAGGCTGCTTCCGAGGGCGGTCAGCCGAACGAAACGCCGTCAAAGGAGTCCAAACTGCCGTCCGCGATCCCGCCCATCGTGGGTGGTACGCCAATAGCTCAACCTCTCCCTCCGCAGATTCTCCTGCAAGTTGGACGTGTTGGCCCCCCGGAGCCACCAACCTACCAGGAATCTTCGCCGATTGGCCTTTATTCACTCCCGCAAACTTCCGCGCAACAGAAACCCATCGTGTACGGGATCCAGCCACGAGATGCCATCGTCCAAGGCCTCGAGTGCGTACGGCAAGGCCAGCTATTCTCCGCTCAGGCTTTCAAGGATAACTTCCAGACCTTGATGGCCGCGTACCACGACGGCCGTCTCGTCTCGCACACTGTCGAACTGAAAGACTGCACCGTCATCCTGCTCATGGACAGGGGGACCAAACCCAGGCTGGGAAAGCATCATGTGCTCGGCAAGGTGACCCTCCGCCACTTCCGCCTGGTCCAGCGCTACATCTACAGCAAGAAGATGAGCGAACTCAACAGCTCGTACGGTCTCCGCCATACCGCGCTGCTCTCCCAGCTCGCCGCCGCCGACGACCCTGCCAAAATGCAACTCTGCATTGCGGCGGCAAAGAGCACCCTCCACAACACCCTCTTCGACACCGACCGGGTCGACAGCTGGTGCCACGTGTGGTACAACATCGAGTGGACACGCAACATCATGAAGCAGGATATCGAACTTGACCTCACCTGCCACCTCATGAGGAATTGGAAGTACTACAAGAAGGCCTGGGATGCGTCCGGAGAGGACAGGAAGAAATGGAAGAAGCTGTATGGATGGCATAAGAACAGCATATGCGAGCGCGCGTTCGAGACTCAGGCGCGGTGGTGGTCTTCTGGACTCGAGAGCAAGATCCTGGAGTGCGAGCTGGGGCTTGCCCAGGAGCCGTTTGGCTATACGCCACCCGACACTGAAGTTCGTAGTCCGTGTGAAGAAGCTACGTTCGTGCACCTCTAGGAGATGAAATTCGGAGTCCCCCCCCCCCCTCGCGCACGTCTTGTTGGGTAAGGAAACGGAATGTTAACACTTAAGTGGTTGGAAGAGAAGTGTTGATCGATCGGAACTGGGGACTTTCTCACAGCCGACAGACATCACTTGACATGGTTTTTTCTTCCTGTTCACGTTCGGGTCATATCGGGCTTGAGCGATTGGCATAGTTCTTCCCGTTCCTCCCATCTTCTACGTCTCTGCGATAAGCAGTCTCGCCCGCCCCTTGACGTGCCAAAAGTGATGTTCCACACACTGCCTCCTTAACCGTCATGCTTTGAATCAGCGGTCCCTGCTGATTCGCCTTCGTCCGTCTGCGCACTGCTACCACCCTCCTCTGCAGAGTCTTCCTCACCCTCCCCTCCAGTGTCGTCCTCATCCCCTGATTGATCACCTTCCTGAGACTGTCCGCTCTGCTCCTCCTCCGCCTTTTTCTTTGCTTCCGCCTCTGCTTTCGCCTGTGCTTCCGCCATAGCCCGTTGCTTTCCCAGCAGCTCCGCCGTCAAGACATCAATAATGCCCTCGAAATTTTTATCCGCCCATTTCTCAGCGTCATAATCCCACCATCCCTCGACGATGCCGTCCTCGCCCGGCCCCGCCTCCTCCTGTCTTCCCGGCTCGATCTCCCACTTCAACTCCACCGCCTCCAGCTCGCCCTTCGCCGCACTGTCCGTGATAGTATTGAACCGGTCCTGCGCCATCGCCATGGCGCGTGCGTACCGTGGATTCCGCATGCGAGTGTAGATCTCGAGTCCCAGCGGCACCGACGCGGCTTTGCGCAGACACACCGCCAGCGTCTGCGCCGCCTCGACGTGGTAGCTCAGGTCAAGGTGCGGCGAGTGCGGCGGGAACGTAAAGCCGTTGTCGCCAAACAGCAGCACCTTCCTGCTCTTCCTGCTCACCAGCGTGCTCGGCTTCTGCCTGATATTCAACCGCTTGCTCGTCGCCGTCTCGCCGGCCTTCGATAGTGCATGGACCAGCCCCGCCTCCCACCCATCCACCATGTCCTCAATCGCCAGTTCCCCCTCGCTCTGCACGTCCAGATCGTGCGCGTCGAAGACGATCTCCTCGCCGCCGCCGACCGTCAGCGTCGAAACGTAAGCCTCCTCGCCAACCCACACGTCGACTCTGTCCTTATCGGCCAACCTCCGCGCCTTCTCGTGGTCGCCCAGCTCCGCCGCCAGCACCGAGCCCGTGGTAGCGGTCCACTTCGTATCGATCTCGGGCGGCTCCTCCTCGCCGGCGCTAGCAAGAACATGCTTCCTAGCGAGCGACACGCTGCCGTCGCAGGCGACGACGCAATCGGCGTAGAACTTCTCGCCGTTGGCAGCCAGCGCGTACGGGCGGCCGTGGGGCAGCGGGCCGTCGAGGTCCTCTGGCGCGTCCTTGTACGCGACGATCTCGGTGTCGAGGACCAGCTTCGCGGTGGTGAAGTCCAGCAGCAGACCGAGAAGGTCCGTCGCCTCTAGCGCGAGACAGCGAGTCGCCGGGTCGCTGAGCGCAGTGCGTGCGAGCGACTTGCCGGTCTTGCACCGGCGGTAGTGAAGCGTCTGTCTCACCCGCCGTCAGCGTCCCTCTCCCTCCATCGCTCGTATGTAGCCAGGAGCGCATCCAATCATACCCGCGCCGCGCAGGCCGCATCCTTGAGGTACGCCGGCATCTTCTCGTGCACCCGCTCCAGTACCCTCAAAGCGTTTGGCGCAAGCCACACCACCCCGCCGCTGCCCCCGTCGTCGCCCTTAAAGTGCTGCGCCCCCTTGCGGTCGACGATCGTGACCGTGAACCCCTGCGCGCGACAGAACAGCGCGACGAGCAGCCCGTGGATCCCCGCGCCGACGACGAGAATGTTCTTCTTCGCTGCTTCGGCAGCTTCGGCTTCCTTCGCGGCCTTCTCGCGGCGCGCTTCGCGTTGCGTTATCGCTACGGCAGTGACGATGGCGACAATCATGGTGAGATGTATTTGTGGCGAGGGAAGCAGGAGGGAGGTGGGAGGAAATGACGTCACGCCATGAAATAGGTCCCCATGCGGGATCGACGTATGTAGTGATAAGATTTTGCAAATTCGAGTTGATGATGCGGATGCAGATTCCCTGTACTATGGGAACTCGGTACATGATTCCCAAGGCCAAACCATCGTGTATATCATGTACTTGGCTTGTAGATATAACCAACACCCCAAACAGCCATTCTACAATAGGTACATGCCCACAATTTCCTCGCGATCGCATTTCTATCTACTCCCCGTCAAAGCTATAACCCCCCCAATTGGCGTGCGAGGCCGAAGAACCCGATGCTCACGCAGTGAGTACATATCCTCACCGCGACTTGGGATGGTTGAGCGTATGGCTGAGGATGTCAGATGACTAGCTATCGGTGACGATCGGCAGCTGCGAGTCTCCGCTGCCCTCTTCAGAACTCAACACAGATCGCATCCGACGGCAGCGGGGCCGCCATTGCCTCGTCGTCCCGTTTCGATCGCCCCCCCCCCCCAGCCGCCGCCTCCCTAACCTCGGTCCTCGGGATTAGCTTCTGCAGAAACACAGTCCACGATTCGACACATCGCATCGCACAACTAACGGTCGTACCCGCAAGGCATCTGGGCAACAGAACTCCGAGACGCAGGTGCATGGAGGGTTACTGTTTGCCCGCTGAAAAATAGCCCCATGAAGTTTCTACTGGAGAAATTTCGGCGTCCACTTCCGAAGGGACGATTCCATGTAACCGCGCGTAAGGGGTCCTCGGACGTACTTACGTAGATACTCGACCGCTGCCCCAACGTAAAACACGCTGAGAAGCCTCTCACGCATCCCATCGACCTGCAACCCACTCCCCGGTTAGCCCTCTTCTCCATAGCCGTTCACCCGACACCGCTGCCGCAGTCTTCGCGATCAATCCACTCGCCCAACACTTGTCCAATAGCATTTGCACATGCCCCGTCGCTCGCGCTTCCCTGGCGGAGCAAATTCACTGGTCCGGCGAGCTCATGGGAAAGGCGTATAATAGAAGCTATAGCCACTAAACCCAGACAGAGGAACTGACAGGCCACCTGGAGTGCATGGTGGGGCGTTGATCAAGCCAAACTACCTTGCATACATGGTGCGCATCCGATATCTACCCATACGGGTTCCCCTAGTTACAGGCTATCATTAGACACAGTTATCTGGGGTAGCTGGTTATGTGGGGTTAGCTGCGTTCCGACAGCTTTGGCATATTATTTATACAACCCATCTATCTAGGTCAACATGTAGTATCCACCGACCGTTCAACGCTTCCGCGTACGTAACACATACTCTATGTGCATGCAGGCAGGCGCTCGAGGGAATTAAAGGTAGAGGGGAGCACAGGCGAATATAAAGCCGGCATTTCCCGGATCCTCAGCGGCGCCGTTTCCGTTCGTTGTTGGTACTATTCACGGTACTTCAACGGCAACAGAATTCTTGTTTCAGCCACATACCAAACCACAGCCGAGTCGCCCCGCCACCCGGCACCCAGCTTAGATACAATGACAACGCCTAGATGCGCCATAGGGCTCCAAAGAAAAGAAAAGAAAGTTTCACACCAAAACTGTCCAGAAAGTAGAGTGTATAGAAACTCCAATCAAAATCGAACCCGTAAACCCTCAAAATCCCTCATGCGCGCCCCTCAATCGCTCGGCGAGTATCCTCATGCCGTTGCCCAGAGCCGGGGTAACTGCTTTGGCGTCAGAAATGAGGTCAATCGAAAACCAAGGGAACACTCACTTCCCCACACCCAAGTATTGGCCAGTAGGTCACCCCACATGTCCGCCAACTTCGGTGTCAGGGGCCCGCCAGCGTTCAGATCTAGATCCGTCTCCTCGAGCAAGAGGCGCACGCGGTCGTAGACCCTCATCTCTTCGCCGTCCCATTCGTCGCGGGGGAGATTCTCGAGGGAGAACATCCACCTCAAAAGGAACAGGACTATTTCCCCTGCCGTCAGTAGAGATAAAATGGAGGGGAAGGCGACAGAGACTCACTGCAGTCCCAGCTAGCGACAGCGTGATCGACACTCCAATTTAGTGCCGCTGTCTTGCGCACCACAGCGTGTCTCGCCCTGACAGGCATCTCCAGTGAATCCGTGGCTTTCTCCGCCGCACGCGTGACCGCAGCACTACGCGGCGTGCCATCCAGAACATAGCCCACCACCGCCTCCAAGTCGAGGCACCCTTCCTCCGGACGAATGATCGCCCTAATCTGTGCTGAGGCCGGTTCGAACTGTGTAAACTGCCTGATGTAGGCCTGTCGCAGTAAGCCCGCCGCGCAGAACCATAGAGACCCGCCGGCGTTTGACGAGGTGTTCTGGTGAGTGTAGACCAGACAGTTCTGGAGGCGACCAAGCAGCTTCTCCGATTCCTGTGCCATGTTAAATGGCAACATTGTAGGTGCGGCGAAGCCGAACAGTTGAAGAGATTGCCGACATTGCGTAACCTGCCATTGCTGCGAGAGGAGGCCATGCACCAGAACAAGACCTCCGAACGCACTAGGCCCAGGCTCCGATAACGTAAACACTCCCGGCAGCTGAGCTCCAAAGTAGTGCTGCAGTGTGTCCTTGAATTTGGGATCCGGTGCGGTGGAGCTGAGATTGGTTGCCCATACCTCAGCGTTGGGGGACTCCCAAAGATCCTCGGGAGCTGGCAGGGGAAGGCGGACATCTGCGCAGGATATCGCCGCTGGAAGGTTGAAGGTAATGGAGACCAGCGATTGCAGGATGTAAACGCCGTAACAGAGGCGCTTGAACGACTCAATGTCGACCCAGTCGCGCCAGGTTTGTTGTTGCAGCGGGATCTTTTCCCGGAGAGCGAAAAGAGCCTGGGCGGAGCGGAAAAACTGCAATCATCAAGATCCGTTCCGATAGGATATGAGGATGGAAGGGAGTTACCCCGGCAAATGAGCCCTGCTCAGCCACAAGATCACTGATGAGCTCTTTCTCCGCACTCCAAATCTCAAAGAAGCCGAGAAGAATCTTGGTGCGCATCAGCCAGGCTTTTCTATCCGCTTCAACGCGCTTCCACTTAACATCCTCCACAGCCACGAAGCGTTTTGTCCACTCATAGAGATACCTCGCGCGCCGTTTCTCGAAGCAGTGCTGTGCCCCAATGCAGCATACCGCAAGAAGAAGGTGCGCCTTGGTGCCCTTGGGATAGAATGTGGCAAGGTGGAGGATCGGAAAGTTCTTGTGAAAGCTACTGAAGTAGCTGTCGAGGTATCTCTGGAGAGTGGTAGAATTGGGCAGGCAGAAGCCCATCATCAGGTCACAGGGATGTGATGGCGAAAGATCCTGCAGGATCCATTCCCTGGTGGAATCGTCGATGCTGCAGGCCGCCGGCGCTGCCGAAATCGCGCTTCGGTTGGCCGAGTGGAGCAGCGATTGGCTGGAAACATCCGAGGCGGTTGTCCTCCGTCGCTTGCGAAATGGTGAGCGTAGTGTCTGAGGGATAACGTACTCGTCGGCTGGGGTCATATCGTCCATCGACCCGTGAAAGAGATCCGTCATCGAGCCATCTTGCGATGCGGTCGCCTCCTCGAGGATATCTTCGAGCCCATGGAACTCTGGGAAACTATGACCGTGGTTGGGGAAGACGTTGTGGACCGCTGCGGCGACCATGAGGCCGCCACCTGTGTTGTGTGGCGAAGACCCCAGAGCGTCGTCTTCCCTCTCGGTGCCCGAAAAAAACTCAGAGAAATCCAACTCGTCTCGGAGCGCACCAAATTCCAGCTCGCCATTCCTGTCCTCGACCGGTGGCCTCGGTGTGTTCCTCTTCCGACTGATCTGTTCCGGGTAGGTTTCGGGTGGTGTCAGTGGTTGGGTGGCCTCAGTGATTGAGTACGTCGAGGGCACAGAATCTCCTTCCGTCCGTTGATGGTGGACCGAAGCTGGCGACGAACTGCCGGGGGAGAGACTCAAGAACACATCCCCGCCAACCGCGGCGAAGCCCATCAACTGAGCATCCGGAGGCTCCCGGAAGGAGAGCAGTGAAATCGGATTCGCGTGGACATCCGTTACCGCATTCCCCGAGCCCCGCCGCCGTTTCGCCGGCGTGTTCGAAGACTGTGGCCGACTACTACTATGCACCGTTCGCTCGTGTCTCACAAGCAAGTCCCTACAAGGAAACTTGTGGTCAGACTCGGTAGCTCTGGGGCTCTCAGATTCCGGCAACGCTCGTACTTCCTCGAGAAGTGGCATCCACAAAAGGAACATCCGAATGGTTTCTCCAGGGTATCTACATTGAGGAACATGTGTTATTTTACCGAAATCCAACCGCCCACCTGCCCAGCCGGTCCGAAAGAGAGAGAGAGAGGGAACTCACGAGATCGCTCGTGTCTAATGCAGTGCTCACTCCTCCGAAACGTGGTGCTGCAATGCCCACACTTGTAGCTCCTCTTCTCTTTCTGAGTGGCCTGGGCGGCCTCCGACGACGGCAGCGTCAGGATGTGCTGGAAAGCAGCAGCAGCATCGCGCTTCTTCGACGGTTTTGTCTGCATCTTGAGCGAGAGTCATACGATACCGATCTCCGGGAAATCCGGGGAAGCAGGCGATAGCGATGAGCGGGAGAGGGAGCAAGTTCGCCAGTCCACTTGGTGGTCTGTCGGAGCACGGTGAATGGAGTGCCGATTGGAGGAAGAAGTAATGGTGAGCTGACGGTGATGGACAGCGAGAGTGGTAGTTGAGGACAACACCCACATCCAGCCATGCATGCATGCACGCATCCAGCCATCCCTCGCCACCGTGGTTGCCAGGACCAGGACTCCATGCGGCAAGCCAGGCGTTTGCGGGGCCCCAGACCCAGATCATCGGCAAGCGTGCCATGGAAGCAGGGGGCTACATATGTACATATCTATCTAGGCGGAAGACCGACACCCGCCGGTGCCGAGATGCGGGGAGGTGTGCGGATCAAAGACGGTCCAGGGTTACGGAACAGCGGTTGGGCTGGATGTGGTTCAGTCTTTTTTTCAGCCAGCCGCAGGGGTTAACGAGTCGCGCGGGTGGTCACCTGTGAGAACTGCAAACTACAAACATATTCAGAGTGAGTACATACACTCTTTTTGCTCTACATATAGAGTGCCTGTAACCACAGCCTATGGCACGTACCATGCGGTGACTTGAGCCATGAGGATATTAAACTTGGACATCTTATCGCCGGGGCTAAGAGAATGCCTCTACATCAGGATGCGCACTCTACAACCTACAGATGTTGTCTGGCTGAACCTACACTTGGCTGGCAACCAATGCGACAAACTGCTGGTGGAGTTTTGCGAAGTCTGTTCACGTGTTGAGAATCGGCGGAGAAGTTTCACCGTAACCCCACCAGACCAGAGTTGGAGTGAATTCAGCGTGAGTTTTATGGCTCCTCGGGCGCCTCCTTCAGCAGTGTAGAGTATGTGGAGTATTTGCCATTTCTCCTTCTCAATCCCAGCTTCGGCTAGATATGTATGCTCGTGGGATCAAATTGCCAGGGATGGGATTTAGAGGCGCCAAGAGTGAAGTCGATGAGTCAGTCAGATCGAGCAGGGGTGATGAGTTTCTTTTTGCAGGACGGGACTTCTTGTTGTTGTATGATACATAGATTGATTATTATACTTACCCTACACCTACACACACACACACACACACACACACACACACACACACACACAACCCTTCTTGGAGAATACAAGATTGATTGTCATTTTGGTCTCGGCCCTTTTGTCCTCTTACGTTAAACCCCTCTCACCGTGATCCCATATATGTACCTAGGTCTCCAGATGCGAGTAATGAAGGGGGGAAAAAAATACAACCTATATACAGCTACGGTATATTTAGCGCCATGGCAGACGAGACGTGACCAAAGGAAGAAGGAAAGGCTCAACAAGAAACGGTGACGGTGGCTTGTCCGAAGCGGTCGCAGCGTGAAGGCTCCCACGGCAATGCTCGGTTACTAATAATCCACCCTCCCTACGCGAAACGTTTTTGACGTGAAGGCGTTTGGGTGGTATTTGGAGGACCCCGGGGTGCTGAGGAATAATCCATTCCCTCCACCCCCTCCCCTACGCGAAACGCTTTCTACATAGCCCGGCGTCCAGACTACAGCACATGCAGCTGTACTTAACAATCCTACACGTCCTCATCTCTGTGGCTGATCCAACGACAAACGTGGCGATCACTGAGAGGGAGCTTACATACTTACTACCACAGCTGCCTGTGTGGCTGGAGTACGCAGTTATACCGTACCTGGCTCCAAAACATCCCGATCATGATCCTCTCGCATAGAAGCCGATTATCCGTTGCAGGCTGCCACACAAGGGCTGGCTACTTACCCAGCCACTCGCAACACTAAAGCTTCCGTCGGCCACCTCTCCACAGTTCCTGTTGCCGCTCATCCATATCAACGGAATTTGAACCTCAACGCAGGAGATTCCGAAATAACAATCCTTCGTTCCCCGATCTCCGTTTCTGGAAGAGAAACTCCCGGCAACTCCGCAGTTAGAATACAGAATACCTGGAGGACATATGTATCAGATATGTGGGCACTACATTATCAGCTAGATACCTATATACTCCACGTATGTAGTGAGCGGGCGATTGGGTTAGCGGAGTTTGGTTCTGCCGAGCTTGCGTGATTGCACGCAACTTCATCGTAGCTCGCGTCGGTGCGTAGCAAGGACTGTGTCGTTGACCGCCGTTTGCGATACATATGCATCGCGGGGGGCAAGGGGAGCTACAACAAGCTATCTGCGGACTGATCGAGGTCGGGGTGGGCAGTGGCCGGGATCCAGGTGGAATGTGCGCGGTGATTCCCACCAACTACCGATTCCCAAAGTCAGTCATGCCCGTGAATTGAGTGCGTGTAGGGGACAGTGACGAACCCCATGCTTGCACGCGGCGTACTGTGGCATTCCAACCAGCGGATACAACCCCGCGCCCGAGCTCGTGGCGACGATCTTCCCGCCGCGGCTTCCATGCTTCCGGAAGTAATGCATCGACAGGCGATGCGGTAGAAAACGCTGATCAGATCGACGGCCACGTCTTCAACCCTGGCTTCACCGGCTCTCCGTTCCCGTCGCCCGTAGCCCCAACGAAGTCGTCGTTGTCGCCGATGCCCGCGCTGAGAGCGGTAAAGCCGGCACGGCCCCATATCTCGAACGTGGCGGTGAATGCAGCGGCCTGCAACTCCCACGACGAGACATCGCAGTGGAGGTAGATTGTCGAGGCGCCGAGTTCGGAAGAGAGATGTCAAGGAGAGCGATGCGCTAGCCTTTTGGGAGAAGGTCTTTGGCTAGCGCGAGACCCACCTCCGAGGCTGCGCTGGTGATGATCGCGACGCGCGAATCAGACAAAGTGATTGACATAAGCGACAGGTAGCGTTAGGTGCTGGACACGGGAATTGGAACACTCTCTCGGTTATCCACCCAAGCGAAGAATTGTAGCTTTCCGAGTTTACGTATCGATTCGCGGGAATCTTTTCAAGCGGCCACCACGCTAAGCCTAAAAAAATAAGCGTGTGGCTGCGACAACTCAGCTGGCATTAGTAACCGGAAAAAAGCGGGATTAAAAAAGGGGATTCCAAAAAAAGGGGATAC
>Ga0307508_10002700_pt1 | contig 18570 bp, 25 predicted proteins | sample 9_EM_MG_FD_203089 | JGI IMG/M metagenome (GOLD analysis project Ga0307508, IMG submission 203089) | Populus trichocarpa ectomycorrhiza microbial communities from riparian zone in the Pacific Northwest, United States - 9_EM | ecosystem: Host-associated > Plants > Roots > Unclassified | place... | reverse complement strand
ACCCACCCCCGCCCCCCCCCCACTCCCCCCCCAACCACCACCCCCCACCCACAACCTCCAACCCCCCCCCCCCCCCCCCCCCCTCCCCCAACAGCCTTTGGACAGAAGATCTTGCCAAGTAACCTAAGGCGCCGGGGAGAAGTCGTACGACGATTCTTGAACGATAAATAACGGGGTAAGAATATCAAACGCCACGTAAGAACACGTACATCCCCAACGCTCTTATCCTTCTCTACCCCCCACCTCGCCGAACAGCCAATGGCTCTCCGCCGAGCATCCTACTAATGAACTCCTTCCTGCTCAAGCCTCACCGGCGGACCCACGCGCCTGTCAAGATATAGTAGAGCCACTCTTTCAAGCTTCTTTTTCGGTGCAGAGGATCGAAAGGGCATAGCCGTCCGCAGGAAGAACAAATGCGGGTAGAGTCCGGGTTTGCGTTCCAGCAGTCCCCACACAGCCATAGGCCAGGCATAAGCGTTAGGATTGAGCGGATATGTAGGTACTTTCTCGGACGCGGAACACGGGGGACTGGGGGCGGGGGCGATTTTTGCGACAGGGTTGTGCCATGCTTGGCCGGGCCCGTATTGCTCAAGTTCCCAGCGTCGGTATCGGCTTGGATGGAATCTAGAATGTGGACATGTTGAGTGTGCTCGGAGCAGGCTGCTCCTAGACAATAGCACCAGTCGGGATGGAGTGTGATCTCCTTCGTCCTGTTTGAAGCTCAAGTTATCGGCTCTGGCTCACCTACAAGGGTCTCAATAGCCGGACAGGCCTGTGGACAGCCCCGGGGGCTTTGGGACGGTCCAATCCGGGCTGGGCATTCCGGTGACCTGTCCGGTCGGGTGGACCCAGTGCCAGGCTGCGTTGACCCAGTCCCGCCGGCGGGCGCCCGCGGGCAAATGCTAGCACTAGTGTGAGAAGGATTTCATCAAGCGACTCCCCCGAGAACCGCAGGTAAACCGCCCCCACAGTAACCCGACCATCGTGCCGGCCCACCCACAACAAACAGTCAACTAACGCGAGACAGCGGACCAGCTGTGATCCCTTTTGTTCGGCCATTTACCGCATGCGACCTATAGATCGTGGACAGCTGGATCCCTATGCGCCACCCGATTTCGCCTGCCAAAACCCGGAACATTGCACTTACAACCCCAAGAAATGCCCACTGGATTTTGCTTATCTGCAGCTCTACCTTATTTTCTCCGATCAAGAGAAGTCTTAGATAATTTTGTCTCTCTTTCTTCCCGGTAGTCTCTCACGTGAGCACGATTTTCTGTCTCTTGTGATGGCCGATCGCTCCCCCAAAGCCAATAGGACAGATTGCATCATGAATTCTCACTCATCAGCCATCAGTTCTCCTGTTGTATGTCATACTGTATGCTTGGGGATTTCTTTTGTCTTTTCTTTGCTATCTCCTTTGTGGTTTCCTATCACTCTCGGGACAGGCCCGGGCGGAGGGCAAAGGGGAGTTTGCAACGAGCCGACTCGCGCAGACTGCGGATGAGAAACGGATAGTTTGTTTTCGCCATTATCTAGCTAGGACTGCGGACAGGGAACGGACTGTGCATATTCTTCGCCATGATCTACCTAGGTCGCATGCGGATAATGATTAAATTTTAAAAAAAACATTTCAGATTGAGCACGTGACCACTAAACGATTACATATTAGCGGGGAAGGTTGGTCAGGACAAAATTCTCCCCAGAATGGATTGTTCTCTCCGTTCGAAAATAAAATAAAATAACAGCCGTTGAATCCCCGCCGGTTGTTCGACTTGTCCTACGCTTCACCCATGCCGGTCGCCGTTATTGTGGCAGTCCATTAGCGAGTTGGACATATAGATATGTATGTATAAAGTGGCATTGGGCTTATCCAACATAAACGATTGGCGGGAATCGGCAGGGCAATCTGAGCCGCATAATCGTCGTTCGCTGGCTGCATTCCGTCTACGAGCCTGATCGGAGGGGAAGGGAAAGTCTTGCCGATGTCCATCCCACAAGACGGTCGCGGCTCGCAATAGAACGTCTCAACGCGTCGTGTTCCGACAGATTGGTGCCGTTTCGAGGCGTTCGGACAATTCCAACGGTTCATTGGTAGCTCGGGTGATCAGTAGCAACGTTGGTTACGAACTAAAAGCTCCTATGAATCTCATTGGCCTATTGGCCGGCCTCCCCGCAGTGCCGGCCACGTATCTAGTTGTCGTGGATTGAAGCGTATGTCGTATTAGCGACTGGATTGGTGATCCGATTAAATTGTCCCGTGCGCTGTCGCGAATCGACGAGGGTTCTCATGAACCGCGAGCGCTCGGTTTCATTGGGTATGGGATGCTGGAGATAGCTCACACACGGACATTTGCTGCCAGTTGTCCACTCCGGTCCAGATCTCAACTATCGGGTGGTGGCCGGAACTATTCCGCATCGCACGATGGTACGACATCGCCTTCCCCATCTACCCAGAAAACTTAGCCCCTAGACTGGGGTGAAAGTGCTGCTGCAGTGGCAGGTGGATGAGAGGTGGTGCCGAGTGATACGGGGTTGGTAAACGGCCAATTAGAAGACCAGTGGAGAGGCTAACCCGACGCACTTCTGCAGCAGCAAGTACATATATCAGCGAGAAGCAATGACCTCGAGAATGGGATTCAGGCTTGAATATTTCTCTGGTCACGGCATGGAGTAGGTACCTGTGGAATCACGACACTAGCAAATCAAATCGTTGTAAATCGTCCTGAAACTGGGCGAAGTCAATGCAACCGGCCAGCAGAAACAAATTGATGCCGATAACCTCAAGGAAATAGGAGCAGAATAGCTTAAGATACGAAGTTGAGAAATGCGGGGGTGGTTGGTGATGGTGTTGGCTGAAATAAATGAGGACAGGTAGATGATGTCAAGTCAGACTGCTGGAACCGCACTCGCTGCTGGTGCCAATGGCTGAATCGGATTCAGAGTAGTATTCGCATTAGGGATAGTGCTTACTACTTCGCGCAGCTTCACCACGTCGCGGGTGATCTCCGGAAGCAATTCGTGGCTAAGTGAGCCGCAGCAAGGGTCCATAGCTCCTTTGACAGCACTTAGTGCACCCCACATTCTCTTTTTCAACTAGGACCTAGCAAACACGTTTTTCCGACGAGCAGCATATAATAAGGTCGCCATTTCTTTCGAGCAACACAACTGCACAGCACCAGATACAACCCATCTACCCACAATCACCAACAGCCCATCGACCGCTAGCCGAGAAGGCCCACACAAAAACAAACCCACCAATTTCCAAGCTTCCAAATGTCCGCCACCTCAACTCTCCCTAACTACTGCGGGATGTGTGGACAGCCTTACCACTTCTCGTGTCCGATGCTGCAGGAGGATGGTACACTATCGGACTCGGGCACAGCAGAAACGAACATACTGGAAGCACAGGACCCGGAGTGGGCTTCTGGAGGCGTCAAGCTGGAGCAACCTTGGTCACAAGAGTCGGCGGTCGAGAACTTCGAGCCGGTAGTCCCTCAGCAGGAGCAAGGACTGCCCGCGGCCCCCGAAGCCCCCGAGGCTCCGAACGAGGCCGGCTATCAACAGAAGCGAGAGCCCGAGCAAGGGAGTTACTCGCTTGTCACTGTGAGGCTTCATTTCCGTTCCGTTGGTAGGCGAGAGATGCTAACAGTGCTCAGGCGAACCCGCTCGTGCAGGTGGTGGTCAGTACCTACGTCGGTTTGTGTTAGTAAAAAGGAGTCATGCTGATGTTGGTTTAGGCGAGTCCGATATATTACCTCTACAATGCCCTCTCAAATTGGATGCCGGCCTGGACCCCAGTGTGGATGCAGGGTTGGTCGGGCTGGATGCCAGCATGGAAGCCGTTTTGGACTCCGGCCTGGATGGTGATTTGGACTCCATGGCGTACCTGGTAGTGTCGTAAGGTGAGCTGGAATCTCCCTCGCCCCTGAGCGATTATCATTGTCCCTGGACGGTAGTGACACGTAGCAATCTCATTCTGGTATTGGTAGTGATATCTAACGGTTAACAGGAGCTAAGTAATCAGTAATCGATTATGGCCAGTGAGCGAGGAAGGGGGGCTTATTTGCACCGTGATTGTCAAAACCATAAGGATTATTTTTTTGGATTTTGGATATTTTTTTTTCGGAGCCTAGAACCTGGGCGGCGGCGCGGAAGAGCAGTAGAAGTAGGCAATGCCGTTCATTCTAAAGAATCATATACCGTTTGTGAATGAGCACCGATGAAAACGCAAATAAATATTCTCGAGTTACGTCCCTCATGGGGAACGAAGCCCTAAATCGATTCGTCGCCACCAAGGAAAAAACGTACCCAGCATCTCCGAACAGAAGCTGGCAACCGCATACAAGCTCCTCTAATATCCCGCTGACTTTGCACCCCTCACCCGAGCCAAATTCACCTGCCTACCTAGCACCCCCGTCTCGATAACGTCAATCCCAGCCGCGCCCATCAAGTTCGGTGCTCCCTGAATCGACGACATCACATCAGCACGTGGAAACAATACGACCAGCTCGAGACTCCAGGTCGACACGTGGGCCCCGAACGAATGGATCCGCGATCGGAGCCGATGCAGTGGACAACAGACGGATAAATTCTGTCAAATATTGCAGGCTCAAGCGCTGCGCTGGTACCCGCCTCCGACGGGATATGGAACTGGTTCTGCGGTCGGTGGGCGTGAGTAACGTAGTGCATGACTGCTCACTTGGATGTTGGAAGCAATGAATAAGATTGACTGGCTGGATGCACTGCCGCAACGGCCAGACAAGTATGCTGAATGGAATGGGGGAGATTTCTGCAGCAGCACAGAACTGTTGACCATCTCAGCGAAAAATTACGTAACGGGGGGCGCCGAAAGCGGTCGGAATGAATAGTTGCCGGTGGTTGGTGCTTCCGAGATAGCAAAGTCGGAGAGACGAACGCAAGACCTGCACAGAGGCGACGGCTGTGTTTCTGTTCTTGGGGCCGCTGTAGTGTCTTTGCCCGAAGTTGGAGAAGGCGGAGACCGGTATATAGCAGATGGTTGAATGGGGCATGTGGGAAGGCGTGGTTTGGGGTTTAGCCCATTAGCCGTCGGGGTTCTGTGGTTTGTCGGAGTGTTGGCTTGGCGGGTCCTCGTTCTGCTTGTTCTTTTCTTTCTATCTTTCTTTCTAGCTCTGGTTTCTGTAGCTAGGTAGACTCACATAACCATCTTCGCCGATCATCTCCATCGCTCAAGTCGTCGCTCCCGTGATTTCGTCGTCCACTCCCTCCAACGGGGCAAGGAGCCGTACGGCGGCGGCTACAAGGCGAGCAACGCCAATACTATCAGTACATATCCTCAACAACTGTCATTGTAGTTTAGCCACACTGCTAAAGGGCTCCAGAGCTTTGAAATACGCACCAAAATCATGGAAAAGAACTCAACTTTGTGGTTAAATCCCACCCCCCTTCCCATCATCAGAGCTTTTCCTAGCAGTCATCATGAATGACCCTATACACACCGCTCCCGAACCCTGGCAGTCATTTGTCCTTCTTGATTGCTGAAGTCGACATCATGAGGTCGTTTAGTGGGCAAGTGGTGTCGGCGTTGTTCTCATGGCCATGAGTAGATATATTCTCAATTCCAAAGTCATAACGGTTTCCGGCTCCTTCCCGGTCAAGGTGTTGGGAGAAATACGGTGGTATTGTTCCATAACTTGGAACTTGACGACGGACGTGCTTCTCGGTCAGCTAAAAATCCCTTCACCCAAACTTCTGTCTCTTCCGTATAATCAGTCACGCATTCACCACAGTGATTATTGCATCAAACACTGACCTGTCACAAATCCCTCTACGGCAGTGAGTATTCCCCGCCTCCACTGCTCGTCTCGGGTGCAGGAGCTGTAGGGTTGATATATTCATTGGGGCTGCCGAGAATCTCCTATTAGTTGAGGATCTTTTTGGTTGATTGAACAGGGAAGGTGTATATCTTCCGTCGGACCGGAACGAAGTGACCACTCTGATAATCAGGGTCGTCGTCCGCATAATTGTAGCCTTCGTCGTTTTGCACCCCGGAAGACACCACAGCCGTATGTCCTCTGCCTGAGCGTTATCCGTCTTGCGGTGGGGCCATCTGCTTGGTTGCTCCTTGATCTCTACCTGTATCTACGAAAGTCTCCATACGGTGATGCACGGTACACTAGGATGCTAGAAAGAGGGAGGTATTGGGAGAGCCTGCCGTTGTGGTAGTAGTACCATCGTAGTGGTTGAAATCTGAGATGCTTGAGGGGGGGCGGTGCGGTAGAGATGGAGTGCGAAACACCACCGATGTCAGAATGCCCCACCAGAACCGTGCCGCTACGGCCATGCATCTGTGAGGTTATTTCCCCCCCCGCCCCCCCACCAGCCCATCCACTACTCGCATGCGACCTAGCTAGATCATGGCGAGGATATGTACAGTCCGGTTCCTGTCCGCAGTCCGCGCTCGGCGGCTCATGCATCTCCTCTCCCTGTGGGATCCGGTGGCATTTTATTGCTTGTCCATTGCTCGCATGCAGCCTATTTAGGCTACGGTGCGATACATACGCACCGTTTCCCATCAGCTGTAGCCTGCCCGCGAACGGCCCGTTGTGGCTTCCCCTGCGTTCCACCCTGGCCTGTCTCGAAGAGGTAAGAAGTGCACCAAGGAAATAACATAGGAAAAAGCGAAAAGTAGGACGAATAAGAAACCCAAAGAAAAATCGTCCGAACCCCCCTCACTCCTCATTTCCCTCCTCCACCGTCGACAGGGCAGCAAAGAGTGCAGGGAGGAGCTCCAAGTCTCCACCACCTCTGCGTGGGAACCGGCGGTCACCGTACAGTGACCTTACTACAGATCCTCCTCTAGTCCATTACCTCTGAACACCATCACATCATCGAACACATCGCGGGCGGCGCTACGGAGGGCCAGGCCAGACATCGCCATTGAGATCCAGCGGTGTCCGGCGCACAAAGGCGTCCCAGGAAATGAGAAGGCCGATGAGTGGGCGAGGCTTGCGGCGGAGGAGCTAGACGCCCGTGGGGTGGAATGTCTACGATACTCGGACTAGGCAGAGGTACTCGAAATGCTACTCTCTATATCTCTCGCGCATTTCAATCGAGAGATCTCCAAGAAGAAGTGGACGGAAGCCCGGCAATGAGCTGGAGCCTGGGCCTTCAGGAAGAAGTACAGGATGTCGGGCAGCCAGAAACCAGACGGCACGGTTGCTGGTAGCTCCAAGAGGCTCGCCTCGAGGTTCTTCCAACTGAAGACAGGTCACTGCCTCACCATGCAGTACCTACACTGGACGAAGAATCGGTCTAGCGCTCAGCGCTGGTGGTGCAAGTACCGGACGCAGACGCAAGATCACCTATTCAAGGTGTGCCCCGAGTGGAGGGCCCAGCAGAAGCTGTGCACAGAGGTGCGGGAAGAAAGCGGGAGATGCGGCCAGATGGTACTAGAACTCCTCTCTACCACGGATGTGCGAAGGCTGGTGGTGGCTGAGGAAGAGGCGAGGAACAAAGTCGGAATGGGAGCGCAGGGAGCGCAAAGAGTGGGAAGAGGAGAGGAGGGTGGAGGCCGAATAGCTGGATGCCGGGGAGGAGCTGCCGCTGTTTCTCCCCACGCCCTCCTTCGTGGATCCGCAGACGAGGAGGATTGTAGGGGATAGGGGAGCTTTGCTTTTGTTCTTTCTTTTAGGTTACGAGTCCCTCTATGCTTTCCTTTGTACTTTTCCCTGTGATTTCCTTGGTGCATACCATATCATTGCGTTAGGATGGGTAGTATTTACTTGGCTGTCTGTGACGTCGGTGCGGTGTAAGGTTGATCGGTGCGGATGAGAAGGCACCTGAGTATAGCGGAACAGCGTTACGGTAGATGCTGTACCGCCAGGGCTGTCATAAACAAACAATCACACGCTGTATGGTAGCCTCACGGGAGGGGTCTGGGTTCATCAAAGTATTTTGGGAAATCAGGCAAGATTGAGAGTGAACGGTTTACATCTATTCATCGGGTCCATTGGAGCCGTCTATGTATGAACACACAACCACATCACTACTCGTCATGCATGACCATCAGCCCTCAGTGCGTACTGAAAGAAATTGTGAATTTTCCCCTGTAATTGTGTTCGGTACATGGCAGCAGCGGGCGAACGTCCCTGCTCTAGGGCAATGGGTTTCCGTTTGCAGAGGTCTGTTCACCTCCTGCAGGTCCAGAAATGGTTTGGCCGGCAATCAGCCCATACCTTTAAAAACTGGATCTCCCCCCCTTCTCTTCTCCATTTCTCTTCTCTCTTCCACTCTACCTATCATCTTCCTTTCCTCATCGCACACTTTATTACCTCCAAGAACTTACTGGCGAGAACCCACCCTTCAAGATGTCGACACTCCGTGACGACAACCACCGCCCCAAGGGTGGCAAGTCCCTTAATGATCAGTCCCACATGCAGCAGCTCGTCCCCTACTACGGTTGGCAACCATAGTCTGCGGCAGTAAATACCCCATTACTGACCTCGTCACAGGTAATTACGAATCTCAGAGAAACGTCCGTAATGTCACTCCTACCCGCCCCGACGGTACGTCCCTTATCCGGAGGTGCCGCATTGGAAGTTGCGACTAACGAAATCTGAAAGATATTCTTACCGGCCCCTTGGACGGCAACTACGAATACGGTGCAGCCACGGCTTTCGGCAACGGGCATATTATCGCCAACTCCTTGGACTGGGCCCTCTCTAGCAGCTCCAGACAGGAGTACAGCATAACCGATGTCACGCTTGCTGAACAGCAGAGTATCAACGGTGTGTTATCTCCTCCTTCCGGGGGGCTACGGCTAAGATTGGTTAGGTGGTTGGGTCGTGCTTGCCGACATGAATGCGGAGAAGACTCTCGTGGGCCCCAGGGATAGCGGTGCGTTACTTTCTTGCCGATGGAAACGGACGACGGATGTTGACTATGTATTCCAAGATGGCTGCGGGTTTATCGAAGCTGACGAAGACGATGAAGATGACGGTGTTGCTTTGTTTAAGGGTGCGGAGGGTGGAGTTTCTCCGACACTTACCTACACCGGAAACACCGTCGATGCCGTTGACACTGCCAAAACCGGTGTGTTCTCTTCTTTTTGTTACATGATTGGTACTGACAATACGTAGGGTCTAAACCCATCCCGACTCCGGGACGGCGACGGATGAGAACTATCATCACTGACTTTGGCAACGAGTTCACCGAATTCGTGACTGATGGTAAGTACCTTCTTTACTCTACCTAGCCCCGACATCACTGATAGTGTGCAGATGATATCTCGTCCAGCTCAACCCGCCCCGGCACCCCACAGCCAGTCTGCGAGCTGGAGACTAACGATGGATGGTTCGCTTTCTACGGCCCTGCCGCTGTGAGTCATCTTCTATACATATTCGAAACTGCTATGAAAGGTGATGAAGGCCAAACCAGTGGTAACAAGATCTGATAGGGGAGTTTTTTTTCCTTCAATTTTTCTGTCGATGATTTTATGTTTTTCTGACAAGTCGTCTCTGAATTTGGGGGTTTAACTCAAGGGGATATCTGGCATGTTTGACTGAGAATTGATTGGACTTGAATGCCTTCAATTGAACTGTTTACACTATATCTCTTTAACTTTTAAGTCATTGTCTCCCCGTCATCATCATCGTCACGAGTACCATTTCCAGCGTAGCGGTGAATTTTAGCAATCTCCCATCCTGCTACATAAGCCCATGCTTTGCACAGACTTGTATGTATACCGCAACGTCAATTCCGCTCGATCTCCACAAAAGGAAACTTAGCTCTCTAACCCTGAAAGAGAATGTCTGGGGGCACTTTCTTCCGAACGGTGAAACCTGAGTCGACCACCAGCGACACCTCAACTCACATCCACTCGTGTCTATTCTGTCGGCAACAAATTACCGAAACCATCACTTACCGCCCATGAGAGCCATCTTTCTGCCTCCCCCCCCCCCCCTACCTCACAGCAGCGCGGATCAAGAGGTGCGTTACTAATCCAGAGCGTCCATCCCAACGGAGCAGGGACAGCAGCCCCGAGGGTGGTTGAACGCCAAATTGTGTGGGCGCGGACGAACCTGCTGGTAGCCGCGGCTCAATTTATAAACTCAGCCCACCATACTTCACCGCCACCACCACCGGCCCACCACCCTCCCAGCGATCGCAAGGAACCCACCGTCCCCGCCATCTACATTCGTCTTCCCCACGGCAGGCAGCACCCACACCGCTACCGGGAAGTTGCCGGGGATCCCAGCTGCAAAGGGGAGTCTGGCGGAATTTCGCTCTGCAACCCCGGCGGCGGAGATAGTGCCGGCCGAATGAACATACGGCATGCGGGCTTTTTTCGACGGTTTACAAACGGCTGCGGACGACAGGGGCGTTGAAGAGGGAGCGGAAGGAACAGTTGAAGTGGTGGAGCGGAAGCAAGCTCGGACTTAAGATTGGAATTTAAATGCCAACAGCGCGGGAAGAAGGATGTCGACGCATGTCGTGCGCTACGAATTGATGCCGAAACACCTGTTTGCAGATCCCTCTCGGCAAGCGATCTCTCTGGCCTCCATTACCCCTGGTGCAGAACTGTGTGAAGCGCGGACCATCCACGAGCCGGCTACTATTCGAAGCGGGAGCGGAGAATTCAGGGTGATGGTTACAGGTGGCGGTAGGTTTTTTTTTGTTTAATCATTACTCGCATGCGACCTATGTATCTAGATCATGGCGAGGTTATGTACAGTCCGTTTCCTGTCCGCTGTCCACGCGGTGGCGGCCCGTTGCAAGCGCCCGAGGTGGCGGTAGGTGAGGCTGTGGAGGAATCGAAATTTGCGAATCAACAGCACTGGGGGGAACGCTACATACGGCGTGTGGCAACAGCCAATGTTGATGAGACAGGGTGGCCCCTTCTGCATTTTTGTCGTCAAAGGATCTCTTCAATCCGCCTTCAATTCAGGGGCTGTGAATCTGGTCGTCTAGAAGGAGAGGTGGTCAAAAAGTCTGACAATGTACGAACTGAGTACTGCTCATAGCGGGGGCGCTGGGAGTGGACGGATAGTGCAAGGGCTGAAAAGTTCGGAGTCGAATGAGATCCATAAGATGAGGTTATGTCTGGTGTGATTTTATGGGAACTTAATAATCCGTTGAGAGAGAATAATTTCCTTTTGGATGCCGGGCGGCATGCGACACATGAACAGTCCTGTTCTCTGAAAAAAATCCCGCCCCCCTTCTCTTCTCACAGTTGTTATTTCTCCTCCTTCTCCGGTTTCCTGCCAATGACGTGCCACCTGCACCGCAGTGTCAGCGCCGACTTGACCGTTCCTCTCAGCAGAAACATACATGAACTGGTGAGTGTAGACCTCATTGGCCTCGGCTTCCGCCTGCCCTACAACATAGCGCGATGACTTCGTCGGCGCTCATCCCGAACTACCGTCATTGGCACCATAGAGCACGACTCCAACCCGGACAACGCTGCTCCACAAAGCAACAGAACACAAGCACGAGGCGCTGGCCCGGCTTAAACGAATGCTGAAAGTAGTAGGAGTGGGCACCCGACAGCAACGCAGCCCCCGATCCCGTCCGAGGCGACCGTCCCGCACGGAGTATGGTAGGCGTCACGCGCGGAGCATGGGAGGCTAGGAGGTGAATTAGTTACAGGAGGACGCTAGCGATAGGGTGAAAGCCCCGTAATTAGAACTTTTACACCCATCTTCGTGATTACGAGGCGCCGTGCGCCTAACAGTACCCATCGGCTCCGAATATGTGCTCGCCTGCTGTGCGGCAACGGGGGTGGATTTTTTTTCCTTTTACTGGCAGCGACAAGATTTATTAGCGAGAGAGTGGATACAGAATTAAGAGGGAGTGGGCGCAGAATTTATAGGGAAAGAGCTGGTAGAGAATCACTAGTACTTGTACTGCTTTTACGGCTCGGAGAGTATAGCTGAGTACATAGATGTCGTCGCGCTGCGGGTTGGCAGGAATGGTGCTGCGGAGTCTATTCTGCCTGCGGCGCCCCGGAACCTGACTGTCCTTTGTGGTGCGGCGATACCTCAACTCCCTCTCGGCCGACACCTATTTTCCCAGCGGCCGTCCTCCCCGCGACACCGCGACACCTATCTTCTCAACCCGCGATGCACAACATGTATGCATACTGAGCGTCGAGGATCCACGGCTGGGACTGAATTGTTGCCGGGTTCGCAAAAGGTAGTAGCACCACTGGAGCATCACCATACCGACTCGACTCGTTAATTGATTCATTACTTGTTAACATAGCTACTTGAAACCCCCAGTAGCTAGACGAAAATATAGACAGGAAGTCCCAGTCCCTCTTTCTGCTCATCCGCTTCCTCCTCTTCCTCCTGCTCCTCCTTCAGCTCGTTGGCGCATGTATACTGTGCACACTTTTTCTATTACAAGAAAAGGTTCATTGTCTATTACTCCCGCTCGGAATCATCCCGATCAAACCCCCATTCATAGATAGATACACAACGTGTCAGCTTCCGGCAATTAAATCCCAGCCATTAAATCCAATGTAAAACACCAATAAGTCCGCGGTATTGGTGGCAAATCCGAGCGGTCTTAGTCCCGCCCCGTTGCTTCTGTAGGGATCGCAAAAAAAAAAGCTCGACAGAAGCATCGCTAAAGAAACGCATGCAGGCACGGAGTGGTGCATATTACGGGATCAGACCCCCCTCCAGGTCCGGGCGCCTCCGCCCACCCAATCGCCGTAAAAGCACCCGCGTAGACGCGTTGCCCCCGCGATTACCGTTTCGGTGGAATTTATTCCACAGCACAATGTAGACCGCGGACAACACGATGACGCCCGTGGGCGCCGCCGCGTACATCCAGAAATCGGCGTCGGTCTGTACGATTTGCTCACCCGGCACTAGACCGAAGTACTATTTACCCTATCAGCGGCGATGGGTGGAAACTACTGTGGATAGAGCAGTGGGAGACACGTACCGTGGAGAAGAAGATCAGAGGCAGAAAGACGGCAGTTAAAATCATAATCATCGCCATCGAACTAAAGCCAAACTTGGCGTACGTGCTGTTAATGACGTTGCCCGTGTTTAGCGCGACAAGAGCGCGCCCGTGTATCTCGTTAGCGCGTTCGCGTATTCTCTCTGCACGGAGGATGTGTTTTCCGCCGAGGTCGTCGAGCAGCTAAAGCGGGCTTGTCAGCAACAGACGGGTAGGATCATCCAGAGTACCGACGTATTTCTGAGCCTCTCTTGCCGACTTCAGCAGTTGTTTGAGCTGCTCTTCGAACCGCATCCGCTCGTCAATGACCAGCGTCAGCGAGTCCATGACGATGCGGCTGTGCTCCTCGCGCTGCATCGGCAGCGGGAAGCGCACGACGTCCTGATTGAAGCCCTTATCTTCGGCACCCCACGCGTTATGCCAGAGCACGTCTGCGAGATCCCCGAGCGCCTGCAGCTGTGCTTTCGTCAGGTGCAGCAGCCCGCTAAGATCCGCGATGAGAGACCCGATCTCATCGCCCATGTCTGCGCCCGCGGCGAAGAACGCCTCGTACTCCTCGTCTTCGAAACCGCGCGGGTTCGTCGCCACGAGTCGCTGCATGCACAGGTCCTGGAGGTAGTCGTTGGCGCAATGGACAAGCTAAATGGCGAGGGTTGGATGCAGAACTCACCAGCTTCAACGATCGTTTCGAAAGTTGGTCGAGCACTGGCCGGGAGGAGAACTTCAGCATTGTCGATATCATGTGGACGAGCAGGTGGAGTGCGCTGACACGGTGCTGGTAAGGGAAGAACGGCAGCGGGCTGGATTGCTCGTTACTGGCGGTCCGGACCATCATGATCATGTCTGTGCGAACGGAGGGTGTCAGAGAGAGAGACAGAACAAAAAGAGGGGGGGGGGGGGGGTGGAATCGGACGGACCATTGTTGATGACCATGAAGATCGACTGGTGGACGAACATCTGCTGTTCATCGGCATCGTGACGTCCGGGCCAGTTCACTCTGTTTCTGGACGGCCCCAGCCAGCCGGCCCCTGGTTTCTCTTCCGTTACCGTAGGTTCAGGTCCACCCTCATCCCCCCTTTCTGCTTTTGATTTCTCTGTCCATCTCCGTCTTCCGACCCCGGGACCGGATGGGAAGTTTTGGTTCCATGCGTCCCACCCCTCCAGCGCACCCTGCATCCTGCAATACGCCTCGAGCGTGGAAATCCTCGCCGGGTCGGCGTCGGGGTCGCGACGGCCGAACGTGACATGTGGCAGTGAGACCATCAACCGGAATCTCTGCGGGCTCAGTGTAGCGCTCAGCGAGATCTTTGGCTGGAAGGAATCACCGACGACGAGCGTGGGGCCTCCGAAGTTCGGCTCCCATTCCGGTGGGGTTTCGGGAAACGCATCGCTGTCGGATCCGTTGATCTCCTGGTACAGCGAGGCATATCGTTGGTCGATCGCGGGCCCTCTCGGATCGTGGAAGAACTCTCTACGCCCCGCCCCTCGTGCGTCAGCATGGGTTCAATCGCCCAGTCTTCCTCCGTTCCGATGACGTACAGTACGTGTACCCTACCAACCCAATCCAGGCGCGCGTCCGCGGGCGGGTACACCTCGTGGGCGGCCAACGCTTCGATCGGGATAGCCTCCGGACCGGGCACGATCGGGACCCCGCGGTCCCTCGGGGACTCGTCGTCGTCGGCGCCCGAGTAGGGTTGCTGGTACAGTAGGTACACGTGTCGGACGCAAGTCTCCTCGTCGACGCGCGGGAGGTTGCCCACGTGCGTTAGCTGCGCTGGCCGTCCGCCCTCGAGGCGGATGAACGGGGGTGGCGACGGGTTACGGTAATTGTTGAGCTCTCTCGAGCTGGGGATACTGCGGGGTGACGGTGTGCGAGGGAAACTGCGGTCTGACGGTGTGCGGGCCCACCGTGATGGCGGCGAGTTGTGGTCCTTCTTGGGCTCCCCCAGGCTGGCGGCACCGCGGAAGAAGTGCGATCGGGGATTGCGCCCTGCCATCGTGACAGCCGGTGAAATAGCGATTGAACGGGCGACGGCGAAGAACGGAACGGGACGCCTTATGTAGCCAGCCTGGCGGCTGGCATGGGAGAAGACCAGCCGCGGTCCCGGACCTGCGTACCTTTAGAGTCGAGAGGGCGCCATAGAGGACAGTGAGACATCCGGCCTTTCTCCTTCCAGTTTGCGCCTCCGCCTCCTCGCCCCTTCCACCACAGCTCTCCCCAACCTCGTCTTGCGACGAGAGAGACATTTCACCGAACAGCCCCTGTCCAGATGTAGTTAGATGTCGAGGAATTCCATGCGATCCGAATTTCTACCTACATACCCGCTGCACAGCGAATCTCCCATGCCATCTTTCAACTCAGGTGTGTATATACCCCCCTGCCTTCGAGTAACCAGAGCTAGACGACCGCTCCGGCCAAGGAGGAAAACAACCAAAGTGTCTTGTCCGAGTGAGTGAGACATGGCAGAGATCACACGATGCGTGGATTGGAGGCAACTGCCTGCGCCACATGTGGTTTGATGTGCCGGTTCACAGGGGGATTTCCGCACATGATACATACTGTAGCGACGTCAGGATCTCGCCGTGTTCGTCTCATCATCAATGATTTAACAGGTCGAATCGGACGAAGGAATGGGACGGGGATCCATACTCTATGTACATGTCTCATCGGCACCGCCGGTAGGAGAATCGCCGTCGTGCACAGCTATGTTCCTACAAACACAAGCGTACGCATGCATATCAGCCGCACTCCACCTACTTAGTCCACTCTAACGTTGTGCTTTGAGCTGCAGTCATCTTTGCAAATCCAGTACTTGTGTAACCGAGATCTGATTGCTGACTCGTCCGTGCACAGTGTGCGGGGAGATTACGCGATTACGTACATACCTCCATGAACGCATATATGCGCCAGTTGACTGCGCCACACGCCGCCCTGGAGCTCCTGGCTGTAAACTTTTGTTTTGGCAGGTGGCGCAGTGGATGCATTGGGAGATGGTGAGGGAAACGAAGATCCTTCGCGAACGGGCATCCCGTATGGAGTCAGCCACAGCCGACCACCACGCCGCCCAGTAGTTGCGCCGGACGTATTCGAACGGGCTCTCGCATCCAACCGACTGATACGGACTCTCGCATCCAACCAACTAATACGGACTCTCGCTCCCGGCAAAACCCTCATTAAAAGGACGAAGCCAAACCCAAAGCCAAAACGGGTGGCAAAACTGCAGAGATCGAATCATTGCGTTACGTTGTTTGTCTGGTGGTTCGATGCTGTCGAGTTACATGAAGAAGTGAGAGAAGAACCACAGCCCCACTCGCTAGAGTCCATGGCTGAACTACTCCGATCGAACGGAGGTGCGGGCGATGCCTCTCCCACGATCCCTCGCGAACCTCAAGCGGGAGATCTCGGAGAAGAAGTGGGTAGAGGCGCGCCAGTGGGCTGGAGGCCGGACCTCCAAGACGAAGTACCGGATGCCGAAAAGCCAGAAGACGGACAGCATGGCAGCTGGGAGCACCAAGAGGCTAGCCTCGAGGTTCTACCAGATCACGACGGGGCACTGCCTGACCGGGCAGTACCTCAATTGGACGAGGGACCGGCAGCTCCCAGTCTCCTTCCGCACCTCCGCCCACAGGATCTTCTGCTGGGCCTTCCACTCCTGACGCACCTTGAAGGGGTGCTCCCGAGTCTGGTTTGGGTGCCGGCGCCGCCGGAATTGCGGAGTGGGAAGGACCGGTGGAAGATCCGGGACCCCCTGGTGGACGAGAGGTGCGGGCGGGCGGTACTGGACTTCCTCTCCACCACGAATGTGGGAAGGAGGGTGCCGGCCGAGGAGGATGCAGTGAGTGAGGTGTCGGAGGCGGAGCTGCGGGAGTGGGAGGAGGAGCATGGAGCTGGGGCCGAAGAGCCGGGCGCTGGGGGGGCGCCACTGTTTCTGCCCACGCCTGACTTCATGGCGTCCGCAGGGGATGGCTAGGCGGTTTCATTTGTCTTTTCTCTTTCTTCCCATTTGCCATTTCTTCGGTGCGCATCACATCTTCTAGGGACAGGCCTGGGCGGAGGGCAAAAGGGGAGCAGCTTGCAACGTGCCGCCCCGCGCTGACAGCAGACGAGAAACCCATATTAAAAAGTGCGCCGCCATTGTCTAGAAAGGCCGTATGCGATTATGAATAAACAAAAACCCCGCCACTGCAACACAGAGTCCTCTCAGTGGCGGCGGCCCACCAGCCCCCTGTGGTGCGCGAAAGTTGCATAAATAGTTGTGCTGAGGGGGATAAAACCATGCACGTTAAATCTGGATAACTTTTGAATGAAAGTAGTCTCGATGACTCTCTGCCGGTAGAGTGATAGTTTGGAATTAGCCGATCACGTGCCCTTATTACGTATCTACATACAGAATTTTCCACACACCCGACACACGAATTTTCAAATCAACGCAATTTCCGAGCCATCGGAAAACCATCATAGAACCCCGAACACCACACATGTACCGAGTAGACTTTGGCACACCCGCCGGAGGGGTTCCGGGTACTAATTGATTTTTCTCTAGTCTGGGTGTTGGAGGCTCCCCCAGACTCCGAGTTCGAGTGAAAGAAATTTATTATTAAAGAGTGGTAGCATAGTGATGGGTGATGAGGCTTTGGCGAAGGGTGAAGCGAGACTAGAATAAAAGGATTAGATATACATACATGTCTAGTATGAGGACATATAAATGCGGCTGTATTTCATATATGTACGGTCAACTGTTGTAACAAACAAGAAAATCCCGTATGAAAGCCGTAAAAATCCAGTTTCGTATGAAGAAAAATTTAGTTAGTTATGTCAAAATCGAAATAAAAAATACGGAAAACACAGTTTCTTAGGAACCAAAACTCAGTAATATACACCAAAACTAGATTATCATACTACCGATATGCTAGGTATGATATAATGTGTTTCCAGTAACATACGCAATATACGCAGTAGCATATAAGGGAAATAAGAGTATCAAATTCATGACTTCTCAGTTACATATGCAATAAACGCAATATCATACAACGGAAAGCCCAGTAAGACCTCATAAAACGCACATTAAAATATGCCACCTGCACTGTGAGACTGGGTTGTACGCGCTTCACCGGAGTCACGGTAGAATCGAGAATGAGTGGTAATAGTCAGGTCTTCGATAATTCACAGCGGGGTAGATAGTTCAGGGGGTTTGGATCGGTTCTTCCTTTCGTTCGGCGTTCGGGTTTTGGGTTTCTGGTCGTTTTTCTTGTCGCTTGGCGTTCCATTCTCCTTTTTCTCCACATCCGCCCCAGCCCTTGTGCGACATGACGTATAAGTTCTGCCCAGGGTTGCCGCACACACACATCGCGGCTCGGCGGCTCCCATACACGTCGACACTCTTTCTCTTCCGGAATGGAGGTCCGTGTACGCACATCCCAACCGAGACCGATGTCACGGCCTTGGCTCGGAAGGGGATGCCGGCGTGGCTTGGAATGCGGGTTATCGGGAGTTGTTGGAATTGCTTCTCGCCGCTCCGGCGTGGCGCGCCGGTGGAAGCGTCACCACAGCAACGGCGACGACAGCAACGCTGTGGAGAGCAATGGCATAGCAACGGCAGTGGCAAAGGGATCCTGGCA
>Ga0307508_10002699_pt1 | contig 18572 bp, 20 predicted proteins | sample 9_EM_MG_FD_203089 | JGI IMG/M metagenome (GOLD analysis project Ga0307508, IMG submission 203089) | Populus trichocarpa ectomycorrhiza microbial communities from riparian zone in the Pacific Northwest, United States - 9_EM | ecosystem: Host-associated > Plants > Roots > Unclassified | place... | reverse complement strand
GATAAGTAGAATTGCGTTCATCTCTCTCCTACTCTTTCGTGATCTTTCTCTCGTGCTGTCCTCGCTCGCCCCGCTCGCCCCGGGCCTTCTACTCAAGACTGCGACCGCGATACGATATCTTGTCACATAAGATTACATACAACTCGATAGCCAGATGGATTACAGGTCTCCCCCTCACTACACGAACGACAAACCTCATTACCCTTGCCCATCTACCACCACTGGAGGCGTATCTGGACTACCTGTCTCTGCGATATGCAATCTGACTGCACTTCCTCCCCTCCCACCACGCTCTTGGCCCCCCACGCGATCAACCGAATACCCTCATCAGCCTTCCAGGATTACACCGCCTCTACAACCTAAGTAAACACCTGGTACTAGGCAAGCTAGAGGACCGAACAACAACCATAAACACAACAGCAGAAGGAGTGACGAAGACTACCTCTCCCAACCCTAATAAAACGACACAGCCACAACAGCTCCATGAACAGTGGCTACAGACATTGCAGGATCACACCATTGTTATCTACACGGACGGTTCAAAACTTGCGAATGGTACTGTTGGATGCGGATGGGCTATCTGCCACTGCGGAGATCAACAACTCTACCGACTGACTGACGGAAGCTGCCACCTCGGTGACAGGGCTGAGGTGTACGATGCCGAGCTACATGCCATACAGGAAGCCACTGCCATCCTTCTCACCACCACGATACCCCGCTCTACAATCTTCATCTGTATCGACAATAAAGCCACAATCGACACCCTACAATTCAACAAATACAACCACGAATATGCACGACGAACACTGCAGACAATCGAGACTCTCCAACTTCTCGGATGGCGAATACATACGATATGGTGCCCCTCCCACTGCAATATTCGGGGCAATGAAAGGGCTGATGTTCCCGCGAAACGCGGAGCAAACGCTACAACTCCCTGTCGCTTTCCGGTCACCACGAAAACCTGGCTCTTAACCCAAGCGCGAGCAGAGTTTCTTGCTCGGTGGAAGAAAGAACTTCCCCTCGCCAACCCATCCTTTAAGTTCCCAGCTCACCTACATGGGGTAGACTGGGCCGACACGCGAGCAATCTGGAGAGTGTTCTGTAATCGATCACCCACCGACCCACCGCCCAGCATCACTGCAGACCCGTGCCCATGCGGACTCGATCTCAACTCCTCACATCATCTTCTACGAGCCTGCCCATTGCTGGCAGCGCAGCGTGCTGCACTGCTTCATTCCACCACAGGCGACATTGAGTCCCTTGGTTTCCTCACGGCACCTCAAAACACCCTACCACTCCGAAATTTCCTTCGAAAAACTGGCCTAGGCCACTCCTCCCAACTCCGATTTGATGACGACCACAACCCAAAATATGGCTCCTACACCTCCGACTCAGCCTCGTCTGAACCAGACTTTGACGCTTTCGAACCCTGAAAATGCGACAACCACCATGTTGAGATGGGAAAGGGCGGGTGGAGGAGGATTTGCCCTACCATTGTCTGATTTCCCCTCGATACCACTATGTGGCGCAACTTGCTTTCTTGCTTTGCAACAATTCCCCTGTTTGTATGTTTTCTTTGTTGGCGGTTTGGGAAAGATGGGAGCCCCACGGGGGTGGTATGGCGAGGAGGAGCGCAGATAGCCTGTAGTGCTAAGCGTAATAGATTGAAGTTGCAACTTGTTTCCTCCGGGAAAAGTTGTTGCGTCTGGCGGATGGGAAAGATGGGAGCCCCATGGGGGTGGTACGGCGTGGAGGAGTGCATATAGTCTGTAGTACTGAAGCACAATGGAACTAACTGCCACTGCCACTTGTTATCGTCAGCCATAGTCGGCGTTGACTACTAGCAATTGTTCCGCCTCAACGCCACGTTCCTGCCTTGCCCATTCCACGTCCTTGCCTTGCCCGTTTCCCCACGTCTTGTCCTTATCTGTCCACGCCCCCACGCCCTTGTCCATAAGTCCCGGTTCGCTACCTGCAGTCAGAGAGCCACGCCTGTTACACCTTGTTGCGTCAATACACATCCCTCCACCTAGCGAACAGTACACCATGTGCGACAATACCCAACCTATCTCGCGGGAGATTCCCGCTGATCTCGTTGCACAGGTGGAGTCAATCGCGTGCAAAGACTCCATTGCCCCGGAGGCTACGCTCGAGACCGCCTATGAGCAACTCCACACATTGGCTCAAGCCATATTGAATGGAAACGAGCATACCACTACCAAAACACCCCCCACTACCGATGTGCCTACTGCATCAGGAAAAAAAAAAATTGCATCCTGAGCGTCCGGACGCACTAGATGCTCTGGACGCAGCCGTGTCAGGGCATTTTCCTTCTGGACGCAGCCGTGTCAGGGCATTTTCCTTCTGGATGCAGCCGTGTCAGGGCATTTTCCTTCTGGACGCAGCCGTGCCAGAGCATTTTCCTTCTGGGCGCAGCCGTGTCACGGCAAATGGCGTCTGGACAACGTGTGTCATAGCACCACGGTCACGCTGGCTGTCAAGGCACGGAACATCGCAGCAAATACTCTTGTCGCATTCGCAAACACGCAGCGGGTTCCAGGCATAGTGACTCAGTCCAGTTCTATTCATTCTATCTAATGTACATCTATATATGCTACTACCACACTTCGCACGGAAACAAAGGAAAGTTGGCAAATACGACACGACGCGTTGAGCACGACGCGATGAGCACGACGAGATGAACACGACGCAATGAGCACGACGACTATGAGGAGGATGGCGATGAGCACGCTGCCGGCGGCGAGGACGATAGCAAGTAGGACGCGGCGAGTATGATTGCGAGCTTTGTCACATGGTTAGCACAGCTCTGAGAGTGACAGACAGCGGGAAGTTGTACAATACAACGTGACGAGTACGATGTCAATGAGGGTGCCGGCGGCGAGAACGATAGGGGGTAGGACGCGGCGAGTGTGGGCGAGTAGGACGCAGCAAGTATGAGAGCGAGTAAGACGTGGCGAATATGATGGCGAGAAAGGCGCAACGAGTAGGACGAGGTGAAAGGAGAAGAAAACAGGGGTCTATCTATGAGTGATGAGCGAGCCGAACCTTGCGAAAGCGCAAGCGTTAGTAGTGGCTTGGCGCTTTCTATTGCCATCTTACTCGTCGCGTCTTTCACGCCATCATACTCGCCGCGACTTACTCGCCGCGTCCTACTCGCTATCGTCCTCGCCGCTGGCACCCTCATTGACATCGTACTCCTCACTGTGTATTGTACAACTTCCCGGTGTCTCTGACACTCTGAGAGCTGCGCTAACCATGTCACGAAGCTCGCCACATAATCGTCGCGTCTTACTCGCTCCCATACCCGCCGCGTCCTACTCGCTGCCACACTCGTCGCGTCGTACCCGCTATCGTTCTCGCCGCCGGCACCCTCATTGACATCGTACTCGTCACGTTGTATTGTACAACTTCCCGCTGTCTGTCACTCTGAGAGCTGCGCTAACCATTTCACAAAGCTCGCAATCATACTCGCCGCGTCCCACTTGCTATCGTCCTCGCCGCCGGCAGCGTGCTCATCGCCATCCTCCTCATAGTCGTCGTGCTCATCACGTCGTGTTCATCTCGTCGTGCTCATCGCGTCGTGCTCATCGCCATCCTCCTCATAGTCGTCGTGCTCATCACGTCGTGTTCATCTCGTCGTGCTCATCGCGTCGTGCTCATCGCGTCGTGCTCATCGCGTCGTGCTCAACGCGTCGTACTCATCGCGTCGTGCTCATCGCATCGTGCTCAACGTGTCGTGTCGTATTTGCCAACTTTCCTTTGTTTCCGCGCGAAGTGTGGTAGTAGCATATATAGATGTACATTAGATAGAATGAATAGAACTGGACTGAGTCACTATGCCTGGAACCCGCTGCGTGTTTGCGAATGCGACAAGAGTATTTGCTGCGATGTTCCGTGCCTTGACAGCCAGCGTGACCGTGGTGCTATGACACACGTTGTCCAGACGCCATTTGCCGTGACACGGCTGCGCCCAGAAGGAAAATGCTCTGGCACGGCTGCGTCCAGAAGGAAAATGCCCTGACACGGCTGCATCCAGAAGGAAAATGCCCTGACACGGCTGCGTCCAGAAGGAAAATGCCCTGACACGCTCCGTCCGGTAAGCAGATGCCATGGCGCGCTGCGTCCGGACGCACGGCGCCCTGGCATACGGCGTCCGAATGCACGGTGCCATGGCGTGCTGCGTCCGAATTCACATTACCTGTGCGTTTCGCGTTGCGAGCGGTATGTGCCCTACCAGGGTGCGTCCAGAGCGTCCCGAGCGCCTGGTGCGTCCGGACCCAGATTTTTTTTCCTGATGAAGGTGGTCGATCCTCATACACGCTACTCCTGGGTCGAAGATGGATGAAGCAGGTACAAGCACTGGGAGACTACAGCAAGGACATTTACCACATCCATGATATGGCCGGATACCGATACACCATGGAAGCTTCGTTGGTGTCTTTCCAAGAGAAGGGAGACGTCCCTCAACTGTGCACTGGGATGGTGGACTATGGAGCGGAACGATCTGGCTTGGATGAGGAATCAGTCGATGAATTGAAGATGTCTCGGAATAACCTGTGTGAGATACTCTACCGAAAGATAAAAGCTCAAGCTGCTGAGGCCGAGACGGACATCGATGAGGATTCTGATGCGACGGATGCTTCGGACGCAGACTCTGAGTCAAGCGAAAATGATGACTCAGAGTACTCGGAGGACGAGGACTCGGGAAATGGCGTCCGCCACGAGGTGCTGGGCCTCCGAGTGGCGGCGAGGATGGGAGCGGCTCGGTTTCAAAAGAATTAGGAGCAGTCTTTGATTGCTCGGAGTTGGCAGAGGTTGGGAATTGGTGTGAAGGACCGGTGAGGTCGAAGGTGGTGAGGTTTGAGGAGGCCACGGATATTTCTTACAGCAGAATACTTTCTAGTAATTTTAGTAGTGCTTTGAGCGTTGAGAAGGATGTTATTGTGGACTGTGAGTCGGAAGTGTATGATACTAATGATTTGTTTGATTCTTTGAGCATTACGGATAGATATTTAGAAGAGGTGATTGAAGTGTTTGAGCGTTCGGGAGGATCGGAGGAGTATTGGGTCGTTGAGGACACTGCGGCGGCAACAACAAAAGAAGCGACAAGAAGAAGCGAGAAGAAGGAGAAGACCGAGAAGACGAAAGAAGAGGCTAGAAGAAATGAGAAGACTGCGACGACGAACGAAGCGACTAGAAGAGACAAGAATATCGAGAAGACGGAAGAAGCGACAAGAAGGAATGACAAGACTGCGACGACGAAAGAAGCGACTAGAAGAGACAAGAATATCGAGAAGACGGAAGAAGAGACTAGAAGAAACGAGAAGACCATGACGAAGAAAGACGAGACGAGAAGAGACGAGATTACCGGGACGGCGAGGAACAGGAAAGCTGAGATCAGAGGAGGAGAAAATCTCCAGAGGAGGACTACCGAGAAGGGAGAGTCGGCTTGCCGGGAAGGAATAGGGGTAGTAGAGCCCGAGTCCGGAGTGACGACGGGGTTGATGAGTGATGTGAGGAACTGTTATTTGTTATTGTTGGAGACTGGAGAGAGGGACTTGTTTGGAGGAGGAGGAGACTGGGAGGACGGGGCAAGATGGATGAAATGGGAGTCAGTGTCCAGACGCAGAGGGAGGAAGAGATTGCCGGAACCACGGATTTCTTGGAAGGAGCAGATGAAGTGGATACGGGAGTTCGAAGAGGGAGTTGCAAGGACCGCCGGGGACGTCGGAGTTCAAGGAGAGGGGATGGAAGGAAACGCCATGGAGGAAGGAAATCCTGAATCGGATGGAGAGTTGCAACGAGCCTTTGGGAACACGCTGGGATTCCCGACGCATTGGCGACTGGCTAAAAGCCTAAGGATCATGGATAGGACAAGCTCGGAAGAAGAAATCCTTTAATGGTTCAACCAAGGTGAACGAAAGAAGATACAGATCGGAGAGCAATTGACAAAGGAAGAGAAGTCAAGAGCGCTCCGACTCTTGTACACCTGGAAGGACCGGTTCTGCAATGATGTGAAGAAGTTGCCGGCCACGGATCTGATCGAACACCAGATTCCGACAATAAGGTGCCACCCCGTCCGATCGAAGCCCAAGCTTTATACACAGAAGGAAGCGGAATGGCAGAAAAAGCACCTACCCGAACTTCTGGATGCTGGAATTATAGACTGGGTCAACTCGCCTTGGAGCACCAGCTGCAAGTTCCAGGTGAAGAAGAATGGAGATTTGAGGATGGTCTGTATCTACTGCCCAATCAACGACGCCACGATCAAGACCAATTACCCTATGAAGAGAACGGAACCAATCGTCAATGCGATGAGTATGTCTCGGTTTAAGCTCTATTGGTCGGCAGACGGGGCGAACGGATACTGGGCGATCCCGATATATCGGCCACATGCATACAAGACTGCCTTCAGTTCAATCCTAGGACAATTTGCCTACCTTCGAATGGGACAGGGGCTAACGGGAGCTCCTCATACCTATGTGCAATTAAAGGATCTGGTGATGGGGCCTATTCCTGAGCCACTGGGAGAACGGCCACTATCTGGAGAAACCGAGGACTTTGCGTTCATGACATTCTTCGACGATGATATGGGCGCCACGACTTCGTTCGATGCACAGCTGGACTTCCTTCATGACCAATACTTTCCTAGGATGCATTGAGCCGTTGGTCTTGAACCCGGCGAAGAGTCATTTCTTCATGCCTAAGATGGAGATGCTAGGATTGCAAGCGGATGGAAAAGGAGTCCGGCCGGGAAATGAGAAGCTGAGAACGTTCTCGGAATACCCTACTCCGACCTGTGAGAGGGAACTGGATCAGTTTGAATATATGACAACTTACCTGAGAAAATTCAATCCAGGCGGATCATTTCCGGATCATGCGCAAGGCCGTGGCCAAGGTGCCGGAACTGGATCAACAGAAGCGGGGATCTGAGAAGAGGAGGATTAAGGTGCATATGAAAGAAATCGGATTCCATTGGTCGGAAGAAGCGGATCAGTCATTCAGGAGTCTCAAGAGAGCTGTCCTAGAAAATGCGTGTCACGAGGTGATCCGGCGCGGCAATATCACCTTGCTTGCGATGCCTCTGGATTCACCTATGGAGGTGTTCTCTTCCAGCTCACGGATCAACCGGTGGGAACGGTCATGTCATCGAAACTCGTTGGAGCCATGAGGATAATCCAGTTTATCTCCAAGTTCCTTGATGCCGAGACTCGTTACCACACCACCGAGCGGGAGGCTTTGGCGATCGTCCGATGCCTTGAGGAAACCAGATGGCTTGTCAATGACAATCGACACCCTGTTTTGATTTACACCGATCATGAGTGCTTGAAGACAGCCTTGCAGAACTCGGACAAAGGACGCATTGTCGGCTGGTAGCTAAGGTTGAGCTAATATGACTTCCGAATTATCCACATCAAAGGAATGGAAAATGCGCTGGCGGACGCCATGTCAAGGCTACCGATGGAGGCTATGTAGTTTGGCAGACCCGGGAAGGAAGCGAGTGCCTTAGAGATAATGAGCACCGATCAGCCGATCAATGACAAGAGGTGGGAATATTGGCTGGAGGATGAGTGGTACGCCAGAGTGGTGTATCTGAAGCTACATGGCAAATTGCGAGCAGAAGACGCTGGAGAGGACAGCCTGGCAGTGTGGCAATGGTGGACTCGGAAGGCAGCCGTGTATCAGCTGATGGATGGGGTCAATCACTATCTGTTGTTGACGTACCAAGAGCGGAATGGACGGCAATCTTGGTGTGTCCGGAAGGTTGATGTCAACAAGGTCCTGTTTTGGGCTCATAACTGCCACGGGCATTACTCCGCCGACCTGACGTTGAAGAGGCTAATGGGACACTATTATTGGCTGACCCGGACGAAGGATACTTGAGGGGTAGTGAGAAACATGTCCATTCTAAAGAGGGGAGCACTGGACACTTATACAAGTGTCCGTGTGCTAGCGCTAGTGTCTGACTGTCTATCTACAGAAGCCCTTAGGGCAGCCATCTGCTAAGTCCCACAAACTCTAGAAGCCATGCTAGCGGCCATGCTAGCCACTCTAGGCGTGGCGTCCACGACGCCCGGAATCCTCCTCCTACAACCACTTCCCTCTCTATAAAACAAGCGCCGCCCCTAAACAAAAAAAAACAAAAAAACAACAACAAAAACAAAAAAAAACAACAAACCCAACTTATAACAATAACCCCTCTCACAATGCTCAGCTGACACTCCTGGTCACTCCTGTTCCATCCTCCGGTAGACTCGCAAGCCATTCGCAGCGTGGTATTCACCCAGCAGCTCATTGCTGCTGCCCCTCAGGTTTGCCAGTGGTTCCCACGTAGGGCCAATGTAACCGACCCATTTGACCAAATATTCGAGGTCTCGAACTGTGGTACCTCTGTGCTCGCAGATCCACGCAACCTCGTACTCAACGGTAGCGGTGGAGCGTAGTGGCGGTGGGGGTGAGTGTTCACAGGTTCTGTCGACTCTTGACCAGTTGAGGCATACGACGTTGAAAACCGGGTGTGAGTGCCAGTGCGCCAGGATGTCGAGAACGAAAGCATTTTCGCTGGCTGACTGTAGGATTGTAAACAGACCGGCATATGGATGTTGAAACTTTCGCAAATTGACGCTATCATTGGCAGTGGAATTGACATTGGCGTAGCCGACTGGCAGCAAACGGGTGGCCAGGAATACCGAATCGCCTATCCGAAATGGATGCGGCTGATGATGCTTGTTCGGTTCCATCACCATTGTCAATTGGACCTCTTCCATTCGCGATCAAAGCATCCGTAGGATCTTGACGAGCCATTCTGCGAATTCCGTTCCAGGTCTCAAATTTGGCATCCGCGGACCTGGTGCCAGTAAATCGAGTGGGATCCTCGGAATGTATCCGATATCCACCTCGAATGGCGACATTCGTATAGCTTTGTGCTTGGCCGTGTTGTAAGTGAACTCCGCCAATGGTAACAACTGGCTGCACTGCACGGGGGATTTGAGTTGCGATATATAGGCCTTCAAAAACATTTCCAGAGTGGAATTCGCCTTTTCCGCTTGACCGTCCGACTGCGGGTGGTATGCTGAAGACATCCGGAGCTTAATCCCGAGTTGGGAACACAACGATTGCCAGAAGCTGGAGGTAAACAGGGTGTCCCGGTCAGATGCGATCGATGCGGGTAGCCCTCATGATCGAACGTAACCCTCAATGAACGCCATTGCGAACTTTTCTGCTGTGAGGTCAGCTTCCTTAACAGAAATTCAACGTGCTCGCTTCCTCTGGGGATCAATAATTGTTGCCACAGCGAACAGGACTGAAAATTGTGTCCTCCCCGTAGCCTTTTTGAACATCATTCAGCCACTTGGTTGAGGCTGACACCCGCATTTCGATGACATTGAGGTACTGCGGATCTACCTTTAACTCCTCTTGCTGAGTGTAGGCAATTCGACTGAGTGCGTCTGCCACAACATTTGCTGCTCCAGGAAAGTATTTGACCTCGTAGTCGTGCTGTTGGAGCCTGTCAAGGTGACGCCACTGACGGCTTGTCAGCTTATTTTGTGCTAGGATATGCTGCAATGATGCATGATCCGTATAAATGGTGGTACGTTTCCGGCCATGAACATAGCAGGCCCAATGTTCCAGATTTACGCTGATTGCAAGATGCTCTCGGTCGTATGCTGCATACCACGCCTCGAACGCACGGAGTTTCCTCGAAAAGTATCCCAGTGGCCGTTCCACTAACCTTCCTTCCAACATCTGTTTCTGCGCTAGAATGCCACCAATAGACGTCTCCGACACGTCCGTACGCAGAATGAAGTTGGCATCTGGATCCAAAGTTGCCAACACCAGTGAAGATATCAAGGCCTCCTTGAGGTCCTTGACCTGATCCGCATGTCGGCAGGTCCATACATATTTGCTCTTGGGTTTTGAGTCGAGGTCATGTAGCAGATGTGTCCGGTGGGCGAATTTTGGGACAAATTTCCTGTAGTAGCCTGCCAATCCCAGAAACCCGCACAGTTCTGTTCGGTTTTGGGTGTTGGCTAATCCCATACTGCCTTGACCTTCTTTTCTTCTGTGTGAATACCGTGTCTATTCACTCTGAAACCAACAAACGACGTTTCCAGAGTACCAAACGCGCATTTGGCCTCACTGAGAGGTAACCGCATGTTCCGTAATGCCTTTAACACACCTTCCACATGCATCTTGTGTTCTGCCAGCGTTTTCGAAAAAAACAAGACATCATCGAGATATACAATTGAATTCCGACGATGTGGGTGAAATATTTTGTGCATCATACGCACGAACGCGGCTGGAGCATTTGCAAGTCCGAACAGAATGACCTTATACCCGTAGAATCCATCTGGTGCTATGAACGTGGTCTTGTGGCAGTCATCGGGGTGAACCCATACTTGGTGGTATCCGCTTGCCAAGTCCAGCTTGGTGAATACATGTGTTACGTGGAGTCTATCCAGCAAGTCCTCGATGTATTGCAATGGATACTGGACTTCGGCGGTTATTGAGTTCAATCCGCGATAGTCTACACACATTCAGAGCGTGGCATCCGGCTTTTTCACAAAGATTATCGGTGCCGCATAATGCGAGTGAGAGTCCGTCACCCACCCCTTTTTGAGCAGCTTTTTGATCTGGACCTCGAACTTGTTCCTTTCGGACTGTGTCATCCGGTACGGCTGGCAGTGGGGAATTTTTTCCGTTGGGTCGGTATGAATGCGGAAGTGGTGCTCCCCTGGTGGCGGAACGCCACTCGGCTGTTGAAAGAGATCATCAAAATCGCGTCTGATTTGAACTCTCCACTTCCCCAGATCCGCCAGAATGGAATCATCCTCACCGAATTCATTACCCATCCGGCGTTCCCGGATGTCGATCACAAAAATCCTATCACCACTGAATCTTGACATCGCCCATCTCGTTTCGTCTACGGATATCACATTGATGGATGCCGCTTTGGCTACTGCCACGCAATGGTTGTGAACTTCCCGGTAGTGGCCTTGGTGCGGTCAAAGCCCTTGCAATGCCAGTTTAGGTACAAATGCTGGTCGTCCTTCCGTTAGCAATGACCAATCGGCATCCTACAGGTGTAAAACGTTGTCTGAATCCACCAGATGGCGTGTCTTCGAGTGCCTATTTTTTCCAATAATAATGTCCTAGGGGCCCATAAGATCAAACACAGAGTACCAACCAGTAACATCTGGGTAATTCCCAGTGATGCCGCATATCCGTCCATTAAGCCAAACTTGGTACCTATCTTTGGGGGGATGTTTGGTTCCGGCTGTGATAATTGACATGCGTCCAGCATGTCGAAAGGGTGAACCGAGCTGCTTTGCGAATGCGGTATCGATATAACAGTGTGACGTACCAGGGTCCATTAGGGTGTAGGCTGATCAAGTTTTGAAATGAGAGGTTTGGACTTTAGTGTAAAAACGTAACAAATCACTTTTATCAATAATGTCTTTCCGTATAACATTAAGATTTGTTAAATAAAGTCTTCCTCCCTCCCGTTCCCTAGTTGGAGGATGCTCTGTTACTTCTCTCTTGTCTGGCCAACCTCCTTTGATGTACACACCAGACATTGCCTCAGGATTGTCAACATTGTCAAGATGCTTGACTGGGATTCGCCAATTGGGTTGGCTGGCGTAGTACTGTGACTGCTGCGTGGGTGGTGGATGTTGGGTCGGTTGATACTTCTGGGGTCCGTCGCGCCCTCCATGGCGTCCTTCTCGCGGCTTGAATCGCGATTGTATCTTTCCATCGACAATTGTATTTACTTCGTTATTTTTGGTTGGGTTCAGGACTAGGACAGCACTTCCGGATGGCATCGGCTGAAACGGGAGAGTGCGCGCGGTGGCGATATCCATCATACCCGATAGTGTCATCTGGCTGCCATTGCCGAGGATGTCCATGAGGCGTGCCTGCTGGGATATATCGTTTTGCGTTGCTTCCGGCAGTTTGATCAGGTATTCCTCCCAGAGTGGGTATTCCCTCGTAATGGTGAGCGACCCGCCCAGAATGGTGATCAGTTCCAGCGCTCTCTGGTTTAACGACAAAACCAGCTGGTGGCTGAACTTCAACGCATACCATTCGCGGCGGAATACCGAGATAGCCCGTTCTGGAACATACTGGCACTTGACGAGGACCTTCATGGCATCCCATGTGATATTGTAATTGTACTCCTCCGGAGGAATAGCGTCCACACCCTGTTTCTTCATGCTGTTCTCGAACCAGTGGAACACCATGGCTGGGAGAAAACACCAGAAGGTGTCGATCTTCTGCTTGTCTTCGGATGCCCCTTGACAGACTGCTCTACCCTGTTCAACGAAGTGCTGAATGTCTTCAAGATATTGAACGACAACCTCCATGTCCTGGGAACCATCAAATCTCTTTGGCTCATGCAGTTTAATTTTTTGAACGATCAGGTTTTGGCTCAAGGTCCCAGCGTTTAGTTTTGTGGCTTGTTTGCTGATGACCAAGAGGTGATCGCAGCGCCGCTTCCAGACTGCCATCTCCACAGAGGCTTCCCAGTGGCTCTTGTACCACTGAGCATAGGCATTCAGGACCGCTTCAGCTAAAACAGCTATAACTAACGAGTTTTCGTCGTGCGAGAGGTTCGCCTCACCAATCCACTCGAGTAGCTCGCCTGGCCGCGGCCTGAATTTCTGGGTGTTTGACATTGCTCGCTGTTTCGGCATGTGCTGTTTTGCTCGCCACGCTTTTGGAAATGCTTGCTGTGCTTGGGAAACGTCTGCCGCAGTTTGGAAATGCTCGCCTTGCTTCGGAAATGCCCGCAGCGCTTTGGAAATACTCACCGTGCTTGGGAAACGCTCGCCGTGCTTTGGAAATGCTCGCCGTGCTTTGGAAATGCTCGCCGCACTTTGGAAATGCTCGCCGTGCTTTGGAAATGCTCGCCGCACTTGGGAAATGTCGCCGCGCTTGGGAAATGTCCACTGTGCTTTGGAAATGCTCACCGCGCTAGGGAAATACCCGCCGCACTTGGAAAATGCCCGCCGCGCTTTGGAAATGCTCGCCGTGCTTTCCAAATGCTCGCCGTGCTTTGGAAATGCTCGCCGCGCTTTGGAAATGCTCGCCGCGCTTGGGAAATGTCCGCCACGCTTTGGAAATGCTCACCACACTTTGGAAATGCTCAGCACTTCTGCCAGATGAACGGGTTATATACGCAGTTGCTCAGCCCAGTGAACGGGTAGTTGAGACTGCGGGACAGACTGTGTGTATGGCGTGCGTGTATGGCATGTGAATACAGCGTGTCAATACGGCGTGGGTGTACAGCGTGTGAATATGGCGTTCGATTTCTTCCCGAATCCGCTCGATTCGCTCAAATTCTTCTCAAATCCGCCCGATGAACTGGTTGAATAGGCAGTATCTCAGCCCGGTGAACGAATAGTTGAGACTACTGGACGGCGTGTGTGTACTGTGTGTGTGCACGGGGTGTGAATACGGCGTGTGAGTATCTTTTTCTAGAAGGTCTGCGCACTGTATGTGACTATAAACAGCTTGGTGAGACGTAAGGTATGGGCCCCGAAATGCCGGCACCTGTGCTTACCACTCACCACGCCCTCCCGCACCTACTTTTCATGCGAGAGTCCGTTTGCTGCACCGTCCCGTGTCTCGTCGCTCGGTTTCCTCGTTTCCCCGATTTTCTCGTTGTCCTCTCGGAATCTTGATGTTTCTGTGCCCTCCTTCTGCTCGTCGCTGGTCATGCGGGGCAGGGAAATAAAGAATGGTCGCCGTTGGTCGTGCGGGGCAGAGAAAATAAAGTGTTGCTACCAGTTGAGGGGTAGCGAGAAACATGTCCATTCTAAAGAGGGGAGCACTGGACACTTATACAAGTGTCCGTGTGCTAGCGCTAGTGTGTGACTGTCTATCTACAGAAGCCCTTAGGGCAGCCATCTGCTAAGTCCCACAAACTCTAGAAGCCATGCTAGTGGCCATGTTAGACACTCTAGGTGTGGCGTCCACGACGCCCGGCATCCTCCTCCTACAACCACTTCCCTCTCAATAAAACAAGCGCCACCCCTAAACAAAAAAAAACAAAAAAACAACAACAACAAAAACAAAAACAACAACAACAAACCCAACTTATAACAATAACCCCTCTAACAATGCTCAGCTAACACTCCCGGTCACTCCCGTTCCATCCACCGGTAGACTTGCAAGCCATTCGCAGCGTGGTATTCACCCAGCAGCTCATTGCTGCTGCCCCTCAGGTTTGCCAGTGGTTCCCACGTAGGGTTAACGTAACCGACCCATTTGACCAAATATTTGAAGTCTCAAACTGTGGTACCTCTGTGCTCGCGGATCGACTCAACCTCGTACTCGATGGTAGCGGTGGAGCGTAGTGGCGGTGGGGGCGGGTGTTCACGGGTTCTGTCGACTCTTGACAACTTGAGGCGTGCGACGTTGAAAAACGGGTGTAAGCGCGAGTACGCTGGGATGTCGAGAACGAAAGCATTCTCGCTAGCTGACTTTAGGATTGTAAACGGGCCAGCATATGGATGTTGAAACTTTCGCGAATTGGCGCTGTCGTTGGCTGTGGAATTGAGATTGGCGTAGCCGACTGGCAGCAAACGGGTGTCCAGGAATATAAAATCGCCTATTAGAAATGGATGCGGCTGACGATGCTCGTTTGCTTCCATCACCATTGTCAATTGGACCTCTTCCATTCCCTCTTGAAGCATCCGTAGGATCTTGACGAGCCGTTCTGCGAATTCCGTTCCGGGTCTCGAAATTGGCGTCCGCGGACCTGGTGCCAGTAAATCGAGTGGGAGCCTCGGAATGTATCCGATATCCACCTCGAATGGCAACATTCCTATAGCCTTGTGCTTGGCCACGCTGTAAGTGAACTCCGCCAATGGTAACAACCGGCTCCACTTCTCGGAGGATTTGAGTTGCGATATATAGGCCTTCAAAAACGTTTCCAGAGTGGCATTCGCCTTTTCCGCTTGACCTTCTAACTGCGGGTGGTATGCTGTAGACATTCGGAGCTTAATCCCGAGTTGTATACACAACGATTGCCAGAAGCTGGAGGTAAATTGGGTGTCCCGGTCAGGTACGATCGATACGGGTAGCTCTTGTGATCGAATGTAACTGTCAATAAACGCCGTTGCGAACTTTTCTGTGGCGACCTCAGCTTCCTTAACAGGAATCCAACGTGCTCGCTTCGTCAGGGAATCAATAATTGTTGCCACAGCATCGTAACTGGCTTCCAATGTTGGTAACTTGGTGAAGAAATCGATGTTCACCCGTTCCGCACGTTCGAGTGGAATCGGTAGTGCCTGCAGGAGTCCATACAGCCTGGCATTCTTGTGCTTGATTTGGTGGCATATATCACATCCAGCAATCCATTCTGCGACCGAATCTGTCAACTTTGGCCAGTAGCACCAAGACCCAAACACTGCTGCTGTTTTTGCGATGCCGCTAGGTCCAACGCCCAGAATAGCATCGTGTGCTTCTCGAATGACGTCCGTTCTCAAGAATTTTGGGATACATAACCTTCCGCCTGACGGCTTGTGGTACAGCAGGCCTTCTTCGAGTGTGTACGACATTGCTTGTTCCGTAACACGGTGATACCTCTTCGAACTTGTTTTTTCGTCCCCGTTTTCGTCGCAATTGCTCAAATATTCTAGAGCAGGACTGATGATTGTGTCTTCCCCGTAGCCTTTTCGAACATCGTTCAGCCACTTGGTTGAGGCTGACACCCACATTTCGAAGACATTGAGGAACTGCAGATCGACCTTTAGCTGCTCTTCCTGCGTGTAGGCAATTCGATGGAGTGTGTCTGCCACAACATTCGCTGCTCCAGGAAAGTATATGACCTCGTAGTCGTTCTGTTGGAGCCTGTCAAGGTGATGCCACTGATGGCTCGTCAGCTTAATTTGTGCTAGGATATGCTGCAATGATGCATGATCCGTATAGATGGTGGTACGTTTCCGCCCATGTACATAGCAGGCCCAAAGTTCCAGATTTGCGCTGATTGCAAGAAGCTCTCGGTCGTATGCTGGATACCTCGCCTCCACCGCATGTCGGCTGGTCCATACATATTCGCTCTTGCGTTTCGAGGCGAGGTCATGTAGCAGATGTGCCCTGTGGGCGAATTTCAGTACAAATTTCCTGTAGTAGCCTGCCAATCCCAGAAACCCACAGAGTTCTGTTTGCGTTTTCGGTGTCGGCCAATCCCGTACTGCCTTGACCTTCTTTTCTTCTGTGTGAATACCGTGTCTATTCACTCTGAAACCAACAAACGACGTTTCCAGAGTACCAAACACGCATTTGGCCTCACTGAGACGTAACCGCACATTCCGTAATGCCTGTAACAAACCTTCCACATGCGTCTTGAGTTCTGCCAGCGTTTTCGAAAAAATCAAAACATCATCGAGATATATAATTGAATTCCGACAATGTGGGTGCAATATTTTGAGCACCATACACATGAACGCGGCTGGCGTATTTGCAAGTCCGAACGGAATGACCTTATACCCGTAGAATCCATCTGGTGCTATGAATGCAGTCTTGTGGCAGTCTTCTGTGTGAACCCGTACTTGGTGGTATCCGCTTGCCAAGTCCAGCTTGGTGAATACACGTGCTCCGTAGAGTCTATCCAGCAAGTCCTCGATGTATGGCAACGGATACCGGACTTTGGCGGTTATTGAGTTCAATCCGCGATAATCTACACACATTTGGAGCGTGGCATCTAGCTTTTTCACAAAGATTATCGGTGCCGCATAATGCGAGTGAGAGTCCGTCACCCACCCCTTTTTGAGCAGCTTTTTGATCTGGACCTCGAACTTCTTCCTTTCGGACTGTGTCATCCGGTACGGCTGGCAGTGGGGAATTTTTTCCGTTGGGTCGGTATGAATGCTGAAGTCGTGCTCCCCTGGTGGCGGAACGCCACTCGGCTGTTGAAAGAGATCGTCAAAATCGCGTCTGATTTGAACTCTCCACTTCCCCAGACCTGCCAGAACGGAATCATCCTCACCGAATTCATCACCCATCCGGCGTTCCCGGATGTCGATCACAAAAATCCTATCACCACTGAATCTTGACATCGCCCATCTCGTTTCGTCTACGGATATCACATTGATGGATGCCGCTTTGGCTACTGCCGCGCAATGGTTGTGAACTTCCCGGTAGGGGCCTTGGTGCAGTCAAAGCCCTTTCAATGCCAGTTTAGGTACAAATGCTGGTCGTCCATCCATTAGCAATGACCAATCGGCATCCAACAGGTGTAAAACGTTGTCTGAATCCACCAGATGGCGTGTCTTCGAGTGCCAATTTTTTCCAATAATAATGTCCTAGGGGCCCATAAGATCAAACACAGAGTACCAACTGGTAACATCTGGGTAATTCCCAGTAATGCCGCATATCCGTCCACTTAGCCAAACTTGGTACCTATCTTCAGGGGGATGTTTGGTTCCGGCTGTGATAATTGACATGCGTCCAGCATGTCGAAAGGGTGAACCGAGCTGCTTTGCGAATGCGGTATCGATATAACAGTGTGACGCACCAGGGTCCATTAGGGTGTAGGCTGAGCAAGTTTTGGAATGAGAGGTTTGGACTTTAGCGTAAAAACGTAACAAATCACTTTTATCAATAATGTCTTTCCGTATAACATTAAGGTTTGTTAAATAAAGTCTTGCTCTCTCCCGTTCCCTAGTTTATGGGCTGCTCTGTCACTTCTCTCTTGCCTGGCCTACCTCCTTTGATGTACACACCAGACTTTGCCTCCGGATTGTCAATATTGTCAAGATCCTTGACTGGGATTCGCCAATAGGGTTGGCTGGCGTAGTACTGTGTCACGAACCTGGCGCGACAGGCTCCTTGGCGCCGGCGCCGGTGCTGTTCTCACCCTTGTCGGCCTATGGGTCATCCTCGTTTCCGCTGCCGCAGCCGCTGTCATCCTCCGTGCTTAGGCGCCTCGACCTATCTCTGCCTTATCGCGCCACTAGCGATATCTCCCCAACCTACAGACCGCCGGCTGGTCTAGGTCCCTTCTCCTTTGTCTCTGTTATAGGGCTTGCATGTCCTTCTTCTACGTATGTTGTTTCCTGTTGATTATGCTCGCGCGTCTTTCCTCCTGTTCGCGACATCTGTTGTCTCCCGTAGATTGAGCTTGCACGTCCTTCTCCTTTATCGTTCCGAGTCTTGTTTCCCCTTAATTAAGTCGTACGTCATTCTTCCTTGTTACCTTACTGTTACTGCTTGTGCGTCCTTTCTCCTGTTGCCGCGAGTTGAGTGTTGGCTGTGTGGCGGCCAAGTGCGATCATGTGTTTTCCTTGGGCGCGATGATTGAGTCATGATGACCTATGGAGGAACTGTGTCAGTCTTGCGGGCAAGCTGTGATTCCACAGAGGGAAGGAAAAGTATAAAGGAAGGGTGCGGTAGCTAGTCTGGAGAGTTTTCTCCATGCAATCTATTCTCCTTCTCCCGAACCCCACCCCCACCTTTTCGCCACAAACTCCTCTCTCCCGCCATCGAATACGTCCGAAATAGTCTCAAAACGTTCCCAAAGAGCCAGCCTACAGCCCCAT
>Ga0307508_10002697_pt1 | contig 18577 bp, 13 predicted proteins | sample 9_EM_MG_FD_203089 | JGI IMG/M metagenome (GOLD analysis project Ga0307508, IMG submission 203089) | Populus trichocarpa ectomycorrhiza microbial communities from riparian zone in the Pacific Northwest, United States - 9_EM | ecosystem: Host-associated > Plants > Roots > Unclassified | place... | reverse complement strand
AATTCCGCCGGAACAGCTCGCGGCTTACCAGAAGGTTTCCAATCGTCTGGCCAATCTCATGAAACGCGAGCAGGACCTGCTCAGCTATGCCACCGAGGAAAACTCCCGCGTAAAGGAAGTACGGGCCCAGATTGCCGATGCCCAGGACCTGAAGAGAAAATTGGAAGCCGGTTTTCCTGCTCTCGCCCGTATTCCAGTCGTAGCACCCATTGGAGCGAACCAATCTTCCCTCGCAGGGACTTCAGTTTACAGCCCCCAGACGGAAGCGATGCAGATTGCCTCGCTCAAAGCGCGAATCAAAGCACTCACGAATCAGCTTGAAGTCGTGCGGAATGATACAGCGAAAATCGACAAACTGGAGGCCAGCATCATGGAACTGCGCCGGCGAAAAGAGCTGCAGGAGGCGAATTATCGCAACATGTCACAGAGCCTGGAGTCCTCGCGCATCAATGACGCCCTGGGTTCAGGTCGTGCTCCAAACATTATCCAGGTCGAAACGCCAACCCCTGCGTTAAAAAATTCGACCAAAAAACGTAAAGTAGCCCTCGGCATTTTGGGCGCTGGGTTTGCCCTGGGTTTGGCTTGGGCCTTCGCGATCGAGCTATATTTTGACCGGTCCATCCGCCGGCCAGCCGATGTCGAGCGCACCCTGCGTTTGCCACTTTTTCTCTCGATTCCACGGCTAAAAGGCATTCCCGCTGCGGCGATCGGTGCGGAAGCAAAAAATCAAAAACTCCTCGGCGCAGGCAGTCCGTCGAAAAACGAAACCGAACTGTCGGTCATGGGGGTGGAGAATCAGCTCGTGCTCAATCCCTATTATGAAACGTTGCGCGACCGCCTGATCAGTTACTTCGATACGCTAAACGTACGCCACAAGCCAAAGCTCGTGGCGGTGACGGGATTAGGCAAGGACACTGGCGTCACCACTCTGGCCGCCGGTCTCGCCCGCAGCTTCTCGGAAACCGGGGAAGGCAATGTGCTCCTCGTCGACATGACCCAAGGCCAGGGTTCGGCCCAACATTTTCACAAAGGCGCGACCGTGGTTGGTCTCGAACAGCTCCTCGATACCAAGCAATCCGCCCAGGTGCAGGACAACCTGTTCGTAGTCTCCGAGAATTCGAACAGCGATCGCCTCGCCAAGGGTATGCCGCAACGGTTCAACCAACTTATTCCCAAACTCAAGGCGAGCGACTTCGACTACATCATTTTCGACATGCCAGCCGTCAATCAGATCAGCGTCACGCCTCGCCTCGCGAGCTTCATGGACATGATGCTGCTGGTGATCGAATCGGAAAAAACCGATCGCGACATGGCCCTCCAGGCCAGCGCCATGCTCGCCAAATCCAAGGCGCCCGTGGGAGTCGTACTAAATAAAACAAAAACCTATATTCCCACGAAACTGCACCAGGACCGAGATTCTCTCATCGATGGCTAATCTTAAAGCTTCAGTTGCGGAGTTGAGCCCGGCCCGGACCATTCACCAGTCCAAGCCCTCTTTTTCGTCTGGATACGCCCTCCAACTTTATTATAAGGTAAAGCCGTTGATTCCCCAACGCCTGCGCTTTGCGTTGCGCCGGTTTCGGGCAGTCAAAAAACGTAAGGCGCATCGCAATACGTGGCCGATCAACGAGGCGGCTGGCAGCATGCCTGTCGGCTGGCCCGGCTGGCCCGGCGGAAAACAATTATCGTTTGTGATCACTCACGATGTGGAGGGACCGGCAGGTCTGGCCAAATGCCGGCAGCTTGCCGAATTGGAAATGAAACTGGGCTTCCGCTCCTCTTTTAATTTTATTCCGGAAGGTTCATACGCGGTACCCGCGTCGTTGCGAAACTGGCTCACGGAAAACGGATTTGAAGTGGGCGTGCACGACCTGCATCACGATGGAAAGCTCTATTCGTCACGCAGACAATTCGGAGAAAATGCCCGCCAGATCAACCAGTACCTGAAAGAATGGAGTGCCGTTGGTTACCGATCGGGATTCATGCTCCGCAACCTTGAATGGCATCATGAGATTAACCTCGAGTATGATGCCTCGACGTTCGACACCGATCCCTTCGAACCTCAACCGGATGGAACGGAGACTATATTTCCATTTTGGGTGCATCCCACGGAAAAGCAAAACGCCGCCGCTAAATCGTCGGGCACGAATCCGGCTCACGCAAAAAACATTCCAGGAAAAAACGGCTACGTGGAATTGCCCTATACTCTTCCGCAGGATTCCACCTTGTTTCTACTTTTTAAGGAAAAAGGTCCCGACATCTGGCTTCGTAAACTCGACTGGATCGCCGAACGCGGCGGAATGGCCCTGGTCAATGTTCATCCTGACTATCTTTGCTTCGAAGGGGAAAGACCGTCAGCGGGCACTTTCCCGATCCAACACTATGCAGAACTTCTCCAAGCCGTGAATGCGAAATATGGCGGCCGGGCTTGGACTCCCCTGCCTCGCGAAGTGGCCAGTTGGTTTAAGGCTGCCTGCCCCACCCCTGTAACGCCGCTTCCAATTCCCACGACCAAGCCTCCGACGAGCGCGCGGCCATTTCCAAGAAAAATTTCCGGACTGCAAGGCAAACGCGCCGCAGTGCTGTTGTATTCTTCATTTCCCGATGATCCCCGCCCCTATCGGGCAACGATGGCCATGGCCGAGGAGGGGATGGAAGTGGATATTTTTTGTCTGCGAGGAGACGAAGACCAGCCTTTGAAGGAAACGATCGGGGGAGTTCGCGTAGTCCGCGTCCCACTCCAACACAAGCGCAGCGGGGGTGCCTTGTTGTATTTCATGCAGTACGGCCGGTTTATCTGGTCGGCGTTCTGGTTTCTGGCCCGACGTAGCTTTCGCCGGAAATACGATCTGGTGCACGTTCATAACATGCCCGATGTTCTCGTGTTCAGTGCGCTGATCCCCAAACTGCAGGGGGCGAAAATAATTCTCGATCTCCATGATCCGATGCCGGAGCTCATGATGACAATCTACGGCGTCAAACCGGGCAGTGCCTGGGTCACGCTGCTCAAGTTCCTGGAAAAATCGAGCATGCGTTTCGCGAACTCCATCGTCACGGTCAATGACGCGTGCCGGAAGATTTTCGCCGGCCGCAGTTGTCCGATGGAAAAAGTCCATGTGGTGATGAACGCGCCCGATGAATCCATTTTCCAACCCCGGCAGCCGGCGACGACAAATCCTCCGGTTCGCGCAAAAGGAAATCCTTTCGTCATCATGTATCACGGCTCCATGGTCGAACGCCATGGCTTGGACCTCGCGGTGGCCGCACTGGCAAAAATCAAACCCTTCATTCCCGAGGCCGAGCTGCAAATTTACGGCCGGCGCAATGCCTATCTTGACGCCACCTTGGGATCCACGGTCGCGGCAAGTCTCGGTGAATCCATCCGTTATTTCGGCGACAAAAGTCAGGAAGAGATCGTCAAGGATATTGCCCGGTGTGATGTCGGCATCATTCCGAACCGCCGCAGTATTTTTACCGAACTCAACACTCCCACCCGCATCTTCGAATACCTGTCGCAATCCAAACCCGTGATCGCTCCAGGCGCACCAGGCATTCAGGATTATTTCGGGCCGGAGGACCTGGTCTATTTCGAACTGGGTGACGTGGACGACCTCGCGAAAAAAATCCTCTACGTGTACCAGGAGCCGGCGGCAGTAGCCGCCATCATCAAACGCGGACAGAAAATTTACCACCAGCATGACTGGACTCGTGAAAGGAGCCGTTTGATGGATCTCTACACGCAGACTTTGGGGGTTAGCGACCGACTGGAGGCGGAATCACCGGAAGGCATGATATTCCGGGGTGACGAATGATTGGGGTATCCGTCCAACCGGCCGAGAAAAATGCCGTCCGGGAGTTTTTCGAGTTATGCAAAACCCCTTGGGAATTTTGCCAGGACGGCCAGCGCTACGAAGTAATTCTCACGACCGGTGAGGCGCCGTCTGCAGGAAATTCCGCCCTTGTGCTGATTTATAACAGCACCCTTGGCGGGCAGCATCCCGTCACGTTCCGGAATGAAGGCTTCGTTCTCTCCTATGGCGAAAAACACCTTCCAATCTACGGAAAGGCCGCCACTTTCCCGCAGAGTCCGAACCGATTGGCCGTGGACGATAAAAAAAGCGAGCCGGCGATCTTTGCATGGCGCCAGGATGCCACGACCATCGTTCGGATCGGATATAATCTTTTTGATGAAGTCCGCCTCCTGCTTTCCAACGGGCAACCCGTCAGCCACGCGGGCGAGCCAACCATGGAGCTGCACATTCAATTGCTGCGCGATCTGGTGACGCGCGCGGGAATTCCGCTATTGGAGATTCCTCCGGTGCCCGAGGGCAGCAATTTTATCGCCTGCCTCACCCATGACATCGATCACCCGGTACTCCGGAATCACTGTGGCGATGCCACCATGTTTGGATTTCTTTACCGGGCGACGCTCGGCGCACTGGCTAATGCGTGCCGGGGAAGAATTTCATTGGGGCGCATGATGCGAAATTGGGCGGCGGCAGTCCGGCTGCCGTTGGTGTATCTCGGAATCGCCCGGGATTTCTGGAGTGAATTTGACGATTACGTGCAACTCGAGGCCCGAATGGGCGCCACCTATTTTTTTATTCCGGAATCCGGCAACCCCGGTCGAAAAAGATCCGGCTCGGCCCCCGCCAAACGTGCATGCCGCTACACCGTGGAAGAACTGAAGCCACAAATCCAACGCATCCTGGCGGCGGGAAATGAGGTCGGACTGCACGGACTGAATGCCTGGCTGGAAGCAGACGATGGCCGGCGGGAAAAAGACCGCATTGCCACGGTTACTGCATCAGCCGAATTGGGCGTCCGCATGCACTGGTTGTATTTTGATGAGCGCTCTCCGGCCGCGCTGGATGCAGCCGGGTTTTCCTACGATTCGACTGTCGGATATAATCAAGCGATTGGGTACCGTGCCGGCACCACGCAGGTTTATCGTCCGCTGGAGGCGCGGCACCTGCTGGAGTTGCCGCTTCACGTCATGGACACCGCCCTGTTTTATCCGAACTACCTCAACTTGGACGAGGAAGAAGCCATCCGGCGCGTCACGTCCTTAATCGAAGACTTCAGCCGTTTCGGAGGCGTATTTACCGTTAACTGGCATGATCGTAGTATTTTTCCCGAAAGATTATGGGGGGAGGCTTATGCAAAGTTGCTACTGATCTTGCAGCAACGCGGCGTCTGGTTTGGAACGGGAGCGCGGGTGGTTGCCTGGTTTCGGCAGCGACGCTCCGCAGTGGTGGAATCTTTTGTGACCGAACCCGGCGGCGTTCGAGTGCGCGCCCGCCTGACAAAACTTGACTCCGCTCTACCCGGCCTGAGAATTCGTATCCACCGTCCGCACATTTCCTCTTCGGTTGAGCCGCTGGCGGCCGGGCCAGATTTGGGATTTGTGGACGCGTCATTTAACCACACCATCGACTTACATATCGCGCTATGAACCCGAATAAAATCGTCCTGGCTCAAATCGGTTGCGGGTACTGGGGACCCAATCTTGTCCGCAATTTCTCCTCTCTTTCCAACTGCTGGGTGAAGTACGTGGTCGATTCCAGTGCGGAACGCCGTGCTTTTGTGGAATCCAATTTCCCGCGCACCAAAGCGGTGGAATCCGTTGCCACCGTACTCAGTGATCCGGAGGTCGACGCTGTGCTCATCGCCACCCCGGCCGGAACCCATTTCAGCCTTTCCCGCGAAGCATTGATGGCGGGCAAACATATTTTTGTGGAGAAGCCGCTTGCGACCAAAGTGGCGGAGGTCGACGAACTGGCCGCTCTCGCGCAGGCGCGCAAGCTGGTCATTATGGCCGGACACACCTTCATCTATAATGCCGCGGTCCGCTACGTGAAAAAGTTGATCGATAGCGGCGATCTGGGGGAAGTCCGCTATATTTACAGCCAGCGATTGAATCTCGGGCGCATTCGTTCTGACATCGATGCGCTTTGGAATTTCGCTCCTCACGATATTAGCATCATTCAATATTGGCTCGGTGATCCAGAACCGCTGTCGATTACCCGAAACGGCATGGACTTCATGCAGAACGGCGTCGAAGACGTCGTGTTTCTGAACTTGACCTATCCCGGGAAGATCATGGCGAATATCCACGTCAGCTGGCTCGACCCGCAGAAAGTGCGCAAAATGATTGTGGTGGGTTCGCGCAAGATGGTGATTTACGACGATATCGCTGACGACAAAATCGCAATCTACGACAAGGGCATCGATAAGAAAGCAGTCTTGGGCGAAAACATGGATTTCGACAGTCCGCGTCAGGTCCAATTCAACTATCGCAGCGGCGACATCCTGCTCCCGCAGGTCAAATTTACCGAGCCGTTGCGCGCAGAGGCGGAACACTTTTTGGATAGCATTAAAAACAACAGCGTACCGATAACCGGTATCGCCCATGCACGTACCGTCGTTTCGATTCTTGAACGAGCCCGTACGGCAAGTAACCCCGCTTAAATCGTCCGACACTATTTTATGGGAGAACCGAAATTCCTGCAATCCGGCGTCGTGGATGTTCGCTTCGGCGACAATGTTAAAGTCGTTCAGCCGGCTAATCTCTATGGTTGTGCCATCGGTGACGATTGTTTCATCGGTCCATTCGTGGAAATCCAGCGCGATACGGTGATCGGCAAACGCTGCCGCATCCAATCGCACGCCTTTATTTGTGAACTGGTCACCATTGGTGACGATTGCTTCATTTCGCATGGAGCGATGTTCATCAACGATCTCTTTTCCACCGGCGGTCCCGCCAAGGGCCGCAAGGATCTGTGGCGTTCAACCCGAATTGGCAACAAAGTCAGCATCGGGACGAACACCACCATTCTTCCTGTCACGATCTGCGACAACGTCGTGGTCGGCGCGGGCGCGGTGGTCACCAAGGATATTACAGAACCAGGTATTTATGTTGGCAATCCGGCCCGTCTCCAGCGACGATTATAGGAACACTTTCGCTTCAAAAATCACCCATGAAAATCCCGTTCGTTGATCTCTACGCCCAGTACCTGACCATCAAGCCAGCTATTGATGCGGCCATCGCATCCGTGATCGCTGAGTCAGGCTACATCCGCGGTCCGCAGATGGATGCCTTTGAGCGCGATTGGGCAAAAACCGTCGGCGTCAAACATTGCGTTTCCTGCGCCAACGGCACCGACGCGATCTACATCGCGATGCGCGGGCTGGGCATAAAGCAGGGCGATGAGGTCATCACCACGGCCCATTCATGGATCTCCACAACCGAAACAATCACCCAGGCGGGAGGCAAGGTCGTCTTCACCGACACGGATGACGAAACCTTTACCATCGATCCGAAGTTAATCGAAGCCCGCATCACCCCGCGTACGGTCGGCATCATCCCGGTGCACTTGTACGGACAGGCGTGCGATATGAAAGCGATCATGGCGATTGCCAAAAAACATAAGCTTTGGGTGATCGAAGACTGTGCGCAGTCACACTTGGCTCGTTTTGAAGGACAGCAGGTCGGCACATTCGGAATTGCCGCCACCTATTCGTTTTATCCGGGAAAGAATCTCGGAGCCTACGGGGATGCCGGTGGCATCGTCACCAATGACGACGCGCTCGCCGACTGGATGGCCACCTACGGCCGTCATGGCGGCAAAGGCGAGCATGTCATGGAAGGCATCAACAGCCGGCTTGATGGTCTGCAAGCTGCGGTGTTGAACGTAAAACTTCCCCACCTCACAAAATGGACCGAAGCCCGGCGTCGGGTCGCTGCGCGTTACGATCAATTGCTCGGAAATATTCCGGACCTGCAGATCCCCAGGATCGCCGCAGGTCGCGATCATGTCTACCATCTCTACGTCATCCGCACTGACCGGCGTGACCAGTTGAAAAAATTCCTGGGCGATAACGGGGTTGCGACTTCCCTGAATTATCCGAAGGCGCTGCCGTTCTATCCCGCGTACGCGTATTTGAACCACAAGCCGTCTGATTTCCCCGTCGCCTATGCGAATCAATCGCGGATTCTCTCCCTGCCGATCTACCCGGAAATGACGGATGAGATGATCGTTTATGTCGCGAACCAGATCAAAGCTTTCTTCAGCCAGCAGGGGGCCTGAGGAGTGCTCGTTCCGGCATGGCTTTTCGTCCCACCACCGTGCCTGTGCTCCATTTTTTCGTCGGACAATATTGCTCCGACGAAACCGGGTTAATTCCCGGTGATTTATAATTCCGGCACGTTCCATGCAGCCTCCCGCCCGATTGGAAAGCAGCGACGCAAGCTCGGCAAACCCCAGGTATGTGGTCATCACTCCCACTCGCAACGAAGCATCATATTTGCCGCTGACCATTGCATCGATGGTCGCCCAAACGGTGAAGCCTTGGAGATGGGTGGTGGTTAACGACGGATCGACGGATAAAACCGGTGATTTGATCGACGAAGCAGCTGCCCAGCACCCGTGGATTCTTGCGGTCCACCGCAAAGATCGCGGTGCCCGTGTTGCCGGCACGGGCGTGATTTCCGCTTTCTATGATGGCTATGCTTTAGTCACCAACGACCACTGGGATTATGTGGTCAAGTCGGATGGCGACTTGTCCTTTGGTCCGGACTATTTTGAAAAATGCTTTCGCGAGTTCAGCCTGGACGAGAAACTGGGCATCGGCGGAGGGACCTGTTGTAAACTGGTAGACGGAGGAATGGTCCCCGAGTTTTCTCACGAGCCGCCCTTCCATGTCCGGGGTCCTTCAAAAATCTATCGCCGCGCCTGTTTCGAGGCGATCAAAGGACTGATCAAAGCACCCGGCTGGGACACAGTGGATTTGATCAAGGCTCAAATGCTCGGCTGGAAATCACTCACATTCCCAAAAATACTGTTGGTGCATCATCGACCGACCGGTGGGGCTTATGGTTCCTGGAATAATTGGGTCAAGAACGGGCTCGCTAACTATGTCACTGGTTATGATCCCATTTTTATGGTGTGCAAATGCTTGAAGAGGCTGCTGCATCGGCCGCACGTAGCAGGAATAGGCTTATGGTGCGGTTTCATGAAGGGCTATCTAAGACGCATTCCCCAAGTCGATGACCCGGCGATGATCCGGTATTTGCGTCGTCAACAGTGGCGCGCGTTGACGTTCCGAACGAGCTTGTGGCATTAATTGCACTTCGAAATTTAATTTACATCGCACCCAAACCTCCGCCCTGAAATTGCGCCAACCCGAGCCTTCGGCTAAAGAACAAACTTAAATGAGCCCTTCACCATCTTCAGCAAATCCAGCAGAGTCCGAAAACAATAATACCAAGATCGCCAAGTCATTTGCGGACCCACAATGGTATGTTAAAGGATTCGCTCCAAGTATCCGAGTCCGTGCTGAAACCGTTGAAACGCTTATGGCCGGGCTCACGCCAGATCGGATACTTGATATCGGGTGCGGAGATGGCTCGCTTTCGATTCCGCTAATACCGCGAGCTAAACACGTCACCTACCTCGATCAATCCCCGGCCATGCTGGAGTTGGTTGCCTCCCGGATTGGCAAGCAGAACGCGGCGGAAATTTCTTACATTAACTCCGGCTTCATGGAAGCAAAACTTCCTGAAGTAGGTTACGATCTGGTGATCTGTGTCGGAGTTCTAGCGTATGTACAGGACGTTCCCGCTTTTCTCGCGAAGATCCGTTCTGTCATGCGGCCAGGGGGAAGGCTAATTCTGGAGTGCACTGACGCATACCACTTCGTCAGTCGCGGAGTCCGTCTATATCGTGCTACAACTGGAATCTTTAAGCCCAAGCGATTCATGACCTACCCGCATCGTGCCACTGAAGTTGTAGCCGCAACAGAAGCCCAAGGGATGCGGTTGGCCAAAAGTTTTTGCTACTTCTATAATCTGCCCATTTTGGAAAAAATTATCACAGGGGATAACGCATACAAATGGATCCGCCGGATATTCGGTGACATAACAAATAATCGCCGCGCTTGGCTGGGCAAAGAGTACCTATTCTATTTCGTCAGCAAGTAAATGGTCTCCGGACATTTTGAGACCGACCACGATCATTTGTACGTCATTTTGACTCGATTTTTTGTCCGGAGCATTCCGTTTTTAGGTGGATCCTTTTGGTAGAGGGGATTCCGCCAGTTCTTCTTTCTACCTCCGCGTCTCTATGATGCAAACCACCGTATTAAGACCATGCTAGTATGGACAACACTCTGTCCTTCGCCGTCGCAGCCGTATAGCTAAACTGATTCAGGCTGTCTCCTCGACCAAGTCCCAGGTTCTGCTCAAAATTAATCCATGGACCAAACCCGCTTTCCGCACACCACCGCGATTACGCGGCTGGTTATAAGCGTCTGTTTTCAATTGAAACCGGCTACCAAAGCTCGGTCCCGCTGAGAATGAATGCGATCGGAGCATCGGTCCTGACCGTGGCACTTTGCATTGTGCTTTTTTCTTCACGACGTTGGGCGGTGTTGGGGATCATGGCCGCGGTCCTCTTCACCACCCAAGGGCAAGTAGTCCAGATAGCAGGATTCAATATGACCGCGATCCGATTCGTGGAATTGGCGGCCTTTCTCCGAGTCATCTTCCGCAGGGAGTTTACCTTCTCGAAGCTGAACCGCATCGACAAACTCCTGCTTTGGCTTTTCGCGTACACTACAGTTGTCTTTTTGCTACGCTCTACCGTAAATCAAGCGAACAAAATCGGGGAAGCGGTTGATGCCTATTTATGTTATTTTGCCTTTCGAGGTTTGTTGGGAGGGATGGATGATTTTCGGTGGTTTTTGAGAAAATTTCTGCTGCTTTTGACTCCCTACGTCGGCCTCCTATTGATAGAACGTCTCACGGGCAACAACCTGTTTACCTCAATGGGTGGCATAATAAATGGCGGTTGGATCCGGGATGGTCGGCTTCGCTGTCAAGGTAGTTTCCGTCAAGCAAGCCTCCTAGGAATGCTCGGGGCATCGTTTCTGCCGATTTATGCTGGCCTCTGGTTATCCAACAACGATCGCAAGTTAGCTACTTTTGCCATTATACTTTGCCTGATGATAGTTTGGGCTTCGAATTCTGGCGGACCTGTCATGTCAACGTTGGTGGCTGGAGCAGGCTGGATGTTTTGGACAATGCGGACGAAGATGAAACTTGTTCGCACCGGCATGGTGGTCGGATTCGTAGGCCTGACCCTGACAATGGACGCTCCCGTGTGGTATCTCCTCGCCCGCCTTGGATCAATTACCGGGGGCTCAGGCTGGCATCGCGCACGATTGATGGATATGGCATTCCAACATTTAAACCTTTGGTGGCTAAACGGAATGGCAATTAAAGATACCGCCGATTGGTTACCCTACGTGTTATGGATCACCGGCGGTGCAGATATTACCAATCAATATCTCGTGTACGGCATCGACGCCGGACTGGTCGCAATGTTCCTGTTCATCGCATTGTTGATTTATATTTATAAAAATTTAGGAGCCGCGCTGTCGATGGTGAGACAGAATGATACGAGAAACAGTATGACAGAACTGCTGCTCTGGGGTTTGGGCGTAATGCTCACGGCCCATTGCTTCAATTGGCTTAGCATCATCTATTTCGATCAGACGTACGTATTGTGGTACTTTCAGTTAGCGGTTATCGTGAATCTCACCGAAGAGTGCTTCCGGCGTTCAACAGGCGCGATTGAATTCCATAACCGCGAAAATGAAAAACTCGATGAGACTAACTTCGCGCCGTCCGTCTGATTGAAACGATCAGGAGCAACCCGAATCAGGCCTTTGGCGTTGGAGTGGTCGATCGAGTTTTTTGAACCAGCCATTTTCCGGCGGCAATACTGGGAAGTTCAATCCAACGGTAAAATTGCACCGACAGAAAATAAATTGGACTGATCAGGAGAAAGCACAAAGAAAGACACAGCATCGGATGAAAATTCGGGAGAAAGTATTTCAACGCCCGCGGCACCAAAAAAACGATCGGTTGATGAAGGAGATAGAAGCTATAACTCACAATTCCGATGGCGGAAAGGCATCGCTTCACCGGATTATTTTTAGGTGATCCTGCGTGTCCACCTGTATTGGCTAGAAATTGGCACAAGATCCCACCGGTAAAAACAGCGGTGAGTGGAAACATAAATGCAGCCGTCGGTTTGAAGAAATTGGCCAGGACGGTAATTGCTGCCAAAAGTATCAGATGGCTCGCGGCGATTCTCGGCAACCGATGCATCAAATAGGAATCGGCAATGGAAGCACCGATGCACCAGCTAAACCAAAAGGCAAAAGGGCTCCATTCAATCCATGTTGGAAGGTTCACCACGGTTAACGTTGCCCGCACTCCGAATTCAATTCCTCCACAAACCCAAAGAGCCCAGGTCCAACTCGTCTTCCGTGCGTAATGCCACAAAAGTGGATACAATGCATAGAGCTGAACTTCGACCGCGATACTCCAGAATGAGTCATTAATTCCAAAAATTGTGCGTGCATCGAGATTATGAACCATCGCGATGTGACTGCTCAACTGCACGATTCCGCCGAAGGATCGAAGGTCGGTCTTGTGCCATTGATAAACGAACACGAACAAACAAACAGCGATAAAGTAGGGTGGGTAAATCCGGAAGAATCGACGGATATAGAATACCTTGAATCCGGGGTCCTTTGAGCGGGCGTGACTGAGATGAATGCAAAAACCGCTTATCACAAAAAAAACCGCCACCCCAAGAGAGCCAAAGGAAAAGGGAAGCACAAAAAGGAACGATGTAGCGGCACCGAAGTCACGCAGAAGGCCGTTCCATTTTAGCTGGTCAAATCCGAACGATGCGCCCAGAGCATGAAAAAAAAACACGGACAAAATAGCGACCCCTCTCAATCCATCAAGGAACTCCAGATGGACCTGCGCCGTCTCACTCTGCGTTAAGGATTCTTTGCTCAGTTCCGCAATGTTTCTGAAAAAATGCCGCAATTCGACAACAATGTTCGGATTTTTGGCTGCGGTTCGAAAAGATATGGAGCAAGGGCCTGATATCAACCCGGCACGGCCGCCACTTTGGTCCGAAAAGCTTTGCCATTGATGGTGCCTCAGGCACAAAATACTGGAGCCCCTAAAGAGCGTTTTACTCGTTTTTAAAAGATCTTTTGGCTCCCCGCCCGTTGCCGTCGGTCAGAAAAGTTTCACGCCGGAATTCAGTCTTGTCAGAACCCTGTAATTTTTCGGCGGAATCTCACATGCCGCTTTTCAACCTCACTGATCCGACCGAACATACCGCAAATGACAACCGCAAGATTCATAATGAGAAAATTCCTACCTATCCTGTCAGTCCTACTTCTCCCCCTTTCCGCTTTTGCGACAAATTACTATGTCACTCAATCCGGCACGGGCACGGGCACCAGCTCAAGCAGCCCTTGGAGCGTTGCAAACTATAACGCCAGCACCAAGCCGACAGGCGGAGATACCGTCTTTGTTTCGGGAACGATTACCAGCACACTTTCTCCGGGCTCCGGCGGTACAAGTTCAGCACCGCTTATTATTGATGCTTCCGCTGCGGATTTCACGCCTGCGTCTGGCAGCGCTGCTTTAATAATATCCAGCGATTATGTGACGTTCACTCAAGGAGGCACATTCAGTGGGGGCTCGGGTAACCTCAAATCACACGTGCAGGGTGGTACAATGAAAATGCCATCGAAGATCGCATCGTATCCAAACAATTTCCTGATTCACGCCGACGGCGGTCAAGGAAACATTTCCATCGACGGAGTTACGGTAATCGGAAATGGCACGGATCAGTTAGGCAATTTCTTCAGCGGCCGAATGATTAACAATCTCACTATTCAAAATTGCTACGGCACAGGCGCTCAGGACTTTTTCTTTGCTGATAGTGGCCCACCCCACGATATTACGCTCCAAAACAATTATTGGGTAACGGGCACCAATATCACTGGCGAAACCGATGTGGTCCATTTCGGGGATGCTTACAATGTTACGATCCAAGGGAATTTTTTCCGGAATATTGCCCCTGGCGCCTCTGCTAGCCGCCATAACGACGTCATCCAATGCTATCAAAGCGGGGGCTGGGGAAGCGCAAGTCCGTACAATCTGATCATTCGGTATAACTGGATTGAAACTGAGGGTACTACCGCGGTAGATCCAGCAACCTCGGGCGATATGTCATGGCTTATGCTCGAAAGTCTCGCGGGTGGTTCAAAGCCTTCTTGTAAGATCTACGGAAACGTATTCAGGGGATTTTCAGATTCGGTGGCAAACAACGGAATTTGTGCAAACGCAAATGGCACGGGAGCGTGGTATGTATACAACAACACGGTCATCACGAGTGCGGGTCGTCCGGGAAACACTATTCGCTTTCTGGCAAATACGGGCACGGAATCCGCCTATATTCGTAATAACGTTGGCTATGATCCAACTGGCGCCGCAGGTACGTATCTGACGTGGGAATTCAAAGTGGGGGCATTATGGAATTGCAATTGGTTTTACAATTGGAATAACCCATTAAACCTCATTACGGGTCTTCTCGGTGCACCTAACACCAACCCTCAATTGACATCTCCCAGTACAGGGGACTTCAGCACGTCAAGTACTTCGCCATTGAGAGGCAAAGGCGACAGCACCCTCGGCAGCGAGTACAATCAAGGGATCGCTTCGGGGGCTAAGTGGCCAAATCCAACGCTCGTCGCGCGCGGAAGTTCGTGGGATGTCGGAGCCTACCAGTCTTCTGGTGGATCATCCAGCGAAGCGCCCTCGAACGCCAAGATCAGTGTCACCGTACCATAAGCCGATTTGGTCGACATTATAACGAGCAAATTCTCATATTATTTTTAGTCAGCTGGGCCCCGTTTCTCTGGTGGACCCGGCTGACTTTTTTTGTACGCTTCGGCGCCAGTGAAACTCTCCATCGTCATCATCTGCTGGAACGACCTGAAGTGCATCGGCGCGTGCCTTGAGTCGGTGTACCGTGAAACAACTTCCGATGATTTTGAGGTCATCGTCACCGACAACGGATCGACCGACGGCTCTGTCGACTACATCCGCAAAAATTTTCCCGCAGTACGGCTCGTCGAAAATGGCCGTAATCTCGGTTTTGGCGGCGCCAACAATCAAGGGTTTAAGGCGGCTCGTGGTCACTACGTGTTAATTCTCAATCCAGACACCGTTATTCTCGACCGTGCCATTGAAAAGCTTACAGCCTTTGCGGATCGGAATCCTACCGTGAGCGCATTCGGCTGCCGGATACTAAATCCAGATCGTTCCTACCAGCGATCGGCCTATCCTGTTCCCACGGTTAGATCCCACTTAATTGCAGCGCTTAATCTGCGATTTCTTTCGAAGCTCTCGCCCGTTTTTCTGGGGGAACACTACACGGGCTGGGAGGGAAACACCGAACGCGAGATCGGGTTCCAAGCCGGTTGCTGCCTCCTGATTCGCGGTGCACTATTAAGGACACTCAACGGTTTCGATGAACGGCTTTTTTTCCAGACGGAAGATGCGGACCTTTGCTTGCGAGTCTGGAAGTCCGGCAGCCCCGTGATATTCTATCCAGACGCGGAAGTTATCCACATTGGAGGGCAGAATCGAGGGACCTATCCCCTCCCCGTGGTGGTCGAAACCCAGCGCAGCTACTACCGGTTTTTCTTCAAACATTATGGCGTCAACGGAATCAAGCGACTTCGTCGCATATTTCTACTGCGCAATTGTCTCCGTCTGATGGGATATCGCCTGCGCAGGCTGCTGGGGTCGAACACCCGTATTGACGCGCGTGTCACTCTGCATCGAACGCTGCTCACATGGCATTGGCGCATCGATCCGGTGAGTTTCATCGAGACCGGCGCTGAACCTGAAACCGATTGCAAGCCGTTCGCTCCGGCGCCCAAAATGATCGATTCGCCAACGTCCGCCAATTGAGAGCGGTAGTGATCGCCAAAAGCCCATGCCCGTTATCTTTGGACGAGTATAAACCAGTGTGCTTGATCTAGCCCAAAGAGAAGAGACCGGATCAAAACGGAAGCTGGAATATGCAAAATTTCATTGCATCGAAGGTGATCCAACCTCAGCAATTCTCCTTGATATGCCACGAAAAAATATCGGCTTTGGTATTCCTAGGAATACTTGAAGGTAAACTACATGTGCTTGAAATCTTCGTGGATGTTTTAATGCGATGAATGAACGTGTTTTCGAACCGGGCGGGGCAAAGCGACTGTATTGGTCCGACCTCTGGCGTTTCCGGGAACTATTTTATACCCTCGCTTGGCGGGATCTTGCGGTTCGTTATAAACAGACAGTTATCGGAGTGGCTTGGGCGCTAATCCGTCCCGTGCTAACCATGTTGGTTTTCACGTTCCTGTTTGGAAAACTAGCCAAACTGCCTTCGGACGGTGCTGTACCCTATTCGATTCTGGTTTTTGTCGCGATGTTGCCATGGCAATTTTTCTCGACCGCTCTGAGCGAATCCAGCAACAGCCTCATCCAGAATTCGAACCTGATCTCTAAGGTATACTTTCCCCGTTTAATTGTTCCGGCCAGCTCAGTCATCACCAGTTTCGTAGATTTTGCGATCTCCTTTGCCATTCTTGCACTACTGATGGCATGGTTTCACTACTGGCCCGACTGGCGAGTGCTCACTTTGCCTCTTTTCGTTGCATTGGCTTTCGGCGCCTCCATGGGAGCTGGCATTTGGTTGTGCGCACTCAATGTCGAATACCGCGATTTTCGGTACATCGTACCTTTTATTGTACAGTTTGGACTTTATATTTCGCCAGTCGGATTCAGCAGTTCAATCGTTCCGGAAAAATGGCGTCTGCTCTACTCCATGAATCCGATGGTGGGAGTGATTGACGGCTTCCGCTGGGCTCTACTCAGGGGGGAGGCTGAACTTTACTGGCCAGGTTTGATCGCCTCCATCGGTATAACGGTATTCCTTGGTATTACAGGCCTCTGGTATTTTCGCAAAATGGAGCGCACATTTTCAGATGTGATCTAGTGAATCTCACTTGGAATAATAATTAATCGTTTATTGCCCACTCATGTCCGACTGGATCATTAAAGTTGAAAATTTGGGAAAGCGTTACCGTCTTCATCATCAGCAGGAACGACGGAAGTATGTCGCGCTGCGCGACGTGATTAGCGAAAAGATAATGAGCCTGCTCCCGAAGCGGCCATCGGCGGCCAGCAAGGACAGCCCGGCCTTGCCAGCCGGAGCAGAAACGGTGGTCAAACGAATGCCAAAGAATGAGGACTTTTGGGCTCTTAAAAATGTCTCGTTTGAAATTAAACAAGGCGAAGTAGTGGGGATAATTGGTCGCAATGGAGCGGGGAAATCGACATTGTTGAAGGTTCTCAGCCAAATTACGGAACCGAGTGAAGGAAGTGTCCGAATGCGAGGCCGCGTTGCCAGTCTCCTAGAAGTGGGCACCGGATTTCATCCGGAGTTGACCGGACGGGAAAATATTTTTCTAAACGGAGGAATCCTCGGAATGACTCGTGCCGAAATCCGGTCTCGGTTCGATGAAATCGTTGCGTTCGCCGAAGTAGAAAAATTTCTCGATACTCCCGTCAAACGCTACAGTAGCGGAATGTACGTACGTCTCGCCTTCGCCGTCGCTGCACATCTGGAACCCGAGATTCTGATTGTCGATGAAGTACTCGCAGTGGGTGATGCGGAATTCCAAAAAAAATGCCTGGGAAAAATGTCCGAGGTCGCCAATGGCGGCCGTACTGTGCTTTTTGTCAGTCACAACCTAGCTTCGCTGACCGCGCTTTGCAGTCGGGGTATCGTACTAAATAAAGGGCGTGTACAAGCGGTCGGGCAACTTGGTTATGCGATTGAAAGCTATCTGAATTCTGGGGAAAAAGATGGAGGTCGTTACGTCGGAGAGCCCAACGGAAAGCCATTCCAGATTATGGCCGTCGAAATATATTCCCTGTCGCAAAGCGGGGTACACGTAAGCGGGCAACCACTCCGGATTCGCGTGACTATTCGGTGCGATCGAAGCAACAAGCAGGGGTGTCTCTCCATGCAAGTGACAAATCACCTTAATACTCCCGTCCTTCATTTTCGGGCCTACGATCAAGGCGTATTTTATGGCGCAAAGGCCGGCACGAGTATTCTTGAATGCGAATTGCCCGAATGCTGGCTGAATATTGGTCCCCATAGATTGACGCTTTATCTTAGCGATCCCCCTGGCGCCGGCGGCTACGAAACGCTAACCGGTGTCTGCCCTTTCGAGGTTGATGTGCGCCACGCAGCTGCGTGGTTTGGTTGGCGGCCGGAGGCTTGTTGCTACATCACAAACGAACGGTGGAATAATGCTTAGTATACGATTTGCTACGCAAGCGACCCATTTACTGGCAGCCATCGTCGCAATTAAAGCTCAACTCAATTAACGAGCTTTCAACAAAACGCCGTTCCTCTATTCCGACGTATCATCAGCGAGAAAGATCTCATCTTGCGATCTGATTGGAAAAAATGCGGATTCACTCCGATGCCGCAGTTACCTCCATTTTTTCGGTAGCATCAGCGCTAAAATCCGAAAATCTTTTTCTAAAATGAACAATCCGCCTCGAAAGATCGTGTTTGTCAGCACCATGACCTTGGCGCCGTGGGGTGGATCAGAAGATCTGTGG